>ERZ1292625.336-Hain-H41-01um-R1-336-length-75101-cov-8_pt1 | contig 75101 bp, 72 predicted proteins | sample MGYA00564400_ERZ1292625 | MGnify/ENA primary metagenome ERZ1292625 (study PRJEB36523, sample SAMEA6512639) | groundwater metagenome | collected 2019-01-08 | study: AquaDiva: Metagenomics assemblies of 32 groundwater samples | reverse complement strand
TACCGTTTGAAGTCCACATAAAACCCCGTCCCGTGAGGGCGTGGGTTTTTTATGAATTTAAAAATACGACAAGACATATAGCAATAATTTATAAATTATTCTTGTACCAGTGTATTAATACACTGGTACATATATGACACAAGTATCTCGCTTTCCATTGTCCAAAGCATTGAAGGAAGAAATGAATCTTCTTTTCTTGCGCTCGTTTGCAATGCTTCGATCTGAAACTGATGTGCAAGATTTATTAGAAGATCTTCTTACTCCAAATGAGCGCATTATGCTCGGGAAACGCCTTGCTATCGCCTACCTTCTCGACAAGGGATTAAATCAACGCGATGTTCATACTATTATGAAGGTAAGCGTCTCGACAGTAAGTGGTGTGAATTATTGGTTAACGCATAGAGGAACAGGATATAAAAATGTCTTACGCTTATTAAAAAGAAACGAAGAATGGAGAGATTTTCTAGAGAAGCTCGATAAAACTTTGTATGAAACATTTTCTGTAAAAGCTCTGTATAGACGCGCGTACGGACACATGCCAAACCCAGATCATTCATAAATACTTTGTACTGGTGTATTAATACACTGGTACAATTATGAGTATCACCCTCTTATTCCTCGTATAAATGTGATTACTGGCTTCCCGCGAGTTCGAGCAAGTCTAATCCATTTACACGAATAAAGATTTTCATATAGATTACTTTGTCAAACACGTTGCGGCGGCGATGGTATCACCTTTGTCTGCAAAGCGCATCAAAATAACACCTGAGGTCGCGCGAGATAATTGTGGCACAGATTTGATAGGAAGTTTGACCACTTGGCCTTTCATGGAGGTGAGGATCACTTCTTCTACATTTTCTGATACCATTTGAGACACCACAACTTTGCCTGTCTTTTCTTTAATCTCAGCCACCTTCACACCTTGTCCACCGCGGCGTTGTTTGGGGAACCCTGTCACACTTGTTTTTTTGCCAATCCCCTTCTCCATCACGGTGAGAAAGTCTACCTTTTTATTATTCTTGGTAATCATGTCCATGCCGACGATGAAATCGCCCGTCTTAAGAAGTATCCCGCGTACACCCATCGTGTCGCGGCCTGTGTGACGCACTTCGGACTCTGCAAACCGGATGGATTTGCCTTCGTGAGACACAAGAAGGATGTCGTCATCACCGCTTGTGAGTTTTGCCCATATGAGCGAATCACCACTCTCGAGTTTGATAGACACGAGTCCATTGCGTCTGATATTTTCGTATTCAGATAATTTTGTTTTCTTGACGACTCCTCGTTTGGTCGCCATCAAGATATACGCGATACCTTTTTCTTTTTGTTCTTTCTTATCCAAGCTGTAGGTAAGAATCGAGGTAACTTTTTCCGTGCTTTCTGTATTTATTAAATTAACGACTGCTTGACCTTTGGATTGGCGACTGCCTTCTGGTACATCCCAGACCCGTACTTGATACACCTTACCCCGATCCGTAAAAAACAAGAGGTTGTCATGTGTTTGTGCGGAGACGAGTTTGCCTATCGCATCTTCATCTTTGGTCGTCATGCCTATAACACCCTTGCCTCCTCGCTCTTGGAGTTTAAAGGACGATCGTGGGACGCGCTTGATGTAGCCAGTCTCGGTCATGGTGATGATGGTTTCTTCGTTGGGGATCAGTTGTTCGTCGGTAAATTCACCGACTTTGCTTTTAAATACCTTGGTTCTTCTGGCATCACCAAATTTTTCCTTGAGCTTGAGAATTTCTTCTTTGATGACTTTCAATATTTTTTCTGGATGGCCTAAAAGATCCAAGAGATATGCGATGGTCTCGCGAATCATAGCCAATTCATCTTCAATTTTTTGCCTTTCAAGAGCGGCTAATCTACGAAGTTGCATATCAAGGATTGCGACTGCTTGCAGTTCCGATAAGCCAAATTTCGTTTTTAATTTTTGTTTGGCTTCTTCGGCATCTTTGCTTTTTTTGATGATGGCTATCACTTCGTCTATATGATCAACAGCGATTTTAAGTCCCTCAAGAATATGTTCTCGCGCTCTGGCTTCACGTAACTCGAATTCACTCCGCCTTCGAATGACACTGTGTCGGTGTTTGAGGTACTCTTCCAAAATTTCTCGAAGTGTCAGTGTTCTGGGTGTGCCATCAACCAGCGCTACCGTGTTTACGGGAAATGATGTTTGTAATTCTGTTTGCTTGAACAGGTTATTCAACACACGTTTGAGTTGAGCGTCACGCTTTAATTCGACAACGACGCGTATGCCTCTGCGATCTGATTCATCACGAAGGTCACTGATACCCTCGATTTTTTTGTCTTTCACAAGATCAGCGATGCGTGCGACGAGATTGGCTTTGTTGACTTGATACGGAAGTTCAGAAATCGCTATGGCGCTTCTGCCATTGCCCATTTCTTCAATCTCGGCCTTGCCTCTGATGACAATTTTGCCTTTGCCTGTAGCATAGGCACTTTTGATTTCATTGATGTCATAGATCATGCCCGCTGTCGGGAAATCTGGGCCAGTGACAAATTCCATGAGGTCTTCAACCGTTGCATCCATGACAAACGTCGGTGCTTCACCAGATTTTATATTCGTCACTTTTGTTTTAGAGATTAAAAAGACAATCGCATCAACGAGCTCTCCTAAATTGTGCGGAGGGATTTTGGTCGCCATACCCACGGCAATACCCTCGGATCCCATCAAAAGAAGGTTTGGAAGCTTGGCCGGTAAGTACATCGGTTCTTTGATCGTGCCATCAAAGTTAGGTTCGAAATCAACAGTTTCTTTTTCGATATCAAGAAGCATTTCTGCCGAAATGGCTGATGATCTGGCTTCTGTATATCGCATGGCAGCAGGTGGATCGCCGTCTATAGATCCGAAGTTTCCTTGACCGTCAACGAGTGGGTATCGGATAGAAAAATTTTGGGCTAACCGAACCATGGATTCGTAGACTGGTGCGTCTCCATGTGGGTGATATTTACCTAACACTTCTCCGACGACTGTCGCACTTTTTCGATATTTTGAAGTATGGTGAAGTCCCATCTGGTGCATCGCGTAGAGGATTCTTCTGTGCACGGGTTTTAATCCATCTCGTACGTCAGGCAGCGCCCGAGATACGATGACAGACATCGCGTAGTCAAGGTACGACTTTTGCATTTCTACCACGATATCTGATTCTTTTACTTTGCCTATATCTGCCATATTGGTATTATTTGTGCGCAGCAATTCCTGATGTCACTTCCGCTTGTGCCGCTTTTTTGTCTTTCCAATCCTTGATCTTCACCCATTTGCCGGGTTCTAATTCTTTGTAGTGCTCAAAGAAATGTTTGATTTTTTCCTTGACTGGTGTTGGGATGTCGCCTACATCTTTCCATACGCCAAATAGAGGATCAGATTTTTCGGTCGGGACAGCAATAACTTTTGCATCAATACCCGCCTCATCTTCCATCTCTAGAAGTGCAATAGGAACGACGTTGACTAAGATGCCGGGATACAACGGCTCACTGCAAAGCACAAGAACGTCAACCGGATCGCCATCACCGGAGAGTGTATTGGGTACGAAACCGTAGTTAGCAGGATAGCCCATGGTCGTTCGGACAAAACGGTCGACCATAATAACTTCTGCGTCTTTGTTCATCTCGTATTTGACACGAGCTCCCTGCGGGATTTCGATGATGACATTGACGTCCTCTGGTGCGTTCTTTCCTGCTTTAATTTTTGATAGGTTCATATGAATTCCTTTCTTTCTAAATTATATATCAAGATTTGCACTTTTGGCGTGGGTCTGAATAAATCGTTTCCTTGGTGGCACTTCGTCTCCCATAAGCATCGTAAATACTTGATCTGCCATGGCAGCATCGGGAAGCATGACTTTGCGAAGCATTCTATGTTCAGGATTCATCGTCGTTTCCCAGAGTTGTTCTGGATTCATTTCTCCTAAGCCTTTGTAGCGTTGGATGTTTGGTGGAGTCTTGGCAGCTGTTGCCTGTGTTTTTAGAATCTCATCTCTTTGCTCATCGGAATATGCATAGTGAATAACTTTGCTGCCGACAAATGTAATTTTAAACAGTGGTGGTTGTGCGATGTAGAGATGTCCATGCTCCACTACGTAGGGAAGATGGCGATAAAAGAATGTCAAAAGAAGGGTCATGATGTGCTCGCCGTCGACGTCAGCATCAGTCATGATGATGATACGATGATAACGAAGCTTATCGGGATTGAGACTCTCCGCTATCCCCATGCCGAGGGCTATAACCAAATTTTTCAATTCTTCAAACTCAACGATTTTATCAAGGCGCGCGCGCTCGGTGTTGAGTATCTTCCCCTTAAGTGGCAATATGGCTTGAAATTTACGGTCTCTCCCCTGCTTGGCTGATCCACCTGCAGAGTCTCCTTCTACGATATAGAGCTCTGACACAGTCGGATCTTTTTCCTGACAGTCTGCAAGCTTTCCTGGGAGGCTTGCGCCCTCAAGTGCGCCTTTTCTAATAATAGCGTCTTTGGCGGCCTTAGCTGCCATACGTGCGCGAGCGGCAAGATATACTTTTTCTAATATTTTTCTCCCGTCGCTCGGGTTTTCTTCAAAGTAGGTATCGAGTAATTCCTTGGTCGCTGACTGAACGAATGGTTGGACTTCAGAGTTTCCCAGCTTGCCTTTCGTTTGACCTTCAAACTGAAGATCTGTCGATGGCATCTTAAGGTACACAATTGCCGTCAACCCTTCGCGTGTATCATCGCCTATTACTGCATCACCAGCGTCTTTAAATGCGCCAATTTTTTTGCCATAGTCATTGATCACTCTGGTTAGCGCCATGCGAAACCCCGTAAGATGTGTGCCGCCCTCAGGCGTTGGGATGACGTTGACGAATGAATCGACATTTTCTGCAAATCCATCGTTATATTGTAATGCGATTTCGATAATCATATCGCCCTGCATGCGCGTGAAATAAATAGGATCATGCAGCGTCGCTTTACTTCTATTTAACGCGGCAACAAGTGATTTGATGCCGCCTTCGAAATAATAACTGGATTGTTCGCCCGAACGCTCATCGAGAAGATGAAACGCGAGACCTGCGATAAGGTAGGCTCTGTCTCTGACTTGTTTTTTGATCGTATCAAAGTTGAGGCTAATACCTTCTTTGAAAATTTCTTCATCCAAACGAAAGGTAGTTTTCGTACCTGTGTCGGTGGCTTTTCCTATAGATTTTATGGGGCTTACGGTGATGCCGCGTTTGTAGGATTGAGACCAAATCTTCCCTTCACGACGCACTTCTACTGTGACGTCGGTAGAAAGAGCGTTGACCACTGATGCACCGACACCATGCAATCCTCCTGATACTTTGTACGCTTTCCCTTCAAATTTACCACCGGCATGCAGCTTGGTCATAACAAGCTCTAAAGCGGAGACGCCGTATTTGGCTTGCTTTTCTACAGGTATACCGCGGCCATCGTCTTTTACCGTAACCGAATCATCAGCATGCAGGGTGACCCACACATTTTTTGCAAAGCCCGCGAGTGCTTCGTCTATAGAATTATCGATGATTTCGTTTAAGCAGTGTTGTACACCCGTAAAAGAGGTGCTTCCGATGTACATCGCAGGACGCTTGCGGACGGGCTCAAGTCCCTCAAGGACGACGATTTGCTCTGCTGAATAGGAATCTTTTTTTGCCATAGAATTAGATGATCTTACTGTTATAGAAATGCATTTTCAATAAGCAGTTGCATATTCATACTTGATTGGTTGACGTCATAGAGCTTTATAAGGCGTGTAATAATTGTTCCGATTTGACCAGTGCCTTGCGTTGGATTTTGTAATAACTTTTTCTGAAGAAGTACGATCGCTTCGGATAAAAAGATTCGACTATCTTCTTTTGTTTTGCAAGGGAGAGACAACATCGATAATCGATTCCCAGAGCTGGCGACTACTAACTCGTCGATAAACGTTGGCGTGATGGAATGAAACGCCCCTACATCAACAGGTGCGGTTTTGAGGATGATGCTTTCGCACCGAGAAAGAATAGTCTCAAGGAGTACATTTTTTTGTGTTACACCCAAAAAGATTACAGCATGTGCAGGTGGTTCTTCAAGAGTTTTTAAAATGGCTTGTTGCGCGTCGCGTGTGAGACGTGAAGCGTCGGGTATGATACCAGCTACTTTGGGTGATTGTGATGGTATCAGTTGAAGCTTTGTGATAAATTCACGGACGTCTTTTATACCCACTGATGTTTCAGACTCTGTTATGACGATTGTGTCAAACGGTGAAATGTGAAAAGACAAAAGGCGCGATTGTATTTCTTTGTCGCGATCGTCTGTCTGCCCGATGATAAGATAGGAATGCATTAGTGGTTGAATTATACATCTAAACGTGTCAATAATGGATGTAGCACTATGTCAACTGCCCAAGATATACTATCAGCACTTGTTTCCGCACAAAAAATTACTGCCGAGGTCGCAGAACAGATACGCACTGAGGCCTTAAATAGTGGAGACACAGAAGTCGCAATCATCAAGAGAAAGAAATTAGCAACAGATGAAGACGTCTCTCGCGCGAGAGCTGAGTCTCTTGGTATTCCATTTATCTCACTTACTGGTCGTCCAATATCCCCTGACGTTATCTCTCTTATTCCCGAACCTGTGTCGCGTCGCTATACACTCGTGCCGTTTGAGTTGGATTCGAAGGGTGGAACACTCTCTGTTGCGATGCTTGATCCTCTCGATTTTCAAGTTATAGAATTTTTGGAAAAAAAGTCAGCACATTCTGTTAAACCCTTTATGGCATTTAAAGACGATATCCTCTCATCCATTGATGATCTCTATACGCAAAATTTAGGAGCAGATGTTACCGCAGCGCTTGAGGAAAACAGTACATCAACGATTAAAACATACGAGGCGGGTCATTTGGGTGAGGTCATCCGTGAAGCACCCATTGCACAAATAGTATCGGCTATCTTAGAGCAATCGATCCGTATACGCGCGTCAGACGTGCATATAGAGCCACAACCTGGGGATACACGTGTGCGATATCGTGTAGATGGTATTTTACAAGAACGATTGATGCTTCCTCGAAAGCTTCATGAAGCAGTAATCTCTCGTATAAAAATCTTGGGAGATATGAAGATTGACGAGAAGCGCGTGCCGCAAGATGGTCGATTCAATTTCAAAATGGGAGAACAAGAGGTGGATCTTCGTGTCTCGAGTCTTCCCACAGTACATGGCGAAAAAATCGTCATGCGTCTTCTCAAGAAATCCGGCGGTATCCCAACACTTGGTGAATTAGGGCTTCGTGGTACGGCACTGAAAAATCTTGAAACAGGCATACGTCGACCACATGGCATTATTTTGGTCACTGGTCCTACTGGCTCAGGTAAAACGACGACACTGTATTCTGTTTTAGCAATTCTCAATAACGCAAAAGTAAATATTTCAACGCTAGAAGATCCTGTCGAATATCAAATCTCGGGTGTCAATCAGGTACAAGTCAACCCACAAGCAGGACTTACCTTTGCAAATGGGCTTCGTGCATTTTTGCGCCAAGATCCAAACATCATACTTGTCGGAGAAATTCGTGATAAAGAAACATCAGAGTTGGCTGTCCAAGCGGCACTCACCGGTCATTTAGTGTTCTCTACCCTTCATACGAATAATGCCGCAGGTGCCATACCGCGTCTTATTGATCTTGGTGCTGAGCCGTTTCTTCTGGCATCAGCACTGACCGCGGTTGTTGGTCAACGTATCGCTCGGCGCGTATGCCCAAAATGCATGGAAGAATACACACCGGAAACGCAAGTCTTGGAGGATCTTAAAAAGATTGTAGGCTCATTGTGGTCAGCGGATAAGCCTATGAAACTCTATCATGGGAAAGGAGAGCTCAATGGCGGCGTGTGTGAAACCTGTAGTGGTACAGGGTACTTTGGTCGTATGGGTATTTACGAAGTATTTCCAGTGACGGATGCGATTAGTAAAATGATGCTTTCACGGTCTCCTATGAAAGACATTGAGAATAAGGCGATAGAAGAAGGTATGATCACCATGAAACAAGATGGATATTTGAAAGCGCTTGAAGGCGTTACAACCATTGAAGAAGTGCTCCGTGTGGCACAGGACTAAACTATACCTATGGATATACAACTCATGTTTTCGGAAGCAGCACGAAAAGAGGCATCAGATCTTCATCTTATTGTGGGATTTCCGCCGATTCTTCGCGTCGCAGGGATTTTGATGCCTATAGATGGTGGGCAGATATTAAAAGATGCTGATACCAGAAGCTTAATCGTCAGCACACTTAATCTTGAACAAAAAGAAATTCTTGAGACGAATAAAGAACTAGATTTCTCATTGGCTACAACAGCGGGTCGATTTCGTGTTAATGCGTATACGCAGAAAAATACTCTCGCAGGTGCGTTTCGATTGATCCCCTCTGTTATAAAATCTATCGATGAACTTGGACTTCCATCTATTTGCAATGATTTTGTAAAACTTAGGCAGGGCCTGATTCTGGTCACAGGTCCCACAGGACACGGGAAATCAACAACACTCTCGTCGATGATAAACGTGATAAATCAAACGAAAGGTATGCATATCATCACCATCGAAGACCCTATTGAGTATGTGTATGCGCCGTCTCTCTCTATCGTCTCCCAGCGAGAGATGCACGCTGATACGCATTCGTGGAACATGGCGCTTCGTAGTGTGCTTCGAGAGGATCCTGATGTGGTGTTGGTTGGTGAGATGCGTGATTTTGAGACTATACAGGCAGCTTTAACGATTGCTGAAACAGGGCACTTGGTATTTGCTACACTGCATACTAATTCTGCCGCACAGACGATTGATCGTATCGTCGATGTATTTCCAGAAAATCAACAAACACAAGTTCGTCTCCAGTTATCCAATGTTCTTGAAGGAATAATTTCTATGCGATTGGTACCTGCCATGACAGTTCCTCGAGTACCTGTGGCAGAAATACTTACAGGAACTCCAGCCATACGGACCCTTATTCGTGAGGGAAAGTCTCATCAGATAGACAACGTGATTCAGACATCTTCAGAGTTTGGTATGCTTTCTTTAGAGGGTGCACTCTCAAATCATGTGAAGGCTAGAATCATCAGCCAAGATGTGGCGATGTCGTATGCCCTTCGACCTGAAGAGCTATCCCGTCTTTTGAAAGGAACAGTCTAACGCGCTATGCCGTTTTATACCTACAAAGGTCGAGAACTCAATGGAAAAACGATTACGGGCTTGGTAGAGGCACCGAGCGCGCAAGCTGCGACGAAATTACTGCATGATAAAGAACTTTTTATTATCTCTGTTACGCAGTCAAAAGGAAATAGCACGGGGGGTGGGCGTTCAGAAAATTTTTTTCAACGCGTGCCGTTTAATGAAATAGTCAATTTCACACGACAATTAGCGACAATGATCGTTGCAGGGTTGTCGCTTCCTGAGTCGTTGTCTATTTTAAAATCGCAGACTACGAACAAAACACTTGAGACTGTTCTTACAGATATCGAACATCAAATCGTCAGCGGTGGTAATTTAGGTGATTCTCTTGTCAAATATCCGCAACATTTCTCCCCCATCTATATTGCCCTCGTGAGGGCGGGTGAGTCGTCAGGGCAGCTGGATAAAGTGTTTAATCGTCTGGCGGACACAATGGAAGGGCAACGAGATTTTCGTAGTAAAGTAACGGGCGCGATGATTTACCCTGTCATCATTTTGATTGGTATGGGCATCGTCATCATGGTTATGATGACGGTCGTCGTCCCGAAGCTTACGGAACTTTATAAAGATTTTGGGGTTGAGCTTCCGATATCTACGCAAATTCTCATGAGTACGTCAGGATTTTTTGTGAAATTTTGGTGGCTTATTATTTTTGGGGTCGTAGGCTCAATCGCAGCATTTAAAAAATGGCGTAAAACACCTACGGGCGAGCAAATCGTCGATACCATCATCTTAAAAATTCCGCTCTTTGGTGAGCTGCAAAAGAAAATCATATTGGTTGAATTCACACGGACGCTTGCGATGCTTATTACGTCCGGTATTCGGCTTCTGGATGCGTTACAGATTCTCAAAAATGCGTTGGGAAATAAATTGTTTCGTGATGCCATAACAGACATTTCCAAGAAAGTAGAACGTGGTGCGCCTTTGGGAGAAACATTTTCTGGATACAAAGTATTTCCCCCCATAGTTTCGCAAATGATACGTGTGGGAGAGGAGACAGGGAAGCTTGATGACACACTCTTAAAGCTCTCTAAATACTTCGAATCCGAGTCAGAGAATTTAGTAAAAGGCTTAACGACTGCTATAGAGCCGATCATTATGGTTGTTTTGGGAGTTGGGGTCGGATTCATTGTTATATCGGTTATTACTCCTATTTACAACTTGACAAGTCAATTTAAATAATGATACACATACATAAGAGGTAATTATTTATGAAACATACATCTGCCCAAGGTTTTACACTTATAGAATTACTTATCGTCATCGCACTTTTGGGAGCGCTGGCTGTCGGACTTCTTGCTACCATTGACCCGTTTGAACAATTGAAAAAGGGACGTGACACATCGCTTCGCAACACCACGTCTGAATTTTATAACGCGAATCTTCGATTTTATTCCACCAAGGCTCAATTTCCATGGGGAACGGCACCGATTGAGGGTGCTGTGTGGCCAGGGTTTGGCTCGTCTCTTACAGAGCTTATGACGGTAGGAGAATTGAAAAACAGGTTTCCAGATCTTGCAGGAACGGGAAATCTTGGCAAGTTATACGTCAACTCGACGTCTGCCGAAAATTTATCTGTCTGTTTCAAGCCTGAAAGTAAATCATTTCAGGAAGACTTGAACACGATTTATGGATCAGGTGGTGCGACGTCTGCCGTGACGTGTAAATCACAGACATCAGGAACAAGCGGCACTGAATGTTACTTCTGCATCCAGTAATGGCATTATTTATAGGCATAGCATCGTTTGTTATATTTCTTTTCTTTCAAGCCCTTGGGATATTCACAGGAGACAGTGGTGACGTAGTCACCGCAGCAGTTGTTCACGGTGTCCCCCATCCTCCCGGTTACCCTCTGTATACATTTTTGGGATATCTTTTTTCGCTGGTGCCAGTGTACACGCCTTCATGGCGCGTGACACTCTTGTCGTCTCTGCCTCATGCTGTAACCATCGCATTGGTGTTTGTCATCGTGTACCGATTAACCAAAAGCCGAGTAGCTGGAGTGTTTGCGTGTCTGGTGCTGCTTGGTAATTATCTTTTTTTCTTGTATTCGGTGACACCAGAGGTGTTTGCATTGTTTGATCTTTTTTTCGTGCTTTTGTTACTTGAATGTATCCAGTACAACGCAGTTCGTTCGTTAGGCATGCTCTCTTTCATGGCGTTGACCTTTGGGTTAGCGCTGACCCATCATCATGTGATTCTCTTTATGCTGCCTGTACTGATGTATTACGTGGTACGAGTCGGATTCCCAAAAAAGTTTGGTGTGCGTGAGGTTGGTACAATTGTCATATTTTTCATCTTTGGACTTTTACCATACATATATGCGCCTATTGCAGGGTCTACCAATGCAATTATCAATTGGGATACACCCACAACGTGGGCGAGATTTATACACCTTGTCACACGGGCAGACTATGGATCCTTTGTATCGGGCGGGGTGATTGGACATACGCTTTTTGAGCGATTCGTGGCGATAAAGGCATATGTTTCGTTTGTCTCTCTTGATTTCAAAAGTGTGGGTATCGTGTTATCTGTCATAGGACTGTGGCGTTTGTGGCAGAGGGATCGCGTGTTTGCCAAAGCAGTAGGCTTACTGCTTTTTATTCTTGGTCCGTTCTTTTTTTTCTATGCAAGTTTCCCAATCGTTGGGAGATTTACTTTAGGCACGTATGAACGGTTTTTACTGCCTTCGTATTGTCTGTATGCTATCCTTATCGGTATTGGATATGATTATCTTACGAGGTCAAAAAAGACCCTCATTGTTTCATTCTTTTCGATCGTTTTGTTTTTGTACCCTGTCACCATGGCGTCTGTGACACTCTATCGGTTTACGGGTTTACGAATTGATCAAACTGCTGAACAGTTAGGACGAGATGTTTTAGAGAGCGTTCCAAAGGACGCTATCCTTCTTCTTTCTCAAGATACGCTCCTGTTTACCACGCAGTACGTGCGGTATGGCATGAATGTACGTCCTGACACGATCGTACTTCACGCATCGAGAATGTCCGTAAAAGACTATCAAGACGTGGTCAAAAAAAGATTCCCCACAATCATAGTGCCTGAGACCACACCACACGTGTCGTTAGGAGAGTTTGTGAAAGCGAATATTTCTACACATCGTATTTTTTCAAATAATACCGTATCGCTTGGAAGTGGATGGGTTTTTGTTCCTCATGGGTTGCTGTATGAAATTGTATCGGCTGACAATCTCACACCGTTTGAGGAGTTAAAAAATACAAATACTACACTCTTTCACAGCTATGCGAATCCGTTATCTGGTATTCTTTCACGATATAAACATCTGATGCTCTCAGATGTATTGGATGTCTACGCATGGGCGCACATAAATTATGGGAAGACATTGGTGCGCGCAACAGACTACCGTGCTGCGATACATGAGTTTCAGTTAGCTATTGCACTTGATGGCGATAGCAGTAAGGCAGATGCTTTTACGTATCTTGGGGCCACGTATGCGGTCACCGGTCGATGCAGCGAAGCACTCACTGCACTAGGTAGCGCGAAGGATGCGTCCCATGCTGTCAAACCTGAACAAATCCTCTATGAATCACTCACATATCGCGATTGTATAAAAGATGCGACGAAAGCTGCTACACTTTTTTCCGAATACGAGATATTACAATCAAAAAGTGAAACGCTATTGCAATCATTATAAGTGCATGAATTCCCATCGATACCTGTATGCCACGCATGACACTTTGTGGTTTGTATGAAAAGATGACTTCTTTTCCTCCTGCAGGTACGACGACCGCGCGATAGGTAAGGTTTGCAGGGATAATTGCCGTTTCCTTTCCATCAACGGTTGCTTTCCATAGGGGATAAAAGGTATCAGATAAAACAAGGAGTGTTGGTGTATCTACGGGCATAAGTGTGATAACGGTGCGAGTGTGCGTAGGCCGCGTTATAGTTATCGGAATAGACTCGTCACGCTCGGACATGTGTGCGATAGCATCTTTGACTATTGTAGTATTGCCGTCAACGTCAGAGAGAAGGACAGATTTTTTGATTGCGAAATCTGGATTACGAAGAATAGCCTCTGCCCCCCGTAGCGTTGCGGCAGTCGTTGCGGTTGTTGCTATATATGCTTGTGGCAAACTCTTCGTATTTTTATATATGTACAAAGGAAATGTAGTACCAATAGTATTGGTTAAAAGAAGCGCATCGTTATGAATAGATATGAATGAATGTACTTCTTGTACACCGCTTGAAGAAAATAATGAAATCGCCGTCGCACTCAGTGTCGCCTCTTCTTGTGAGAGTTGTATTTCTTGGGTAAGCAAATCATTGTAGAGCGATTGTCGTTTGAGAAATCGCCCAGCATATATGCCGTAAGAAGATGCGTTGTAGAGCATATTTGAGACTGGTGATAAGCCCCTGTATAGATACTCAAACGCAACAGGCTTAGACCAGCCCGTCGTGGTAAACGTACGATTATGTATCAGTGGTTCGCCTATTGTTGTTATGCGTACTGATTTTTCTGGAACTTGCGGTGGCTTGGTAAGAAGAGTGTCGGCGGGTAGTAATAGATGATAGGACCACCATGTAGACATCAAAACGATGGTTTGTAAAAACACTATAGCTAAGAGTAGTCCTTTCACACGAGTGTTTTTTGACAGATTCCACCAGAGGGAAAGTTGGGTAGAGGCTACGAGAATAAGGCTTATTGATGTAATCCACAGGAATCGTGATGGTGCACGAAATAGTGTGAGCGGCCATATGCCGTAGAGAAGATAGAGAGGTGAATGTTTCCCCCATGCCAAAAGTATGGATCCAAGAATAAGGACGCTATAAAAAAGTCGATCGGTGCTTTTGTTTTTAATAAACCAAAACCCTGCAAACAAAAGCGGAAACATACCGAGGTACGCGGTGTTTTCCCAAAAAATACTATCGTCAAATCTATAAAATGGTGGATATGTGCCGAATTTCGGGTTGCCAAATACAAACGGGTTTATAAAAGAGCGAAGGTGTGATAGTGGCATAGAAAACATGGAGGCCACACTCTGATCAAACCCTGTAGGATTGGTGCTTGCCTTGAGGAATTCATACGATGGCAAGAGTTGTGCGGCTGATCCCATGAGGCCAGTTATCGTTGCGATTATCAGGAATACAAAGCGAATATATTGTTTTGTACGCATCGTTTGATATAGTGCGTATGCGTAGAGTATGCACATCGTGAGAAATACCGCTTGAGGAAATCCGACGAAGAGTTGTTGGGTTATCAGGAGTACTACTATTGCATAATGAAAAAGTGTATTTTTGGCAAGTGCGAGAATGCCTGTGCCGACGATAAAGGGTAACAGACTCATCCCCTGCAATAGTGATATGTGTGGAAGCTGGGCGATCGTCAATCCGCTAAACGACATAGTGATGGCGCCAAAGAATGTGCCCATTAGAGAGACGCCGAGTATGCGAAGAAGAAAATATATTCCAGCCCCAAGAGTACATACTGAGAATGTCAAAAGTACGTTGTACGCGGTCGTCCATGGTAGCCATGAAAACAACAAGAGATTGGGAAGAAATAGCGCTCCCGTCTGCCCTTCTGCAAAAATTGGGAATCCGGTACCTGCGTCATATCGCCATAGTGGGAGTTCTCCATGTTTTAGCGATTCTGATAAAACAAATTTGGTTGGCATGCTAAAGTGCCATGCGTCTGAGCGCCCAAAGTCTGGGGTGACTAAGAGCTGTGACGTAGGATAAAATAACCGTGCAAAAAATATAAGGACCAGACAAAAAAGTAGGGAAAGTGCCATGATGTCTGGAAGAAATCTTTTCACGAGACGTAGTCTAACAAATCACGTATACTTATGCCATGGATATGCTCTTTCTTTTTCTTGTAGGTCTTTGTGTGGGGTCATTTTGCAATGTGTTGGCCAAGCGGTTGCCACGAGGCGAAGATGTCTTGGTGACACGGTCTCATTGTGATTTTTGTAAAAAAACACTTGCGTGGTATGAGCTTATACCACTTTTTTCCTTTTTTTTGCAGGCAAGGCGATGCAGGCACTGCCATAAAAAATTATCGTTCCGGTATCCACTTATTGAATTGATTTTTGGTTGTGTATTTGTATTGATTGGATGGAACATGACGCTTTTGGCATTGTTTTCAATGAGCATGGTGATAGTACTTGCTGATCTTGAGTACTTTATTATTCCTGATGTGACACTTGTTGTGATAGGTCTTGTAGCGCTGACTATGCACCCAACGCTTGCGCATTTTTATAGCGCACTGGGTGCATTTATAGGATTTTATTTTCTCTATATCCTCACGAAACGAAAAGGCATGGGATTTGGTGATGTGAAATTGGTGGGAGTGTTGGGATTATTACTTGGTTTTCCAAACATAGTCGTTTCTCTATATGTCGCTTTCTTGACCGGTGCAATCGTGGGTGTCATACTCATGATAGGAGGAAAGGCGAAGATGAAAACGAAAGTGCCATTCGGACCATTCCTTATACTTGGTGCACTTATCTCATATCTTTATGGCGCTACTATTTGGCAATGGTGGGCACAATTCGTATGAAATCATACACGCGTGGATTTACTCTCATTGAGCTTCTCGTTTCTATATCGATCATTGGTATAGTAGTAACTATTGGTATCGCATCTTTTGCCACTATCAATAAAAATTCGCGCGATGTGAAACGGAAAAGTGACATAGAGCAATTGCGCTCTGCTTTTGAGATGTATCGTGCTGATAGTAAAGCGTATCCGAACGCAGGGTGTGTATCAGCAACGTGCACAGCCGTAGACGTACAAACTCTCTTAACTGAGTTGGTAGGCTATATGGCTGCAATTCCTACAGATCCAAACAAATTACAAAAGTATTGGTATCGGGCAACGCAGCTGGTCAATGGTAAGTATTATGGATATTGTCTCAGTGCTAATGTAGAAGGGACTGTACCGACAAATACGTGTGTTCCCGATGGCGGGTATAATTGGGGAGTAAGTAATCCATGAAGCGGCATCCAGAAGGATTTACTCTTATTGAGCTTCTTATAGCAATCACTACGTTAACTCTCGTATTGTCTATTTCTGGTGCTAGCTATAGTAAATTTAATCGCAAAATGACGTTAAAACAAGCGAGTCTTACGTTAAAAACCAATCTTCGATCAGTGCAATTTCATGCGATAAATGGGTCTAAGCCGATAAATATTGCCTGCACTCAGCTTGACGGGTATAGCGTTTCATTTACGAGTTCAAGTTATTCGTATCAAGCGTCGTGTACGCCTGTAGCCTCCGATGCGCCCGCAACTACGGTCACCCTTCCTAAAGGAGTCACATTTTCTCCGATTCCGAGTGCAATATTGTATAAAGTATTGGGGGCTGGGATTGACAGGTCAAGTCAGTTACAACTTATCTTAGTTAATTCGCTTGCCTCATATATACTCGCCATAAATCCAAACGGAGAAATTATTGATCTTGGTGAGCAATAGCACGGATGAGTATGAACACACGTTTTAAAGTTCGATTGCGAAAATCTTCAGGTCAGTCCCTCATTGAGATATTGCTGATGATAAGTTTAGTCGTTGTGTTGGTGACCAGTATCGTCGTTGGTAGCACGGTGAGTCTTAGGAATCAACAAATAAGCGGATCTAAAGATCAAGCACTGCGGTATGCGCAACAAGGTGTAGAAATAGTACGGGCGCTTCGTAATGCGGATTGGACATCTTTTCAATTATATTCAGGAAGCTGGTGCATGGATAAAGATGGCGTTTTGACAGCTTTTGTTGGTGCGTGTTCGCCATTTCTTGACGAAAAATATCAACGAGTTGCTAAATTTACTTGGGACAGTGTCAGTGAGCGAATGAACGTGCAGGTGCTGATGTCTTGGGACATTGGATCCAAAGCGTACTCAACCATGCTTGAGATTTATTTTACTGATTGGAAATAACAAGGATGCTCGTTATGAAAGAGAACAAACGTGTGCAAGGGTTTACGCTACTAGAAATAGTAGTATCACTAGGAATTCTTTCGATGTTGGGAATCGTGTTAACCCAGTCATTTGTTTCTTCTGTGCGTACGAGTACCAAAGGCGAGATCACCCAAGAAGTGATACAAAATGGTAACTACGCAGTCGAGGTAGCCTCGCGTATACTTCTCAATTCAAGTACTGTGCTGTCTCCATGTGCTACTGGCGGTACTTCGTCATCATCTTTTGAAGTTACTAACCCTGATGGGCAAAATACTACGTTCGGATGTGTCAGTGACAGCGGTGTTTTACGGATTGCATCAAGTAGTGCTTTCGGTGTGTCGTATCTTACCAGCAATGCGGTAACATTAAGTGGTGCTTCTTGTGCTAGTGCTTTGACATTTGTTTGCAAAATCGTCGGCGACGGGAATACTACAGTGAAAATGACCTTTTCTCTTTTGCAAAAGAATGCGGATGCCCGTGTGTATGAAAAAGCATCGTTTCCATTTGAGTTGTTTATCACTTTGAGAAACTATAAGCCGTAGGCTGCGCCAAATTTCGATTATCGTTATTCCATTTTCCCCATTGCATGTTGCATATTGAAATCGACGCGCTTCTTTACTCGTAGTCTGCATTTTCTTACACTATAATCATGCACGAACGTGAGAGTCCAGCAGGAAATAAAGTACAAGACAACAAAAAGACCGTGTGGTATGGCATCGGCGAAGCCCTCGGCCCTGATGCGTGGCGCAAACGAATCCTTCATGTCATCGATACCCAAATTATCCCTCGCTCAAATCCCAAGTGGCAAGAGTGGGCCAAAAAACATAGAGAGGAAATTGAAACCGTCGCAGCACGTGCTGGAGTCAATATCACCGTCGTAGAAATAGCCTTGGGTTCAGTGGCGATTATAACTGGGGCTAAACATTTTCGTAAAACATTAGAAATGAATCGAATGAATAAGAAACTAGATACACGTTGGGGTATGTATCCTCCATCGTCTTTGATGGAATTAACAAATATACCATGGTACAAAAAATTACCTTCAGAACTCGCTTTTTTCCAAGAACAAATATATCAAAACTATGCTGATACAATAGGCATCAAAACATCTCGTCGGTTGTCAGAAGTTGTTTCCGTGTTGGCTGATCCTAAGATCGCCAGAAAACAAGTGAATAATTGGAATAATATAATTAGATTAGCAAATTCTGGTAGCGTGGCACTTGCAGTAATCGTGTTAGAGGAAGTATTTACGGCGGGTATTCGTCGGGCAAGTGAGCTCCATGGGTGGGACAAAGAAATACCAGATCAGTACAAGAAAACATATGCAAAAACACTTCTTTCCTTGTGGCTTGAACTTCAAGTCGAAGAATTTGCAGGAAGAGCGGTATACAACAATGATTATTCTCCGCAGACAATTATAGATGCATTTGCACGAATTCGTGATCATCAACGAAGTCAGCCCATTGTGGAGTTGGTGTCTCCAGTTCCACAAGATACCCGTTTGAGGAAAAATATACGACATATACGAACAGTTCTTTCAAGATTACGCAAGAAAGATGTTGGGTTAATTGGTGGAATTCCGATATCGCATATAGACGCCACGGCACTTGACCATATACGATCGTTGTCGCATGCTACAGAAGCCAGTTTCATAGGGAATATGCAAGATGCTATGGATGATACTATTCTTTCTGCGAAATTGCATCGAAAGATGGAGAATGCTGGATTATCCATATCAGATACGTTGAAAAAACAGTTTATCGCTCATGAAATGAGTAGGGCGAAAGATGAGCGGGAAAAAGTAAGAGCTCATAAAAGTGCCGAGCCGTATTTTGTCCTAGGTCATGATTTCACAAAGGAAGAACAGATGGTTGCAGACATGAATGTGCCTGCTAAAGATTATCTTGGAAATCCTCTCACGTACCCCCGTAATTTTTTCTATCATGGAGATGATATTGGCTCACGTACACAAGAGTTGGAAAATTTGGCTTTGGGGAGATCAGAAGACGTCAAACCTGAAGGCTATACACGTATTTCATCGTATGATGAAGTGACATCAGCAGAACCAGAGCCTGTTACGAAACGGTCATCAACAGCGCCTGAAACCTTTCTGGAACGTACACAGCGCAAATTGATAGAAGCGGTACACGTACGGGGTACGAAAAATAGACTCAAACGTATTCGACAAGCGCGGGAGGAATATGCTAAAAAACATCCATCCAAAGCTGCAGGTTGACGGATACCCAAATGCGTGTGCTATATTCATGGTATGAAGAAGTTAGTTCCTCTATCGTCCCCCTCAAATCAAATTTTGCAAAAGAAGGATATACAAGCGTTGTCTTTAAAGATTGATCGCAATCAAAAAGCGTTGGATATACTCGTCACGTACGAAGATAGCCTAAAGTTTATAGAGCCCACATTTAAAATTCTTAAGGAGAATGAAGAGAATTTAAAAAATCTCGGAACATTACAAAAGAGACTCGATACGTTAGATAACATTATGATTACTGTCGACAAGATTGCAGGAAGCATAAAAACGTATCAAGAAGAGCAAGCACTTCTTTCCCCAAGAGTCTCTACGCATACTGATGATATTGAAAAGCTTGATATTCGAGTTATTGCAATAGAAAAGAGATTACAGCCTTGACAATTAGCTGTGTTCAATATATTATAGGCTAATTATGGCAATACAAGATGCCGAATTGCACAATAAATATCATGCAGAACATGCATCCATTCCTTCGTCTTACCGTTCAGTCTTTACGGGCAGTCATCGCCACACACCTCGTGTAGAAGAGGTAGCATTAGGCAAAAAACTTCCTTTTCAATTTTCTGTAGAAGATCACGTATCAGCTCTCCCTGACGGACCACGTCTGGAACCGCCACGATCGGCTCCCGAAGTTCCATGGGGTGCAGTCGCGGCATCGATTTTAGGTGGCGGATTGTTTGCAGCAGGAGAGATAGCACTCAAAAAAAGAATGACGTGGAGAAACTGGGTTACGCTCAATTCAACCTTGGCTTTAGGGACTGCGTGTGCAGTGCAAACGACTGAAGCTAACGCACCATTTTATCTTTCAGCAGGGAGCGCAGTAGAGCTTGTAGATTCCTACGGTGCCAAATTAGTGAATGGATCGATTAGTAATGCTTCATGCGATGTCCCAACAGGTGGCGTCACAAATATATCGTTTGCCAACCAAGAAACAAAGGAAAATTTGGATGCTATCGTCTGTAAAGCTGACATAAGCGCAAGAGGTGTGGATTCCATCAATGGTGCTCCTGTGCTCGTTTTGAAAACAGGAAAAGTGCTTCTGATGGGGCATTTTAGGATAGCTTCAAACGGCGAGCAAGCTGCGGGCCAGCTATACGAATTAACCAAAGACGGTGACATACTAGAGATGCCTGGTAACGATTTTGAAGTCAATATTAACAAAGACAAAAAAATTACGAGTTTCCTATGGATGAAAGTAGATAACACGCTATACGATATCCCAAACACTACGGCAGCAACAGCTATACCTATGTTGCAAGCATTTTACGTACCTGGACTTATGAGCGTAGATGCGGTTATCCAGGCAGCACTCATCGTTGCCCAACCGACCGAGGCTATTATTCCTGTTGAGGCTACTGCTACCCCCAAGCCGCCAGAGTTAAAGGTTTCTGATGACGTAAAAGCTATTCTTGAGGCGCAGAAAGCCCCGTATACAGTTGATGCCGAAGGCAAGCCCGTGATTGATTTGGAAGACACTTCTGCCAAAGAACAGATCGTTCTTGAACAAATTGGCCATACGCCCGCTCCCGAGTTTGGTTTAGACATTTTGAATGGCTATGATAAAGATGATACCCGTTATGCCTTTAGTGAAAATTTTGGGTGGGTAAAATATGTTGAAGGTGGGACAGATCAAAATCCAACCGAGATCCCTGCAAACTATGTAGACGATGGAATACTCAATACAATAATCGCCCTAAAATATACCGAAAACCCGACCATGTCAGAAATAGAAACACAACCACAATATCAATTTGAGCTTTGGAACAGTCCAACTTCAGGTTTTGGAGGTGCAATTACAATAACCTCACAACAAAATAATGTAGAACGGCAAAATGACTTTGGTTACAACGGAGTTTACAAGCTATCAGGAAAAAATATATACGTTTTACCAATAACTTTTAAAAACCCAACAGAGGCAAATAAAAGCCAAAAGACAAATGTATTTGGCGGTCTGAGTCAAACGAAATTTGATCATCTTAAAAATGATATAAAATCACAGAAGACAGGGAAATCGATATTGTCACATATAATAGATCGTACTTTTAACAGTGAGCCTTGGTTAGGAATTCCAAATAATCACCTACAAGTAAATAGTGAGTATTCTGATATCCTTAATATATATCCCCTTGGTACAATATTAAAAATTTTTCCTCAAAGCGAATTTGATGCAATAACATCAGTGATTGCAAAACGAGAAAATAACTTACCACTGAGTGATAGTGAATGGGAGATTATGCTTGATAGTGGTATTCCAACCGGACTTTCAAACAAAATTGTTCCTTTAATGTTTGATAATGTTGATTAACTCCCATTGCTTCCCGTAGTTTTTTTTGCTATCCTTTTTGTATGAAGCGATTTGTTTTGGGTGGGATAGTTATTTTAGGAATTATAATCGGACTGATACTATCTATTCAAGCATTTCCTCCGGAAAAAGTAAATGCCAAGGTTTGTAATTCTTGCTCAAAAAATAATTGTTGTGGGGATGTATGTTCATCCAGTCAATCATGTGGTGGTGGGAACGGGATTGTTAATGAGTGTTACTGTGTAAATAATCCAAAACCTACCCCCGTCCCCACTAAACCGCCCTCTGAAATATGTCCTGGTGGATACAAAGATGAATGTACTGGGAGTTATTCTGCAAATTGTATATCTCCTAGTTTTCAAGTTTGTAAAACTTATGGTGAACCTCAGTGTAAACTGGGTTGGGTTTGTACGGATCCAGATACCCTTGAGCTCTGTACAAGTTGGTCTGCTTGGTCGCCTACTACATGTTATGCACCAGATGTACAAACGAGATATTGTACATCAGGAGCTAACATTGGTCAGGCGCAGACGTGTCCACCAAATGTGAGTGATCCGATCCCAACTCCAGGTGGACCGCCCATAAATATGTATAACTGCCGAACTGACGTTGACCCCAATCCAAATAACAGCTATACCTGTTTGGCTACATCTTCCACATATCCTCCAACTACAGGAGGGATCAATCAGTGTCAGGCTAATTTAGCAGTATACGTCGTAAATCCATACCCTGGAGGATCGCCGATGTCGACCGGTATTTGTTATACAACCAAATATTCTACGTGCGCTCTCAATTGCTGCCGGCAGATATACCGATGTCAGAATGATGGAACGTGCGCTCAAACAACCAATACGTATTATTCCAACGATGGACCTGGTAATCCTGGTTTTCTAGATTGCACGAACGGTCTTGCCTCTACCTGTACCCAAAATCTTCAAAATCTGGTTACGCCTCCCAATAATGTCTCTTGTTATGCCACACTGGCTACCTGCCAGGCTTCGTGTGCCGTGGTGGCTCCGCCAACCCCTCCTGTCCCGTCTCCGTCCTGCGGTACGTACAATGTCGGCACTACACCTGTTACATGGGGCTGGTCTCCGATTCAAGCAAGCGGTCTCCAAGTTTGGGATGATACAGCACAATGGTGGTTTAACAGTTGGACAACTTCTCCCCATACAGACGCTTCCATACCAGCGGGTAGAACGGTGTATGGTCGTACCACGTATGATTTCACTACTTTTTCTTCAATAGGCTCGATAACCTGCCCAATTCCACCTGCAACTATTCAAGTACGTGGCGTGAGTTTGTCTTCGACTCCACAAACGTGTGGTGAAATAACAGCATCGACCGCGTATCGAACTGGATCGGTATTTGATGTCACAAGAAATGGTACGTCTATAGGGCAGCAAACACAAAGCGGCTCTACGTATCTTTCATGGATAAATACCGCAGGAACGTATACCGTTTCGTCCGTAGAGGCGCCTACGTCGGTTGTACAGTATTGTCGCACGCAAAGCGGGACGAGCACATTCGGGTCTTCTAGTGTGACTGCTGTGGCAGATTCTATAACAACGTTTGATGTCTCGTTTAGTCCGTACGAACCGTGGTTTCAGGTCAGAGGTGGCGGAGACGTATATGCTGGAGGTAGGCTCGTTTCTAGTATTCCAGCGTCTGCCACCACGCGGCGCTTCATCCTAGACGATGGTCCCGCGGGTTCACTGTTTCCTGGCATGGCACTCTATGGCTCGACTAATGTCATACCGTATGATTTTGATCAGGCATCCACAAGCCAGGGCGAGACCATAGTTTCCAGTAAAAATTGGCTTGTATCGCATCAAAACACCACGGTAGATTTGTATAGTATGTTTTATGCCAAGTTTGGTTCTCCAACGACTGCTGATTACACGAATCCCGCTTCTCCTATTGCAAAGCCAGCTAGTCGCGCCACACCGTACTATATATCTGGGGATCTTACAACTACTGGCGATTGGAGTGTGGGAAATGGCGAGCAATTAATCCTTCTTGTGGATGGCAGTATCACAGTGGGAGGAGAAATGCACACATCAGGAACAGGGGTCATCATTGTCGTTACAAAGAATGACATTTTGTTTGCACCTGCAGTTGGCGTCAGTGTGGCAAGTTCCACACCCTCTATAGAGGGTGTGTATATAGCAGGTAATTCGTTACACACAGGGGTTAGTACTTCAGGATCAGAGCGGTTTGTGGGGAGCGGGATGTTTATTGCAAACGCAGTTTCGCTTGAGAGAGATCTTTCCTCTGCAGGAGGAAACCAAGCGACTGCGTCAGAGTTATTTATCTATGATCCATCATTTCTTATCAATTTGCCTGAAGCGATGAAAGATACATCGGTAAGTTGGCAGGAGGTGGCACCATGAAAAAACAAGCAGGACAGATTGTGTTTATTACCTTGTTAGTTCTTACTGTGGCGATTACGTTGGTGCTTGCATTTATCGGTAGGACGACCATAAATACTGCCATAACGTCTCAACGTGAGGATTCTGCCCGCGCATTTAATGCCGCAGAAGCAGGGATTGAGTCAGCGCTTAAAAGTGGTGTAAATTCGGTTGAGATATTGTCGAGTGGTGCTCAATTTTCCGTAATGGTTACCAATATCGGTGGTGCGGTTGGTATGTACGAGTTTTCCAAACAAACGACTACTTCAAAAACTGAAACGCTTTGGTTGGTCGAACATAACACAGACGGTAGTATTGATGAGAGCACCTCATTTCGTACGAACCTTGTTAATCTTTGCTGGAGTCAGGAGGCAACGGCCCCAGCCCTTTCTGTCTTTGTAATATATAAACGCAGTGGAACGTATTATGTTGCTCGAGGGGCATATGATAATGACGCCTCAAGGCGCGGAATAAACAATTTTTCTTCGCCGACCTCAGCAGGGACAGGATGTGGAAGATCAAATATGTATGTGAAATCGATTAATTTCAGCACTGATTTTGGCATTAATGTAGCGACTGACACATTGCTCATGCTTCGTATTCACCCGCTTTATGCAAGTACGACTATCGCGTTTGATCCAGCTGCTGGTATACTCCCACTACAGGCAAAACGGATTGAATCAATCGGCGCTGCCGACTCAGGTACCACGAGAAAAATTGTCGTATATCAGCAGTACAAAGCGCCAGCATCTATCTTTGATTCTGTTCTCTATAGCCAGTCGTCGTTGTCGAATTAAGATATTTACTATACGCCACATAATTCTTGTCTCCTCTTGATACTTTATAGTTGATAATCCATACTAAAATAAGGAAGTTATATTATGGCAAAATCACTGCTCGGGTTGGACATCGGATCTCATAGCATTAAGCTTATCGAAATAGCCTCTCAAGGTACGCTAAAGACACTTCTTTCCGCCGGATCTATACCTACTCCACCCAAAGCGCTCTCCTCCCCTATCGCGGCTGACCAACAATCAATCGCCGTGGCTATTCGGCAGCTGATGAAAGAAGCAGGGGTAAAGACAAGCTCTGTCGCGCTTGCTCTTCCAGAATCACAAGTATTTACCCGTGTAATAGAAGTGCCAGCACTCTCGACTCGTGAGTTATCCTCGGCTATCAATTGGGAGGCTGAGCAGTACATACCGTTACCCTTAGATCAGGTCAATTTAGACTACTCGATACTTCGTGATGCCAAAGAAACTGGCACAGACAAGATGGATGTATTACTCGTCGCGTGTCCTAAAATACTTCTAGAGAAATATCTCTCCATTATAGAGATGGCAGAGCTCATTCCTGTCGCGGCTGAGACAGAAATTATTGCTGCATCGCGATCGCTCGTGTCATCCGTGGCAAATATAAAAGGCGCTGTGTTACTAGCCTCTCTGGGTGCGCAAACAACGGATTTTGCCATTCTTCGTGGAGGGGTTATTGCATTTACCAGATCAATAGCCGCTGGTGGTGAGGCGCTGTCTCGTGCCTTAGTCTCTAGTCTTGATTTTAATACTGCACAGGCAGAAGAATTTAAGCGTACCTATGGTGTGGAGCAAAATAAATTGCAGGGAAAAATTGTTATGGCAGTCAAACCCATTATGGACACCATTGTCGGTGAAATGAAGCGTGCTATCGCATTTTATACCCAAAAATATAATAACGAAAAAATAGAAGTAGTGGTTCTCTCTGGGGGAACTGCCAAGCTTCCTGGTATGGTCGTCTATATGGCAGAAAATTTGGGCGTAGAAGTACAGCTTGCCAACCCTTGGGTAGGAATCACACGTGATCAGCGCTTCCGTGTGCTTGACGCAGAGGGTACGACATTTGCTGTAGCGGCAGGTCTTGCGCTTCGACAAGACTAGGGAGTGTCTATATATGGCAAAGCCAGAAATTAATTTACTGAAAAAATCTTCGAGTGCACGAGGCACGATTACTACGATAGAGCGATATTTATCTTTGATGATGTGGTGGTCGCTTACAGGGCTTCTGGTTCTCGGTGTGCTCATCGGGACGGGGTATCTGTATGCGCGGTATCAGGCTGATCAAGTATCACAAAAAAACGATACACTCCTTCAATCCATACGCGCACAGACGGTGAAAGAAGGATTTTTGGTTTCGTTAAAGCAACGTGCATTTATCGCATGGAGGGGGCTGGATGCGGCAAAGCCCTATGGTAATTTATTTCCTCTTTTAGAATCGATCGCACCAGCAGAATATTTTACCAACTTGTCGATTGATGACGTGGGAAGATCGACCATTACCGTAAAGCTTGCGAACATGGAGGACGCGGTCTTGATGATTGCAAATGTTTTGTTTTTGGTAGAAGAAAAAAGGCTTCGGAGTCCGCAGATGTTATCGTTTTCACTGAAAGAAACAGGGTTTGTGGATATATCGTTATCCTTTATCGCGAATTTATAACGTATGGATACACAACGATTTATCAGACTCTATCAAGGCATCGCGGTATCTGTCGTGGCACTTATCTTTTGTATTATCGCGGTGTTTGGCGGTGTCATACCGTCGATGAAAAAAATAGGAGAACTCGTCTTGATCGCGCAGTCGATGAGTCAAGACAACGCCGCACTGGAGAAAAAAATCTCCATATTGGAAAGCTACGATGAGACGGAACTTCGTGATAAATTGGGCATCGTGTACTCGGCAGTACCGGGAGACAAAGATATTCCGGGGCTTTTTGGCACGGTCGAGTTGGTCGCCGCTGAGACTGATGTGACGATACTGGATATGAGTGTTGCGGGTGGAAAAGTATCCTCTGCATCAGCGATAAAGCAAACGCCACTGGAGAAACAACTCGGCACACGCATATTACCCTTTACCGTGAGTGTCGTAGGAAACTTTCCATCTATTCAGAAGTTTATCACGCTTGCGCCGACGGTCAGGAGACTGATGAGGATACGATCGTTTGCCATACAGTTTCCGAAAAATGATAAACCATTGACCGTTTCCCTTATCATGGATGCGTTTTATGAGCCCAGCGTCACGGCGCTTGGCGGCGCCGGATTGGTGATCACCGCTATTACTGATGGAGAGTTAGCGACGATAGATACGTTGTCCTTATTTCCGCTTCTTTCACAAGCGACAAACGCCCACGTTGTGCTTCCAACCCCTAACAGCGTCACCGAACAAAAGCTTAATCCATTTGCTCCCTAAAGAAGGTCAGGACGTGTATGTTTCGTTTTTTTGATCGCTTGCGCCTTTTGCCATGCGGCAATTTTTTTGTGATCTCCTGAAAGAAGAATTTCTGGGACTGTTTGATCTTTGTATGATGCAGGCCGTGTATATTGTGGGTACTCAAGAAGCGCCTCGGTAAAAGATTCATGCACTGTAGCTTCGGGTTTGGACAATACACCGGTCAGCAATCGAGTGACGCTATCAACGACTACGAGTGTTGGTATTTCACCACCCGTGAGCACATAGTCACCGATGGAGATTTCCTGATCTACAAGCGATCGTACGCGCTCATCTATACCTTCATAGTGGCCGCAAAGAAGGATGATGTGGTCATAGGTGGTTGCTAATTGTTTGGCCATGGATTGTTTATATGGTGTTCCGCCTGGGTCTAGTAAAATAGTGTGACCCTTTTTAATACTTTTTAAGGCTTTATCTATTATATCGACGCGTAGTATCATCCCTGCTCCCCCGCCGTATGGTCTGTCATCAACGGATTTGTATGCGTCTGTCGAAAAGTCACGAAGATTGACGATATCGATGTGTATTTGATTTTTTTCTACCGCGCGTTTGATGATGGAGTACGCAAACGGGCTGGTAAACATGTCAGGAAAAAGTGTGATGATCGAGAATTTCATTTAAGACGCAGGAACTTTGTTGTCTTCTGCGATCTCGACATCGACGTACAAATTCTTCTTGGCTGCCAAGATTTTGATCAGGTCGCGGATTGCACGGATGATTCTCCCGCTTTTACCGATGATTTTGCCCATGTCCTCTTGATGGACGTGGATCGTGAATACGATCATGTCTTCAACGTTTCGCTCGTCTATGACCACATCTTCTGGATGATCCACGATTGCCGTGACTAAATACGTAAGTGTGTCTTTCATGAAGTTTTCGTCGTAAGAAGCTTAGAGACGCCTATGGTGATGACTGCTCCTTGTGATTTCCAATAGGTAAGACGCTCTTGATCAATTTTAAATTGTGCAGGTTTCACCAGTGGGTTATAAAATCCGAGAATTTCAACAGGTTTCCCATTTCGTCGTTTGCTTTCGTCAATTGCCACGATGCGAAACGTTCGTCTATTTTTGGAGCCGTATTGAGCGAGTCTAATTTTGAGCATGAACGTATTCTATCATTTCTTCTTTCTGATCTCAAGAGCCTTGGTCGCGGCATCTTGTTCGGCTTCCTGCTTTGACTTGCCTTTGCCTTGCCCTAATGCTTTTTCCCCCATCATGACCTCGACATAAAATGTCTTATTGTGGTCAGGACCTTCGCTTTTTATCACGGTATACGTTGGAGATATTTTGGTTTCTTCTTGTACGAGTTCTTGTAACAAACTTTTGTAGTCTACATAGCTTTTGTTTTTGATGATTGCCTCAGTTTTTACCAGTAGTACTTTGACCACAAATCCTTTGGCTACCTCTATCCCCTGATCGAGAAATATCGCGCCAAGGAGCGCTTCAAAGCAGTCAGCCAGTAGTGATTGGTTGGTCCTACCGCCAGAGCTTTCCTCTCCGCGTGAGAGAAGAAGGAGTTGTCCTAATGCTAGTTCTGCACTCGTGATTGCTAAACTGGTAGTTTTGACCAGTGTGGAGCGGACGTTTGTGAGTGTCCCCTCTGGGTACTGTGGGTACGTGCGATAGAGGTATTCGGATGTGATAAAGGAGAGTATTGCGTCCCCTAAGAATTCGAGTCTCTCGTTTGATTCTGGGAATTCCTTGGATTCGTTAAGATAGGATCGATGCACAAACGCTTGTTTTAAGAGTGTTTGATTTTCAAATTGTACGCCAATTGATTGTTGCAGTGATTCAAGCGTCATAGTTTTACTATAGCACCCAATGCGCCGTTAACAAACTTGGCACTTTGATCATTCCCAAATTCTTTCGCAAGTTCCACCGCTTCGTCAATAACGACTTTTATCGGTATTTCTTTTTGGAATATAAGTTCATACACTGCAAGTCGCAAAATTGCTGCATCAATTTTGGCTATTTTTTCGATAGGCCATTCTGGCGCTGCCTGCTCTATTTTTTGATCTATATCAGTAATTTTTTCAAGAATTTGGTCTATGGCCTTGTGATTGCGTTGGTCATTGAAGCTATAGGAAAATAACGATTGCATCAGACTGATGCGATGTTGATGGCGCGGATCTTGCGAAGTTTTCATTTCTTCACTTTTTTTGTTTTAGGTGCTACTATGACGCGGTCTTTGTAGTATCCGCAATAGCGGCACATGCGGTGTGGCATACGACCTTTGCCGCATTTGGGACATGCGGAAATCTTTAATAAAGATACGAATAAAGCGGCTCTACGTTTGCCTTTTCTTCGTGTTGAATGTTTGCGTTTTGGTAGTGGTGCCATAATTTAATCTGCAATTGACTCAATTTTACTCTCTTTGAACATTTCGCTCAAGAGGGTAATTGAAAGTCCTTCCACTTCTTTTTTTGCGGCATGAACAAGTACAGGATCAGTGTAGGTCGCGATTTTAAGATCCGGCAATCCGTGTTGCCTCGTTCCAAAGAGTTGACCGGGGCCTCTAAGCGTCAGATCAAGTTCTGCTAGTTCTGGTCCGCTGTGGGTGGTTTCTAACGCCTTTAGGCGCTCTATCGCATGATCCTTGGTACTTTCGGTAAACAGCAAACAGTATGAGGACAGATCACTTCTTCCCACTCGACCGCGAAGTTGATGAAGCTGGGATAGACCAAATCGGTCAGCTGCCTCAATCACCATGATAGTGGCGTTTTGGATATCGATGCCTACTTCTACCACTGGGGTGGAGACGAGGATGTCGAGTTTTTTGGTACGAAAGTCGGAAAGTACTGTGTCTTTTTCTTTGGGTTTCATGCGACCGTGTAAGAGCCCGACGCGAAAATCTTTAAACTCTTTCGCTTTGAGTCGTTCATACTCCGTCGTCGCGGCTTTTACCGTGAGTAATGTATCCGATTCTTCTATGAGAGGACACACGATAAAGGCTTGTGTTTTATGTGTAGTTAATTCTTTTCGTATCCATTCGTATCCCCCATTGCGTTTCTCTTCTGGCACGACCCATGTCGTGATTTTTTTGCGGCCTGAAGGCATGTGCATGAGCGTTGAGAGATCCATCTCGCCATATACGACACGTGCAAGAGTGCGTGGAATTGGAGTCGCGGTCATCGTCAGTAAATGCGGAGTGGATGCTAATAATATATTTCTTTGTGTCACACCAAAACGTTGTTGTTCATCAATGACCACAAGACCCACGTGTTGTATTACGTCACGATCGGTTAAGAGTGCGTGAGTACCAATGGTGATATGAGCGGTTGCCTTTTCAGTATAATTTTTATTCTCTTTTTTTTGTCCTGTAATTAATCGAATGCGAAGAGGGAATTTTTCAAATAATTTTGTAATCGTTACATAATGCTGGGTAGCAAGTATTTGCGTTGGTGCCATCAGGATTGAGGGAAATCCACTCGTGTGAGCTATATACATAGCTATTGCTGCGACCACCGTTTTCCCTGATCCCACGTCTCCCTCAAGAAGTCTATTCATGGGAATATTTTTGCCAATATCCTGTCGTATTTCCTTGATCGACTGTAATTGATCGTCAGTTAAGCCAAATGGTAATCGTGTGATAATCGTTTCAAGTGGTGCATCATGTATTGTTAATACTGGTGCGTGGGTAAGAAGCTCACGTTGCTTCTTTCTGTATGCTGATTTGGCGATAAGAAGAAACATTTCATCAAATGCGAGTCTTGCTTTGGCTGTTTGCGCCTCGTCAAGTGTTGTTGGAAAATGGACATTTTGTAATGCTCTCGTAAGTGGTATGAGTTTTTGACGAGTAAGAATATCTTGTGAAAGTGATTCTTGTAAATGAGGCAGACATGTTTGGAGGATGAAATGTATGCGACCCCGCAGCCATTTGGATGTGACGCCTGCGGTCTCTGGATATATCGGTACAAGGCGACCGGTATGTAGATGTGCATCTATTCCGTCCATCGGCTCATAGACTGGTGATTCTAATACGAGTTTGGACGCAAACCAATTGGCTTTGCCTGAGACACTCACGGTAGTTTGTGGTTTGAGTATTTTGGTGAGAAACATTTGGTTGTACCATACGCATTCTATGTGTCCCGTCTGATCTGATAACACTGCTTTTTGCATGCGTTTGCCTGATTTGGTGAAAATGTTAACGATCGATTCGATCGTCCCGACGACGGTCACTGTCTCTTCTGGTCGTATACCACTGATTTTAGTCGTGTGACGATAATCGTTGTAGCGAAATGGTATGTGATAGAGAAGGTCACGCACCGTGAAGATGCCGAGTTTTTCTAATTTTTCTGCCATCGCAGGACCGACGCGAGGCACATATTGAGCAGGAGATGAGAGTTCAAGTTGCATGATTACTAGGTATTGTATCTTCGTAATGCGGCATTTTCCACCAGAGGTACTGAATGTACTGGTGTATTAATACACCAGTACAAAAATATATAGGAAAAAATCCAGCCAAACGATACGTGGTGAAGTTTACAAATAAGCTCGGGGGTGATATGAACGTGGTTGTTTGTTTTTACGAGTTTGTAGATATACTCCATTCCTCTTTTTGTGCCTTCCAGCTCAAGAGGTAGTAGTTTTGTTCGTGGAAGTATACCAAACGCCGTTTCCTTATAGGATGTTGCACCTTTGGGTTTTGTCGTTGATCGTTTCATTGCCTCATTTAAAAGAGCGCACGAATGGACTTGCGTGTCACCGGCTCTCCCTCAAGTTTTGTGGTTCGGAATATGAGTTCCGGCATGAACGCACGAAATAACGACAAGAGGGAATGTTTGCTCCGCTTTGCTTTTCGAAAGCTCTCATACCGTTTTTGTAAAGTAGTTCGTTGTTTGACTGTCATATGAGGCGAGTATAGCACAAAGCAGTCAAAAATTTACTGCAATCCGCCGGAGAGAAGTGGGATAAAGGCAGGGATCCTGTGCAAACGATACCTAAAAACGTTATAATGGCGCTATGAAAATAGAGCGTCAGAACGGGGCTTTTAGTTTTTATCAAACCGAACGCATTGGAGATGTGACTATCAAAATACGTTTATTTGATAGCTTTGGAGGAATACGAAAGGGGTTTCAAGAAGTTGCTAAAAACGCGGTAACTCAAACCGCTCACTATTTGCCTTTACACGAATTAACTATAAACATAAAAAATGATCCTAAAAAGGTAATTCCAAATCATGGACATTCAGGGAGAAAATTGTCAGCCAAAGAAGTGCAGATTACAGTGAATCCGAGTTTTTCCGATAAAGAAAAATTGTTGCAAGTCGAACTTCCCCGTTCTGTAAGTCATGAATTGCATCATGCAGTAAGGGATAAAGCGCTTCCTGACGAAAAATCGTCGTTGGGTGCAGCATTGATAGCAGAGGGATTGGCGACCGTTTTTGAGACAGATGTTTGGGGTGGTGAACAGTCTAGCTGGGCGAAGCCTTTATCAAAAGAGCAAACAGAAACACTTTTAGAGAAAGTTATCTTCGAAAGTGAAGATCAAAACTATAATCACGCACGGTGGTTTTTTGGTTCTAGTGATTTACCCCGATGGGCAGGATATTCAATTGGTGTGTATCTTGTAAAAGAGTATATGCGACTACATCCGAGTGAAACTGCAGCAACACTCGTCGGTACACCAGCAAAAGTGATTATTGATGATTTGAGACAAACGGTATTAAAGAGAAAAGAAATGGTCCCATAAGTCTTTGTACCAATGTATTAATACACTGGTACAAAGAAATACCATGAGTTAAATTTGAGAATAGCGGTGATACGAAAATTTACTGCAATCCGCCGGAGAGAAGTGGGATAAACGAGGTCGCAACGAGTGCAAGTGACGCAATAACCACAATCACTTTCCAAATCATTTCGTGTTTTCTAAAAAAGTTCATAGAATTATTCTACTTTAAAAAATGCTTTTTTTCCAATCCTTATTTCATCGCCACTATTTACTTCGATATTTCTTTCTTTAATTGTGATGCCATTGATATCCACAGAACCCACAGCAATCAAATTCTTTGCTTCTGTTGATGTATAGCCTTTATCAATCAAGAATTCTTTAATGCTATTTGCTGGTGCTGATGGCTCAGCTTCCTCTGGGAAAATATTCTCTTGGTGTGCTTTTTTAAATGCATCTTGTGCTTTTTCTGCTTCTACTTCGGTGTTAAAGGTCTTTGTAAGTTCAAACGCTAACCGTTTTTTTAGATTCATTGGATTTTCGCCTTTGGCCATACTTTTTTTCATGGATGCGATGGCTTCGTATGATGTATCAGTAAGAAGGGTGAAATAATTTACAATTAAATCGTCTTTTAATGACATGACCTTGCCATACATGTTCTCAGGTGTATCAGATAGCCATATAGCATTTCCCCATGATTTACTCATTTTCCGCCCATCAGTACCCTCAAGAAATCCATTGGCTATGATAAAAGACTCTTTGTTTCGTAAGTCCTTTTGTAACACTCGTCCTGCTTGCATGTTGAATGTTTGATCCGTGCCTCCTAATTGAATATCCGTGTCCATAAAGTAGCTGTCGTATCCTTGCATGACTGGATACAGGAGTTCATGGAGACCTACTTTTTTCTTTTGGTCTAGCCTATTGCGGATGAGTTCGCGACTGACGAATTCTCCAGCAGAAAAGTGTTGAGAGAGTTTTACAATTTCAGCAAAATCTAATTTATTCAGCCATTCACTATTAAAGCGTACTGTTACTTTACTGAAATCAAGAATTTTTTCTGCTTGTTTTTTATAGGTCTCGAAATTTGCCTTGATTTGTTCATGCGTAAGCACTGGTCGTTCTGTGTCTTTGTCAGAGGTATCCCCTATCAGCGCGGTAAAATCTCCTATAAGAAATGTCACATTATGTCCAAGTTGTGCAAATGCGTTGAGTTTACGAAGTGGCACGGCGTGACCTACATGAATTTGTGTAGCTGTAGGATCGATGCCTAAATAAATATTGAGCTTTTTGCCGCTCGCTAAAAGTGCCCGAAGTTTTTCTTTATCCGGAATAATATTTTCAACCCCTCGTGTTAACAGTTCTTCTATTTCATCCATAAATTCTCTTTTTACTATAGCATAGTTTTCTTATTTCTTTAATGGCGTGTGTCTTCCCAAACTTTTCTTGCGATTTTTGAAACAAGTTTTAACTTATTGCTTTGATCGTTAAACGAAATATTATTGCCTTTAGCCACAGAAGCGAATCCACACTGTGTACTTATCGCCAATTGCTCGAGAGGAACAAATGTTGCAGCCTCCTCTATTCGTGTAATAACATCGCGTTCGTGTTCTAATTTCGGAGATTTCGTTGTGATGAGTCCTAACACAACGGTCTTATCTTTCGGCACGAAAGAAAGTGGCGCAAAACTCCCCGCACGCTCTGAGTCGAACTCTAAGAGTAGTCGATCGACCTTTGCCCGAGTAAACACCGTTTGCGCAATAGCGTCATATCCACCTTTTGCCATAAAACGATTTTTATCGTTTCCTCGACAGATGTGAAGCGCCTTAGTGCCTTTAAATCCTTCAAGTACGTCGTTTATCATATCTACGCCATCTGAAATGAGTGTCTTTGGATTAAATCCTTTTTCAGCAAACCACGCTTGTTGCACGGGATCTAGTAGCATTCCAAACTCAGGTGCATCAATTTGGATATGAGTTACCCCTATACGCTCAAGTTCTGTAACGCTTTGTTTTAATATGAGCGTTACATCTTTTAAGAATTTCAACGGTGATTTGTACACACGGTCAGATATACCGCGCGCAAAAAAGTAACTCATCATGGTTGGACTTGGGATGGTTATTTTTTTTGGGTGAGATGTTATAGCACGCAGAAATGAAAATTCATCTACAGATATGTCATGGAGTCGTTTTAATTTACGAACTACTCCTACAGTGACAGGATCCACCATTTGTTTGCCGTGCATGTCAAACCAGATGACAGTGTTTCCGGGGATATCCCACTTGAAACCATCGACGGATTTCACAAAATTATGGCAAAAGACAGGTCTACGCATTTCTCCGTCGGTTATAACATCGACACCAGCATCCATTTGAATGGCGACAGCATCTCTGATTGCTTTGTCTTCGGCAAGTGTGAGATCTGCAATACTTGCAGTATTATTTTTCACCCCCTCTTGCGTATCCAAAAGAAATTGTGGACGCAACATGCTTCCTACCACATCTGCTCGAATAGTGTTTGTTTTTTGTTTGTTCATATACTCTCCTTCATTATTTTAATTTTTGTATTTTTACGTTTTGATCAATCATCGAATCCATCCAGTGTGGGACTGGATCAAGCGCGATTGCTGGTAAAAGCGACAGTATTCGTCTTGGATCTCGAGCATTCTCAACAGTAAACCTGATACCATCAATGCGTTTTAACATGTCTATAAATTCATCCTGACTAAACGCTGCGCTTAGAGACTCTCGTAATAGTTCAGCGACCGCGGGGGTTTTGGCAGTTCGTCTCTTTAAGAATGTATCCATAATCGGTTTGGACACATCTCTTCGAAAATCACGCACAAATCCCCACCCGTTTGGTGCAAGAATACGTATCATTTCTTTGAGCGCATCAAACGCTCTCTGTTCATCCTTAAATTGGTGAAAGGAATGAAAGTTGATACTTCCTTTTGCTATACCATCATTTATGGGAAGTTGTTGAGCCCATCCCTTTTTAAACTCCATGCGTCCTTGTGCGATTTCGTGCTCGAATTTTTTCGATGCGTGATTGAGCATTGTTTCTGATGCGTCGATGCCAATGACCTTTTGTACCCCTTTTTTTATAAGTTCACCGCATAAATTTCCGGGACCAGGACATATCTCTACCACGAGTCCGCTTAATCGACCTCGTTTTCCAAACATGCGAGCCGCTTCTGCCGCAACAATAGCGTAGTCAGAGGTTTTCTTTATCCCCTCTTGGAAGTCGCACCCATCTGCGTAGGCTTTTGCATCCTTTTCGTTGAACACCTCATCTTTTTCTGGTCGTCGTTTTTCTATAGACATACATCCTCCTTTACTAAATTTTTTATATATTCCCCTTTTCACCAAAAAAAACGCCCGTGCAAGTCGCCCAGAAAATTTCTGAGTAACCTGCAAGGGCGTTCTATAGAGAACACGGTACCACCTTGCTTTGCTAAAGTTGTGTGGCGATAGCCACAAAAAAGTCGGTCCGAGACCGACTAACCTTAGCCTCATTTGTATGCTCCGCTTATGGCGACACATACATTCTGCTGTTACGGGCGTATCCGTCCTCGGCTACTTTGATGTTCGCCGGGAAGCTCGTGGAGGGTATTTCGAAAAATATAATTCGGCAGATCTTGCATCAATCGTCTGCTTTCTCTATGTCACTTATATCTCTCTACTTGAGTCTCCGTCAGTGCTTTTCATATTAACTTGTAAACAATTTATAGCATACATTGTCATATATGTCAATGTCAGGGTACAATAGTCTTTATGTACCAGATGTATCTTGAACGGCAAAAGAGAAGGTTTTTTGGTTCACGATCAACGAGGATCAAAACGACGAGCATGGTGGCGTTTGGCGCATTTCTCCTTCTTATTTTTGGACTCCTTTGTGTTTCCTTACTTTTTGCATGGTATGCCAAAGACCTGCCTCGTCCTGATAAGGTGCAACGTAAAGATGGATTATCCACAGTGATCCTTGATAGAAACGGTGAGAAGCTCTATGACATCTTTGAGCAAGCCAATAGGATTCCTGCTAAATGGGAAGAAGTACCGCAGTGTTTGCGTGACGCAACGGTTGCGGTAGAAGACAAAGATTTTTATCGACACCAAGGATTATCTACGACCGGCATTCTCCGCGCTCTTATCCGTACGGTACTTTTCCGCGATACTCAAGGTGGATCAACGCTGACGCAACAACTGGTAAAGAATGTCCTTCTCTCAACCGAACAAACACTCCCCCGCAAGATGAAGGAGGCAATTCTCTCCATCCAAATTGAACGGAAGTATTCCAAAAATGACATCCTCCTTATGTATTTAAACGAAGTGCCGTATGGCGGTACAGCGGTAGGAGTGAAAGCTGCCGCCGAGCATTACTTTAACAAAGATGTCAAAGACCTCTCTTTGCCTGAGTGTGTCATCCTTGCTGGTCTTCCGCAGTCCCCTTCTATATACTCGCCGTTTACCGGAGAACCCAAAGCGTATGTTGGTCGTACGACACAGGTCTTGCGGCGCATGAGGGAAGACGGGTATCTTACGGTGGTTTCTGAGGGAGAGACGCGTAAGGCACTCGACAGTGTGGTATTTGCATCAGGAGAGGATAATCTGCGAGCACCGCACTTTGTGGCATATGTCAAAGAGTTACTCATTGCAAAATTTGGCCAAAAGGCAGTGGAGACAGAGGGACTAAAAGTTACGACCACTCTTGATTGGAAATTGCAGGAAGCGAGTCAAAAGGCAGTGAAAGAAGAAGTGGATAAAGCGAAAAAATTAAAAGTGGGAAATGGTGCTGCAGTGGTGCTTGATCCAAATACAGGAGACATTCTTACCATGGTCGGGAGCAAAGATTATCAAGCAACGGATAGCTCTGGATTTAAATTTAATGTCGTGACACAGGCCTTGCGACAGCCAGGATCGGCTATAAAACCCATCCTCTACGCTGCAGCGCTGACCAAAGGCTACACGCTATCGTCTGTTCTTATGGATGTTGACACAAAGTACCCTTCTGGAGACGTAGCAAAGCCTGAGTATAATCCCAAAAATTATGACGGCAAGTACAGAGGACCTATGCAGATGCGCTATGCCCTTGGTAATTCTATAAACACGATTGCGGTGAAAACGACAGCACTTGCAGGGGTCAAAGACGTCCTCAAGATAGCCTACGCTATGGGACTTACTACCCTCGAGCCGACCAATGACAATCTCAAACGATTGGGTCTCTCGTTGGCGCTCGGCGGCGGTGAAGTGTATATGCTCGATTTGGCACGCGCCTACGGTGTACTCGCTACAGGGGGCAAACGCACAGATCCGGTCGCAATTTTAAAGGTAGAAAACAGTTCTGGCAAAGTGATCTTCGAGCAAAAGTCAGCATCCCCTCGTCAGGAGCTTGATCAATCGATTGCGTTTCTTATATCCTCTATTCTCTCTGACAATGATGCGCGGAAAGACACGTTTGGACTGAAATCTTATCTTTTTATAGCAGGCAAGACGGTCGCTGCCAAAACGGGAACGACTGACGATAAGAGAGACAACTGGACTGCAGGATACACACCAAAGCGCGTGGTCGTGACGTGGGTCGGGAACAATGATAATTCTCCAATGAATCCAGCACTTGCCTCTGGTGTCACAGGAGCGGCTCCAATATGGAATCGTATCATGCGCGAAGCGCTCAAAGAGCTTCCAGATGAGAATTTTACAAAACCTGATGATATCGTGGAAATGGAAATAGATGGGTATGGTGGAGGTACCACTGTCGATGGTCAGCCCACACGCAAAGAGTTTTTTGTGAAGGGCACTGAGCCTACGGCTCCCGCGGCTATCTATCAGAAATTAAAAATTTCTCGCAAAGATAATACGAAACTCGCAAACAGTGTCGAGGTCGCGACAGGCGATTATGAAGAGAAGCTCTACATCGTTTTTGCAGAGGATGATCCTGTATCAGGAGATGGGAAAAACAGATGGCAAGATGGTATCAATGCATGGATTGCTGGACAAGACAGTAAATATCGTCCACCCACTGATACCTATACGGGTACGGATCAGATCGTCTTGAATATCAAAAAGCCTCGTGATCTAGATCGAATTGATTCAAATGAAATTACGATTGAAGTAGAGACTTTTACTACAGCAGATATTGAACGTGTTGAGATTTTTGTCGATGGCGATAAGAAAAAAGAAAGACAGGACAAAAATTTCAGTGAAACGCTGACACTGTCAACAGGCTCTCATACGATAAATGTCAAAGCAACGGATAAAAGAGGAAAAACAACCGAGCGTGCAATTCGAATTGGCGTAAACGAACCATTTGCCACTCCTACCCCTATGCCTTAAGTTTTAAGGGTTACACCAAATGATTTATCTGCAAGCTTTATAAGTTTCTCACGAATAGGAAAAACATCTTCTGAAGTGAGATTTTTTTCTTTGTCTTGATAAATAATGTGAAGTGTTCGTGTATGTTCGTGTGCATCGAGAAGTGTCACGGATTCTATGAGAGGATTCGCATTTTTTAGTGTTGTTATTAGTGGACCGATTGCAAATTTTTCCGGTACGAGAAAGGCAAGATCCTCCATAACGCTTGGATATTTAGGAATGGGGGTAAACATCCTTTTTGGTAACGCATTTTTCACGAAAATATCCAGATATAAATATAGTACTGTAATTGCCTGATCATGAATTTCATTCACGAACCCATATTTTTCAAGTGCGTCAGGAAATGGAATGCCAAAGAGTTTAAAAATTGTTTCAGCCAACCCTTTTGCTTCTAAATATTTATTTCCAGTCCATGCGACGCATAATACTGGTCGTTCCAAAGGCAAGTTTTGTTCTCTATATTCATAAATTATACTGAGTTCAAAAAGTTTAAGCGATTCTTTATGATACATATTTTGTTTTACACTTGATATCACGCTTGGGACTAGAGTCGGACGCATATAAACCCACTCGTTGGATAATGGATTTTCGGTTTTGTATGCTTTTGTACAATCAAGTTGCCATTCGTCCATTTGTTGTTTGGATAGCATGGAGTATGTATACGTTTCTGTATATCCCCAATCGCGAAGTCTTATTTTGATTTCTTCTTCCCAATGAAGTGTGGGATCTTCAATCACGATTGGCATTTCACCATCGGGTAATCTATTTTGTATGTTGTGATAACCATAAATACGCGCAATTTCTTCTATAATATCGACGTCAATTTCTATATCGCGCCTATAGCTTGGGACAAGTACTGTTATGGTTTTCGGGGTAATCGTTGGAATAAGCCCTAAGCTTTCGAGAATATCTTTGATGTGTTTGGTTTCAAGAGTATTTCCAAGATATGTGTCTAGTTTTTTTCGAGAGCAGGTGACGGTACGGGGTTTGTAGGGCTTAGGATATATGTCCGTTACAGGACTGGCAATTTTGCCACCGGCTATTTCTTGCAAGAGCTCTATCCCGAGTAATAACACTGGTAAGACGAGCTCACTGTCTATTCCTTTTTCAAACAGTGATCCTGCATCTGTTCTATGGGAGAGTTTCATCATCGATTTTCGTATGTGCACGGGTTCGTATGTTTGTACAAATAACACAATGGTTTTGGTGTCTTTGGTAATCGATGAACTCTCGCCACCCATGATGCCGCAAAGATCCATAAGCTTGCCGGTTCCATCTTCTATAACGATGTCGTCGCCCCACAGAGTGTGGGATTTACCATCCAATGTTTTGAGCTTTTCACCTTTTTTGGAAGCACGCAGTTTCATCCATGGGATGCCATTTTTCTTTCCTATCCGGTCATAGTCGAATGCATGACACGGTTGGCCGAATCCAATCATTAAATAGTTGGTGACGTCTACCACTGTGTTTATCGGTCGAATTCCTGCTTTAGTGAGCAATTCTTGTAGCCATTTGGGTGAATCAGTAGCGTAGACATTATCAAGTATGATGCTCGTCCACCGAGGATTTAATAGAGAATCTGTTTCAATGTGAATTGGTTTTTCTTCTGTAGGACGAAGATGTTTTTTTTCAAGTAGGTATGGATCATCGATAAGTTTAGCCGCTATACCAAAGCGCGGTAAAATGACCGATGCTTCACGTGCGACACCATACGCTGACATAGCGTCAGGTCTGTTGGTCGTAATTTCTATATCATAGACAGGCTCGCCTTTGTCTGTATATATTCTTTCGATAGATGGACCACAGAGCGACAAGTATTTTTGAAGTTGTTTAGGTGTTGCCTTTGTAATTAAAAATCTTTTAAGCCAACTGTCAGGTATTAGGATATTCATATTAAAATTGTTCTAAAAATCGAATATCGTTATTATAAATCAATCGAATGTCATCAATTTGTGTATTGTTTTTCATCGTATATGCTCGCTCTACTCCCCAGCCAAAGGCAAATCCTGAGTATTCATTTGGATCTATTCCTCCGGCTTTCAAAACATTTGGATGCACCATGCCGCTTCCTGCCATTTCAAGCCATCCTGATTTACATAGTCTACATTTTTGGCCGTTTGGTAACATGCTTTTTCCAAGACAAATACCGCAGTTTATATCTACCTCAAATGATGGTTCAGTAAATTGAAAATGAAAAGGCCGGAGTCGAATAGTTCTGTCAGGACCGTAAAATTGTTTTACAAAATAGTCAAACACACCTTTTAGATGTGAAATAGAGACATCTTTATCAATATAGAGTCCTTCAAATTGATGAAACATTGGGGTATGAGAGACGTCTATTTGTCGACGATAACACTTGGCGATGTTAATCATGCGAATAGGAAGTTTCCCCTTTTCCATTTCCCGTACCTGTCCGTTTGAGGTGTGCGGGGTTAAAACAATTTTTTGCTTTCGCGGATCTTTAGTAGGTTTCCCAGGATAGTTTATAAAAAACGTTTCCCATTCATCCCGCGCGGGGTGATTGTCAGGCATGTTTAAAGATTCAAATGCATAGTAATCCCAATCGACTTCTGGGTGTCTGACTCGAGTAAATCCAATTTTGTTAAATATATCGGTAATTTCCATAATCGCTTGTGTGACGATGTGAAGATGTCCTTCTACGGGACGAATACCCGGTTGAGTTTCGTCAATCCAATTATTGTCTGATGTCTGACGACTGACGTCTGACGGCCTTTTTCGTAACGCTTCTTCAATGCCATTTTTTACTTCATTTATCACGACTCCCACGGCTTGCCTATCGGCCGGTGCTATCGACTTCATTTGTTTGGTGAAATTGGTGAAGTCGCTTTTGGGACCAAGTACTTCTATGCGGAGAAGATCAATCGGTTTATCACTTTCGGAAATTGTTGTTATCGCATCATCTTTGGCAGATAAGAGTGCACCGATGAGTTGGGTGGAAGATGAAAATAAAGCGTTGATTTCAACAGTGCTTTCATTTTTATGTATTGAATAATACACTTTTACTTCTTCGTTTTCATTTATTATTTGGCCAATAGTTATTTCTCCAACTTCAGAGGACTTGGCAACTTGTGTACCACCATCTGGAATTGGTGCAAATTCTCCAATGGTCAAAATTCTCAGTGGTTTATTTTTCGGTAAATGTTCAGGTACCCATGAGCTACGTTTTTCTAATTCCTCTCGTGTGACAAATTCTGTCGTTAGTGAAACGTTTTGAGAAACAATTTCATTTGCCTTTTTTTCTATTTTATATGAATGATCAGCAGTCAGTGTTCCTTTGTATGCGATATATGCGTGATCACCATGCTCACCCTTTACGGGCGTGAGGTGGGAAGCGACGAGTTTGACCGCTTCATGCACAATATGTCCTGCGCTATGGACGCGCATGTTGTGAATACGAAGTGGCCAGTCTATAGAGCAGTCTACTTTGTCACCAGCGGTAAGTGTGCCATCGATCGTGCATTCGTGAATCACAGCGTCATTTTTGAGTCTTACATGTTTGACATTAGCTTTAGCACTTTTTGTTGTAATTGTTCCTTTATCAGATGGTTGACCTCCACCGATGGGATAAAACACTGTTTGATCAAGTGTTATTTCCCAAAGACTTCCTCGTTTCTCAACTGAAAGAACAGTAGCTTCACAAGTTTGTTGGTAACTGTCTTTTAAGTACAAAAGTTCCGTCATATCTTATTCCATTGTAATTTTTTTACTATAATGTTGGCAAGAAGAGACCCGCCTGCAGACAGACAGGTCTCTTCATAATTTTCTACCTATTTAGTCTCTGCAATGTTATCTTTTGATTTTGTCTTGCTCGTCGATGATTCCCGCTCCACAATGCAACCTTTTGTTCGTTAATCATTTGTTGTAATGATGGCCTGAGAGATTCATCAATTGATTGATGAATTTTTTTACCGATCGAAATTAATTCGATTCTGGTTCGGGCCGCATTAAGCTTGTCTTTAATGGTCATATTTTTCACCTCCTTTCAACATAATCCGTTAAGCGGAATTATTGTGTTTGGAGATGATTGATTGACTTCATAGCACAAAAAATCCCGCTCTCGCGGGATCTTGGTGCTTATTTTTAAATAGGTTTTATGCATCCAAAGATACCCGCTCTAGGCGAGTAAAGAAGAATGTAAAAAATTGTTTTTGGTTTGTCATATTGGTATTTTAGTTCACCGTTCGTATTTCGTCAACGACAGCGGCAAAGGCTTCTGGATGCTCTGTCACAAGATGTGCCAAAGATTTGCGATCAAGATCTATGTTGGCAACTTTTAAGTTGTGGATGAATCCGTTGTAGGAGAGACCTTGAAGTTTGACTGCTTCCCCAATACGTGTGATCCAAAGCTGTCTGAAATCCCTTTTTCTGTTTTTGCGACCTGCGAATGCATATTCCCCTGCGTGAAGATATGCCTCTGTCGCCACAGAGATCAATCGACGATTGGTCATTCTGTAGCCTTTGTTGGCGACAAATATTTTTTTATGCTTTGCTTTACTAGTCACTCCTCGTGTAACGCGCATATGGTTCTCCTTAGTAGCCGGTATATGGCAAAAATGATTTTATGTTCGTCACGAAATTTTGTGCGAGTTGTTTCGGGTTGTCTTGTCGTCTCTGTCTCACTTTGCTCTTTTTTCTGCGCAAATGCCGCGCCCCTTGCACGCGGTGCATGAGTTTGCCCGTACCGGTTACCTTAAACCGCTTGGCGACCATCTTTTTTGTTTTCATTTTTGGCATATAGTTATGTGTTAATTTTTTCTTCTTCTCCTTCGCCCTTTTTATCATTGACGACCATCGCTGCAAGTGATCTGCCTTCCATTCTCGGTTCTCGTACAACCTTTATGACGCCGAGGTCTTTGATAAATCGTGTCAGAACTTCAAATCCAAATTGCTTGCGGCCTAATTCTCGACCTTTGTACAACACGGTTATTTTGACTTGATTGCCATCGTCTAAAAACTCTTTGGCACGTTTTAGTCTCGTATCAAAGTCGTGTTGACCGATAAACGGACGCAGACGAATTTCTTTGACCCCTACATTTTTCTGTGTTTTTTTGCTTTCCTGTTCTTTTTTGGCTTCTTGATACTTAAATTTCTTGTAATCTATGAGCTTGGCGACAGGTGGCTTAGCACTGGATGCTACTTCCACTACGTCTAGCCCAAGCTCCTTGGCCTTCTGCAACGCCTCAATTTTAGAAACGATGCCGATTTGTGCACCTTTATCATCCAGTAGCCGAATCGTCGGACTTTGGATTTGATAATTGATCTTGTAAAACTTAAGTTGTTTTCCTTTCAATCTCGTCAGTTAACTTGGTGATGAACTCGCTAATGGATATATCCTTTAGCTCCTCACCACATCTTGTACGCACAGAAACAGTGTTTGATGCTGTTTCCGTATCCCCAATTATAGCCATATATGGTATTTTTTGCAATGTGTGACTTCGTATTTTTGCTCCCATAGGCTCTCCCTTGGTATCAGCTTCGGCGCGAATCCCTGCCTGTTTTAATGCCTCAAGCGCCGTGAGGGCTGCTTCATTGTGACGTTCTGCTATAGGAATCACGGCTACTTGGGTAGGTGCTAACCAAAGCGGGAATGCGCCGCCATAAAACTCGATTAAAAATGCAATGGTGCGCTCAATGGCCCCTATAGACGATCGGTGAATGACAATAGGTTCTTCTTTGGCTCCAGTGTCTGTCGTATATTCGAGTTTAAATCGTTTTGGCATGACAAAGTCATATTGCACGGTAAATGCGGTTTCCTCTTTGCCGTGAATATTTTTCATCTGCACGTCTATTTTTGGTCCATAAAAGGCAGCTTCATTTTCCGCTTCGTAATACTCTGCTTTTCTTGAAATGAGAACGTTTCGAAGAACCTTTTCTGCCTGTTCCCACGATTTGTCATCTTTGTAATACTTTTTATCATCAGTTCTATCGCCTAATGACAATCGGTATCGGTAGTTTACCCGTTGTTTGAGACCGAAACTTTCTGCCGCAAAGTCGATAAGATCAAGGACACCGTTTATTTCGTCGGTAGCTTGAGATTTTGTGGCGATGATGTGCGCATCTGCCAGACAAAAACTCCGTACGCGCATAAGTCCTGATAATTCTCCTGATTTTTCAAAACGGTAGAGCTTGGCTATTTCTGCGTAGCGAATGGGTAGCTCTTTGTAGCTATGCGGCTGTGATTTATATAGCTCAAAGTGGTGGGGACACGTCATGGGGCGAAGCATATATTCTTCTTCTTCAATCGTTATCGGCGCGTACATCGTGTCTTTGTAATACGGATAATGACCAGATGTTTTATATAATGAGAGGTTTGCTATATCTGGTGTATAGACATGACTATATCCGCGTTTAATTTCCTCATCTACAATAAAGCGTTCAAGAATACGGCGTACTGTTGCTCCTTTTGCGGTCCAGAGTGGTAATCCTTTTCCGACAAGGTCAGAAAAGACAAAAAGATCAAGCTCTGCTCCTAACTTTTTGTGGTCGCGTTTCTTGGCTTCTTCTTGTTGTACAAGATATGCATCAAGGTCTGTTTTTTTCGGGAAGCACGTGCCGTAGATACGAGTAAGCATCTTGTTTTTCTCGCTCCCCCGCCAATATGCACCTGCCACAGAGAGAAGTTTGAAGTGTTTAAGATCGTTATTTGGGTGCGGACTATGCCCTCCGCGACAAAGATCGGTATAGTCGCCGGATTTATAAAGTGTCAGCGTTTGCTCCTCAGCACTAAATTCCTCAATAAGTTCTTTCTTGTATGTATTATCTTTGAAAAACTCTATTGCCTCATCTTTGTTGGATTCTATGCGTTCAAAGCCTTTCCAGTTTTTGACCAGCTCGTGCATTTTTTGCTCAATTTTTTCAAAATCTGCTTCTGAAACTTTTGTATCCGAAAAATCGAAATCATAATAGAAGCCATTTTCAATAGAAGGACCGATTGTGCGCTTGGCATCAGGATACAATTCCATTACAGCAGCCGCCAAAAGATGCGCACAGGAATGTCTAAGGTGTTCTAACTTTTCAGCGTTTTCCATATATGTTTCCTTTCCTTTTTAACCAGTTTATTTTTAGTAGATATCAATTTGTTTTGATCACTCTTTATTTTTCTTTCTAGTTTTTTAATATCCTCTTCTTTAGGTAAATTTTCTGGCTGAATACCTTGGTTAACTAATGCCTGTCTTACGCTAGAGTTATGAGCTTCATGGGTTGTTGCAATTGGCTCTTCATATTTAAGTCCTTTTTCCTTTGTTTTGAAAGTGGTCATTTCAGTAGCTAAGTCTTTAGCCTTAATAGTAATGGTGGGTAAAAAATCGGCGAGCGGTCTTTTTGATGGAACATTCAATTTTCGTTTCATATCATCTGTAGTCTTTCCACCAAAAAGTCTTTTATCTCCTCGGGCTCTAATTCGAGCAATGCCCTCACCTTTTATGCCTTGGCTGAACATGACCCCAGAAAATTTTTTTTCCGTTGTGGTTAATTTTTCTCGAGCTGTCAATCTTTCAAGTTCATTTGCATTTTCTTGTGCAAGTTCTTGTTGTCTAGTCTGTAGTGCAAAGTATGTTTGAGCGAGTGCTATTTGTTCTTTTGTAGGATCACCATTTTGTGCAATTAAGTAACAAGCATATCGTGTAAGACGATAATCTTTTGTTAAAAATGTTGCTCCATTTGAACCTTTGACTTCTTTCGTGACGTCACGAAACTGTCCCATAGAATTCATACCAGAGTTTTCGCAAGCCTGTATTGCTTTTCGTATAACTCGTTCAAAATTTTCCCAGCGATCATATCCAAGACGTGTCATGAGATCCCTTGCAGACCAAGCCTCATATCCGTTCTCGTCGAGGGATTTTATAATTTCAAAATGTCTTTTTGCTATATCTAGGGTTATATCATTCATAATGAAGATGACGAACTATAGATCTATTATAGTGTAGATAGTTGAGTTTGTTAAGGGATGTTGAATGGAGCTCGAATGGATTACTTGACAAGTACTATAGATCATACATACACTCATGATAATAAGGGTTATATACTAGAGTGTTATGAAAATTACCTCTCTCATACTTCTTAGTTTTCTTTTTCTCCTAATGGCGTTTCTTCCTTTTCAAGTTTCGGCTAATCATTCATGGGGTGGGTATCACTGGGCGCGAACGAGTAATCCCTTTACATTGAAGCTAGGAGACAATGTCACGTCTGTATGGGATGCATACCTTATAGAAGCATCGAGTGATTGGAGTGGGTCGTCAGTCTTAGATACGACGATTGTTGCGGGTGGGACGAGAGCTAAAAATTGTCGTCCGACCAATGGTCGCATGGAAGTCTGTAACGCAAAATATGGCAATAATGGGTGGCTTGGGATTGCGCAAATTTGGATTATTGGTGGTACGCACATCACCCAAGCAGTGGCAAAAATGAATGATACTTACTTTAGTACGCTTCCATACAATACACCAGCATGGAAACGATTGGTGATGTGTCAAGAAATTGCGCATGGATTTGGACTCGATCATCAAGATGAAACATTTGATAATGCAAATTTGGGAACCTGTATGGATTATACGAGTAACCCTCTGGGACCACCCAGTAATGAGCACCCAAACACCCATGACTACGATATGCTCATGACGATATATGAGCATTTGGACACGTTTACCACAATCAATCAGGTGTTGAGCACACCATCAAACGGTCAAGCGGGCAACCCTGCCTTTCTTTCAGAGCTTCTAGACGATCCACGTCAATGGGGCAAGCGCATCCGTGACAATGGCAGAGTGGCAGTCTTTGAGAAAGATTTCGGTCATGGCAACAAAGTCCTCACCCATGTGCTGTGGGCTACGGAATAACCACTAATTTTTACGTTTTCCCATAGGGAGTTTGAAGGCATAAATATGCGCCTTTGTATCGCTCTCGTGGATCTTCCAGTCAGGAAAGATAAAGCTGTTTGAGATAACCAGTGTCCCTGATCGTAATTCGCTTTTGAGCTTGGCGGCTAACTCCTCCATCCGCCATGGTAAGAGGTAGACAAATACGACGTCAGCGTCAGAAATCGATGCTTTCCAGAGGTTACCCCAAGAGACCTTCATTGAGCCTTTGTAGTGCCCAAAAAGGGCTCTGACACGGGTCAGGAGCACTAAATATGGATTGATCTCAAATCCTTGTGCTAGGGCACCTTGCTTGGCTGCGAGAATAAGGAGTCTGCCGTCCCCACTGCCAAGGTCGACTATGCGCGTTCCCTTCTTTATTTTTGCGAGTCGGATCATCGCCTCACTCGCGCCTTTGTTTGATGGTACAAACGGCGCACCTGTAGCAAACGCGATACAAAGAAACAGAAACAAACTAGCAAAGAGAAGCTGCACCATGATAAATAGTATTTCCGTCATAGAAGGTATGTCGATTATGGGGTACGTGTTGCCGTTATGATGAGACGTTTAAATGATGTCCCCGGAGGCCAACAGGTCATAAGGGTCAGGGTGTATGCATCTTTTCCGTTTGTAGGTAACAAATACTCCACTGCTGTTGATGCGACAATCTCTTTTTTGGTCACACGATAGCTGTACTTTTTGTTTTGATAGTAGAGATCGATGGTGTCATCACTTTCTAGCTTGTTGAGAAGATAGAAAATAGAGTTGTACCGTAGTGCTTCATAGAAATTGACTGATGAATGAGAAAACAAAAAGACGTTGCCTTCGTTATCTGGTACTGCTGATCCTTTGGCATGCGCGACGCCTTGGGTAAGCGCTTGTTGGTAGACGCGGCTGTTATACGGATCGACATCCTTTATCACTTTTGCGTTGGCGCCAATTTTTGGAATGACGATGCCAAAGTCAGTGTCTATGGGTGGTAGTTCTTTCGTTATACGTGCTGGCACGTATTTCGTGGTTTGATACCGGAGTTCTTCGTAGAGAATCTTGCCATACGTAAAAAGTGTAAGAAGTATAGAAATACCTATGAGTATCCATCCCACACGTACGCCATACGATCTTTTAGGCGGTGGTGGATTTTTTCTTGAAGGCGACATAGAGTAGTGCTCCGAGTAAAAGTATAGCACCAACCCATGTCAGGACACGATTTTGATTCCTCTGTTTGGCAGGTGTTTGTGGAGGGACAACGTCTGCACTTGGGCTTGTTTCCCCTAGCGTCTCACCTGTACCGGTTGTACCAGTCGCTCCATCTGATTGGGTTGTTTGACCTAAGATGTTGCCGCCTTGATTGCCAGACGCAATCGCACCTGCTGTTCCTGACGCGCCAGATGTAGATGACGTGGTCGTGGTCGTTACCGTAATGCTGTCACCAACCACTGCTGATCCGTTGCCTGCGCTATCAAATGCGCGGGTTGCGTAGTAGTACGTCTTACTACAATCAGGAGGCGTGTTGGTGAAATCGTGCGCTGTGTCTGAGCCGATGTTTATAGTTGCGATACGTGATCCCGCATCTGCCGTAAAGCTCGTGTTTTCTGAGCGGTACACTTCTACTTTCACGGTCTTGCCTGCGTCATTGGCTGTTTTGAAGTGAACTGTGTATTCACAAGTGTTTGTTTTGTTCTTTTGATAGTCTTTCACATCTCCTGGGCCACTGGTGTTATATGCGACAGATGTGGTAGCAAAAACAGGTACGTCAACGCCATTTGATGCTGTTACTTTAAACTCGTAGGTGCCGTTGTCAGTCATGATTGCACTGGTCACTTCACAGGTACCACTATTGCCACCGTTGCCGAGATTTTGTATAGGACCAAACGGTACAAAGCTACCATCAGTTGGTGATTTTTTAGAACACTCAATAGCTACAGGATTATCGTTGTAATCAAGGGCGACGTAGGAGACTGGAAAACTACTCTGATTCGTTGGACTTTTTGGTTGTGAGACGCGGATGTTTAACGATGCTGCAGAAACTTGACCTGCAAATGTGGTTGCAAGAACGAGTGCTGTGATGGTAAGCATCGTCATATGTGTGAATTTGTGAAACATAGATGTGCCTTTCTTCTGTGATCGTCCCTGTAGTATGAGTGCCAATCCTGCGATAAACAAAAGGCCGATAAAAAGAAGCCATACGTTGTCCGCACCTGTTGCTGGTAATTCTGTGGACGCACCTAATACATCACCAATCTTTGCACTAAGCGAGCCGCTATTTTGTGTATCTTTGTTGATCGTGATGGTCGTGCCGACATATTGCTCATCGATAAATCCTGGGTTGATGGCGGTTGCTAATACTGCATTACTGTCTCCCACTGCACATGCTGCATCAGTGCGGCATCCCACTGCCCACGCAAGATCTTTGTACGTGCCGGCTTTTTGGTCGTTACTGATTTTTGCACTGTAGGTGAGTGTCACGGTTTCGTCTATTGCCATATCACCAAGTTGCCATACTCCGGGGGATGCGTATGTAGGTTCTGTGGTGATTGCAGAGGCCTTAAGGTCGCCACGAGTCGTAGAGTTGGCAGTCCATGATCCTAATATATAGCTAAATCCATTGGCTGGCAAGTCTGTGACGTTTACGTTGTATGCGGCACTCTGTGTGGCGGTAACCGTCAAGGTAAAGAGCACAGAATCTCCCGGCGCTTTATCTCCCGTCGCATCATTTACCTTGGTGATCGTGACAATAGGATTTTGGAGTTGGTTGCCAAAGTTATATTCCTCGTCATCATTGGGGACGGTGATGTTGTGGCAGTAGGTCTCCTCACCAAGTGGGTAGGTTTGATTCCATCCATCCTGCCTAACTTCGCAGATGGAGTAATCACCGGGTAAAAGGTCAAAGAACGAGTATCGACCAAAGTTATCGCTCTGTGTGCTATCCTCGGTGGTGGTCGAATTTTCATCTTCGTCCAGCTGTTCATTGCCGTTTTCGTCGAGGAAGATGGTCCAGCCGCCAAGGATATTTTCGCATTCTGTACTTTCATCAGTATCATCGTTGAACGTACAATCTCTTCTGCCATTACCATTTTCGTCACTCCATTTGTAGCCGCCAATATCGGTCAAAGGTGCATTGCCAAAGTAGTACGCATCACCGTCGCCAAAACCTGTGCCGGACTCGATCAAGATTTCAGTAGAGTTGGTTTCCGGCTGGGTGCGCTGATAATCGGGATTGGTTTCGTCTTCGGTTAGCTCGTAGTAGCCATATTCCAGACCTGTAAATTCGAAGTAACCATCCTCGTCGGTATAGGTGCAGTCTTCATCGCCGTTAAGACAAATCTGCCAATCTTCTATTCCGGATTCTCCCTCATCCCAATAGCCATCGCCATCAGTATCCTCGTATTTGTAGCCATAAATTTGGCCGAGTTTGAAATTGCCGAAGTCATTACCCCCATATTCTTGACCTGAAGTAACGGTAACTTCGTGGCAGTTGGGAGAGTTCTGATCAAAGTCTGGATAGGTTTGAGTCCAGCCATCTTGAAGAACTTCACAGACCAAGTAATCTCCGGGGTTGATATCGGCAAATGAGAAGTCACCATCAGAAGTGGTAATTTGGTCTGCACCTACCTGTGCGCCTTTAACTCCGTCATCATTTTCAAATAACTGAATGTGCCAATCCGACAAGGTGGGTTCATCATTCCAATACTCCCATTCTCCGTTGCTATTCACATCATTCCACTTGGTGCCGGAAATCTCCCCTTTTTGGTAGTTGTAGAAGTTTACGAGTTGGTTTTCGTCAGTCAGGACGACTCTGCGGCTGCCCTGTGAGTCGTCGGCGACGTACCAACCATCGCGAACAGGTAACTCACTAACATCATAGGTGCCTGGGGTGAGATTCTCAAAAGTGGTGCAGTTATCATCTACCGTGTTTTGAATGGTTTGACCTAGGGTAAAGTTCCAGTTACTAACTGGGGTAAAGTTTCCGCCATTTTGCGTTCCGTTACTGTCTTCATATTTACAGGCGGTGATGGAGAGGTTGCCGCGGTTGCCGAAGTTTCGCTGAGTTTTATTACCATTACTGGTCATTGTTACCACATAGCTTCCATTCGCTTGCCCACCAACACCCGTATCAATAGCCGTTGGATCGGTTTGAGTCCAGCCTGTTTGCCCAACTTCACGAATAGTGTATGTTCCAGGACCTAAATTAGATAAAGTATAGCTTCCGTTGGCACCTGTAGTTGTTGAAGTTTCACCTGAATCCAAGCTTCCATTATCATTGGTGTCAATGTAAACAGTCCAACCTGAAAGTCCAGGTTCGCCTTCGTTATCCTCGCCATTTCCATTCAAATCACTATATTTTTTACCTGAAATCTGTCCTAAGTTGAAGTTTCCAAAATCGATTCCTATTACATTTTGCCCCGAGGCTGTTGTAATGTCACTGGGATTGGCTGAGGTTTGGGTCCAGCCGGTTTGAACCACCTCACGTACTTTATAAGTTCCCGGTCCAACATTTGTAAGCGAATAGTCCCCATTTGCGTCTGTGGTGGTTGAAGTTTCACCTGAATCCAATGACCCATTATTATTGGTGTCTATATAAATTGTCCAGTTGGCAAGTCCTGGCTCTCCTGCATCTTCTGTTCCATCTCCATCCAAATCATTAAACTTTTGTCCAGAAATTGAGACGTTTTGGAAGTTTCTAAAATTCTGACCAGTTACAACTTGACCTGCAGAAAGCGTAATCGGATTTGTTGGTGCTTCGGTTTGAGTCCAGCTACCTAAAATTGGAAATGATTCGCTTAGAGTATAGGTGCTTGGGAATAGATTGGCAAATGAATACGAACCGTCTGCAGCTGTGGAGGTGGAAGTAGTTGCGCTGGAAGTATTATTTAAGAGTGAAATTATCCAACCCAAAAGACCAAGCCCGCTAGTTGTATCATATTTATATCCTGAAATTGAACCTGCATCAACTACATTACACAGAGTGATGTTTCTGTTTGAACCCAATGGTCCATCATCTGTATAGGTAATAGGTAATGTGGTCGTTGGGTGCTGTAGATTACTGCAGCTAAATCCACCAGTATTGAAGGTGTCGAACCAGCCGATGAAATGATATCCCGGTACCGTATTTTCAGTGATAGAAACGGTAGCTCCCTGGGTGAAGGGAAAAGTGACAGTGTTGCCCATGGCATTTGATGAACCTCCGTTTAGTGTCCATGTAAAGGTTGCTGGATTTTTAACCCATGAGCCGTTCCCATCGGTATCGACTTGCTTGTTGACTGTGACTAAGCTTTCTTTCCTTCCATTATTGATGAGACAGGTTATTTCTTGACCCGCAGTCACTGCCACCTGGCCGCTAAGACCACAAGGCGGTGTGAAGCTGACATTGTAATTGCCCAGAGATGTAGGAGTCACTGCAGTTTCGGATACAGTGTGAACGCCAAGAGGTACCGTGATGAAACCAGTTGTACCAAGGTCGCCGACGTTGGTGGCATATTCTACTCCGTCAATGAGTAGATTAAATCTTCCCGGATCATTGGCTGTAATGAGATTTTTGGTGACTCTGATTTTGGCAGTGTCTAAGGCATTACAAATCGTGATTTCGACGGTTTGGTTCGTTAATATATCAATAGATGCGGGGAGCGTATGGTTGGCTGTTGCGACAGGTAAGTTGGTACAGGAATATGTTGTGCTTGGTGTAACTTCAAACCAACCAACCAGATGATAGTTTGTAACAGTATTTTCACTTAAGGATCCGGTACCACTTGTAAGAGATGTTTGCGTTGCTCCCATTATGTTTGGTCCGATTCCGCGATACGTCCAAGTAAATGGCGCGGAAGCCGTGCCGTTGACTCCTTCACCAGAGTCTAGGTAGTCCCCATCTCCGTTTGCATCAACCATCTTATTCACTTTTATCGAACCGGTGTTGAATGTATTGGTGAAGGTACAGGTAGTGGTTTCTCCTTCTTGGAGAGATATTGCAGACACTGGACTTCCATCACTACATGTTGCGCTTGCGAGTGTCCAGCCGTCCGTGGCAACTTCTGTCACTGAGTATGTACCGGCAGAAAGAGTCGAGAATGTTCGCGTGTTTGATAGGATGTTTGTATTATCCCCATCGTCATCCAGAGAAAATTCCGGTGAAGAAGTTTCGTTTGCAAATAAACCACCGGTTGTATCAAAGCCAAAATCTTGTGAATTAACTCCATTCCCAACTTTAACTATAGTAATTGAACCTTGTGGTTGTGTCACGACTGCACCCGCTGAGAGTGATCTATCTTGGTTTCCTCCACCACAAACCGATGGTGTTCCATTACACAATTCTAAAATACGTGAATGATAAGGTGATCCTGGAACGCCGGTTGCGCCGTTACCGATACCCCAATCCGTTTCAGATGCAATATGTCCACCCCATGCTAACACTACTGTCGGACTGGTGGGTGTGAATGTAATGTTAATTGAAGAACTTGTATTTGCTTCTGCATCAGAGCCATTAACATAGTATCCAAAGCTAACATCGCTGACATTGTAAGCCCAAAGATTTTTGTTGTTATTGTCGTTGGGAAGTGCGTTAAAGCTTGTAATTCGAGTAGCGTTAGTAGTTGGCGCTGGAATCGGCCAGTAACTAGCTGCGCCAAATCCTGCCACTCCAGTAGTGGGGTCGACAGTTTCTGCAATTCGTTGCGGACCAGTGATATAGTCTATCGCATTTTGCGAACTCTGGCGGATGTCCCATTCAATTTTAACAGTATTATCAACTCCCGTAGGTAGGTCAGATAAAATTACTCGATAAGCAACTGACTGGCCTTCTTGATAATGTGCTTGATTTTCATTAAGATTACCGTTCACCCATTCGACAGGGCTGATTGGATTAACACCAACGTTACCTCCATTTTTACCTTGATCTAAATTATAAGAACCTTCCTGTTGCACTTGTGCATCAGTAAAACTTGTTGAGGCTACAATTACTTCCCCATCCTTAACTTCAACTTTATAATTCGGCCGGTAGATGCCGTCGAGCTGGTAGGCGTAGACGAATGAGCCGGTGTCATCGGTCGTGATCTCAACCGTGGTTGAGGTGGCTGGCGTGTCGTCGGAGCTGACCGTTAGTTTATAGGTATGGTTTGCCAAAAATCCTGTGCCGGTAATAAGTGCAGTATCGGTTGGTGCGTAGTCAGCTTTATCTGTCGTTAGACTTGCACTCGTATTTGGATCGACATTGTCGAGGTTTAGTGAGTCTGCTTCTACGTTTTGTAAAATTACTGCTTGGAGGTTGCCTGCTTCTGTGGGCTCTTCTACTGCTATGGTGGGCGTAGGTGTGCCCTCCTTCGCTGAAGCTTCGGCGGGTAAAGCTGTGGATACGCCATCAAGGATTTGACCCTGTTCTGCGTCCTCCTGCGCCGAGGCTTCGGCGGGTGAAGGTGGGCCGTTGGTTTGCTGGGATATATTTTCTCCTGAGTTTGGTTGCGTTTGCTCTGTGGAAGGTGTCGGTGTGACTTCGACTGTTGGTGTTGGACTTACTTGCTCAACAGGTGTCGGTGTGACTTCGACTGTAGGGCTAGGAGTAACTTCTTCTGTTGGTGTAGGTGCAATAGTTTCTGGTGTCGTTTCTGCGGTTGGCTCTGGCGTTGGCGTTGTTTGTTCAACTACAGCTGGTTCTGGTTCCAGAGCAAAAACTTTTTCTGAAAGAATAGAAAACGAAGGAAGTAACGGCTGCACAAGCATGACTATGCTTGTTAGCGCGGATAATAGTTTGTGCTCTCGTGTGTGGGTTCTCATGAATAAGCTCAATGTGTTTTGGCAGGACTCTAAGGGATTATAGGATGTGATTTCAAGGTTGTCAATATGTCTAAAATATAAAAAGAATCCCCATCTACTGCGCTATTTTGTGATTTGTTGTACGGAGTACCATACGTAAATGTTTTATGACGAAGTCTTGTTCGCGTTTGGTTATGTCAGAAAATAATGGAAGCCGCAACAGTCTCTGACTGACAGACGTGGTTATGGGAAGCGCGTTTGGGTTGCTGCCAGTCCTCACTCCTTGCGGGGCGGAGTGAAGCGGGATGTAGTGAAAGGATGCACCTATGCCATTTTTTCGTAAGGAGGCTAGCACCACATCACGTTTTTTCCCTGTCGGTAAGAGTATGTAGAAAATATGTGCGTTGTGTGTGGCTCCCTTGGAAATAGTAGGAAGTTGGAAAAATCCTTTTTTCTCATAGGGCGATAATTTCTTCCTATAATACTCATACGCTCTCTTGCGACTGGAAGTAATTTTATCTATCTTTTCTAGTTGCGCGTAGAGGTACGCCGCTAGCAGGTCACTTGGCAGGTAGCTACTCCCCACATCCATCCATGTATATTTGTCTACGAGTCCTCGAAAAAATTTGCTTCTATTCGTCCCCTTTTCGCGTATGATTTCTGCTTGTTCTATAATCTTTACATTTTTCGTATTGATAAAGAGTGCGCCACCTTCACCACACGTGATATTTTTCGTGTCATGAAAACTCAGGCATCCAAAATCGCCAAACGTACCAAGCTGCTTTCTTTTGTATGTGCTCTCTATAGCTTGTGCTGCGTCCTCAACGACTTTTAGTTTGTGCTCTCTTGCAATTTTCATTATTGCGTCCATGTCACAGGCGACTCCTGCGTAGTGAACTATCAGTAACGCTTTGGTATGTTTGGTGATGTTTCGTTTGATATCGTTGGGATCGATGTTTAGGGTGTTGGCATCTACATCGGCAAATACAGCCTTGAGCCCGTTTTGCATAAGTATTGCGTTGGCTGTGGATGAAAAGGTAAATGACGGGACGATCACTTCGTCACCTGCTTTTAGATTGAGCAGTCGGACTGCCATTTCCAAAGCAGTCGTACCTGACGTCGTCAGAAGAACTTTGGGCACTTTGTACCGCTTCTCAAGCCATGCATGAACTTTCTGGGTATATTCACCGTCACCAGACATATCCTTTCCATTTTTGATGATGTCGTGGATGTATTTGATTTCGTTGCCCGTGATGTAGGGTTTGAAAAATTTAACCTTCATAAGGTGGACCGTGTAGGATTTGAACCTACGACATCTGCAATGTGAATGCAGCGCTCTACCGCTGAGCTAACGATCCGTTAACAGTATTATATAAGGAAGAATCGTACTTAGCCAGCTGCGGTAGCAAGAGAGCGTTCGTTGGAGAGACCAAAGGTGGTGCCGTGCTTTTTAAACATGCCCCAGTAGCCTAATTTCTTTTTGCGTCCAACACTCATTTGGAGCCACACACGACTATCCTCAATCTGCAAGCGCAGAACATGGATAAAGATGCGGAGTTGATCGTAGTAGTTGATGTGATAAATCCCCGGACTCACGGGAGACGTCTCGATAGCTGCTTGTACATCTTTACTCAAATTTTTGAGTGATTGGGACAGCGCCTTTAACTCTTGTCGGACTGCCTCAAGTTGCTGCCTCGTCTGCTCCATAATGGCGTCTGTAGACGCATGCGCGACTTCCATCTTAGGCGCTTCTTTTTTAGGTATCGCTACCTCTTGTGTTTGTAGACCTAATTCAATGGTTTGATTGGGTTGGAGTTCGCCTGATTTTTGTGGAGCGTTTCCAAGAAGGGCCGAGAAAATGTTTTCACCAACTTTGGCTGCCACGTCCACGGTAGACATGGTCACATCAGAGCCGACCCCGCGCAGTTGTTCTAAGACGTTGTCGTTTTTGTAGCCTGATGGCTTGTTTTTGGGTACGGTTTGTGTCATGTTGGCGCAATTATACTACATACTAGAGGAAATGCAAATGAATTTTTTTGCTTCGTTTTTTAGAGAGAAGAGAGGAAATCGATCGTTTTTTGGCGTCTGAGCATGTTCACCAAATAATACTTCTGTTCTTCGAATTGCTTCTTCTCAGCGTCCGTTTTGGCTGTCGCTAAAATCTTGGCAAGATCGGCATCGTCGACGGTGATTTTCTCGGTATCCGCAATGACTTCGAGTGTAAATTCTAAGGTAAGGGCGCGGATAGCGTTGGCTGAGTATTCTTGTCGTACTGAGTCAGCGGTTCGGTTGGTAGAAGCCAAATACTGCTCGACAGTGAGTCCTAATTTTTTCGTTTGGTCGACTAATTGAGAGAGTTGATGGGTCACTTCGTGCTCAACCAAGATCATCGGAATCGTTGCTTTGGTGACGCTTAATACTTTGGTCAAAATGTCGTCAAGCGTCGGTTTTTTGTCTTTGTTCGCTTTGAGTTCTTGTAGTACTTTTTTGTAGTCACATACTTCTACGATTGGTCTCTGGCAAGTTTTAGCAGACACGACCCAGTCTGAATTTTCTTTGGCCTCCTTCAGCTCTATTTGGGGCATCAGAATTGGTTTGATTTTGTGTTCCTCTATGGCATCTGCGTAGTATTTGGGGACTAAGCGTTTGATCGCTTCTTCATAGACTGTATTTCTGTTGAGGCTGTCCTCCACCATCTTTCGTGGTGCTTTACCTTTGCGAAATCCTGAAAGCTCTGCATTTTTGACGAAGTCATCGATCACGACCTCGTATGTGGCTTCCATAGTTTTCCAAGGGATGGAAAATGTGAGCTCAATGGTGCCGTCTGATGATACTGTTTTCGTCGAATTCATGTGTGAAGTGTACCATACGAGGCTAGTGGCTGCCAAGATGTACGTTAGGCAAATTCTATTTATCTTAACGACTTTTCAATTTGTTCCTTAGTAAAACCATGTTTTACGAGATTTTTAATCATTTTTGTTTGTGTTTTGGGATCAAACCCTGACTTCCCTTGTAAAACTTCAATAAAAGAGCGCTCACCTGCAACATGAGGTTTAGGACATTTAAATTTTATATGTCTAGACGCAATCTTACGTTGTTGTTGAAGTCCTAACCTTGAAAGACAAAGTATAAACTTTTGGCTTCCAAAGGATTTCATAGAATTTATGTAAGATGTATTAGAGGAGATGTTTCTCTATTATATCTTTGTATTTCAATCTTTTCTTTAAATTGTTCCTTAGGCGCTTGTTGAATACGAATCATGGTTAACTGTGATTCCTTTGTTGGAATATATTGAATATTTTTTTGTAAGCGTTTTGGAATGTCAAAAATACTATAAATTAAATCATTTACATTAAAAAATAATTCAGAGAGATCACTCGCTTCCGTTACGGCGTCAAAAGAAGGCAGCGTAGCTACAAGAGCACCTGTATCTCCCTTTTCTATTTGAACATGGATATGTCGAGGAATATATATTTTTTTCATACTTGTTTTATTATTGATCTTTTTTTAATCAATCGTCAATGACGATTTGAATTTATATTGTTCTAATAACCTATTCTATTATTTCACGACAAAAATTTCAATTCAGCAACATCGATGTACATAAATAAGTAGTGCATCAAGTTAGTCGTTTATGCCAAGATCGAGATCAAGGGTGGGAGGCGTGAAGAGGCCTTCTTGAAAACTATAATTATTGATTTCTGCTGAAAAGGATGCTTTTTTGCTGCTAAATGTTGCAAAAGCTTGGGTCGACGAGAGGGCTGATGGTTTGCGAATCGGCGTGGGTGTTGGCGCTGCTGTCGGGGTCGCTACGATTTCTTCAGGGACGTTTTTGGCTCGTTGGTTTTGGAGAAACAGCATGAGTATGGCAAGCAGCAGCAGTGCGATGACTCCTCCCAATAGTGAGATCAGCGGTAATGGTTTTTTATTACTCGCTGTTATTATTGGTGGCTCTCTGATAGGCTCCATCGTTGGAACTGGCGTTTGTTGTGAGTCTTCCATATTAGTCATCATATCGTAATGCATTTTCTACTTCGGTGAAAAATGATGAACCTTCTATCAAATACTGTCGTGCGGCCGTGAGATCTTGAAGAATGACGATAAACTTACGGTCTTGGTCAGCGACATCTCCGTTTAGCTTAAATGCTCCTGTGCGTACCCCATCTACTTTTTGTTGATATAAACTTCGTTTGTTTGAAAGCGCCAATATCCACCGGTCAAGCGTTGCGCGTTTGGTGTCTGTCATAGCTGACCTGTTGGCGTTGACCAGTGCTTGCGCTTCGCTTGCCACTGTGTCAAATTGTTTGGCAAAGTATCGTAAGTATCCTAACTGTGTTGCGATGATGACTTGGCGGAATGCCGATTGCATGAGAGGATAGTGTTTGATAAATTCTTGCGAAACTTTTTCTACATCAGCCAAAGATGAGAGAGATGGTGCAAGAGATGTTTCTTGATCGAGAAACGCGATTTCGTTGGTGATAATTTTATGATACAAATCTAATTCCGCAGGCGGCATAGAAGGATTTTCGGTAAGCTTTTCGTTTAGGAATAAAAAGTATGCACGCGCGACTTGATTTCTCTGACCGATGAGTTGTTTGGCTTTATCGAGTGCCATTTGTTCGCTGGCCAGTGAACTGTATTTTTTAAATTCTCCGAGTGCGACGCGGTAGTCACCAAATATCTGACGATAGATATCGAATTGAAATTGGAAGTCTTGATAGGCTTGTGGTGACGTTGCTTTCACGATAGACGCAAAAGACAGACCCATAAAAAATAACACAGCATATATATAAACTTGTTTCAAGACCATGCTTTTATAGTACGAAGTGTGTGGGAAAAGAGCAAGGTGTGCCGGGAAGAGGAATCGAACCTCCAAGAGTTACCTCACAGGTTCCTAAAACCTGCGCGTCTACCAATTTCGCCATCCCGGCATAATACCCGCTTGTATTATATCGTGGTTAGATAGTAACTGCTAGATCGCCGATTGCTTTTGGCGCAAAGCCATCGATGGCATTTAAAAAGAAATGTACGTTTGTAGCCCATCGAGGGGACGCCGCATAGATGCGACCTATTTGTTCGATCGTAATAGCCCCTTTATCGATATACTTATATTTAAGACCTTCAGACACGGTCGTAATACCGTCTTTCCATGACGAGAAGTGTTTGCCGTCCTGCATGCCAGTATAGATAGCCCATCCCCACGCATTGTAGGAATTAGCAGGAATACGCTTACCAAAGGTAGATTCCGTGCCAGCGATAGCCGCGACAAGCTTCCAGTCAAGGTTTAATCGGTCTGCTTCTGACACAAAGAAGGCAGCTTCATCAGAAAGCGGAGAGTTGTGGGAGTTGAAGTACGCCTTCAACTGCTCTATACGTGTGTCAGCTTTGACCAACGTAAAGCTCGGTGTGGCAGAGGTGCCAGCTATGGCAATCTGATTGGCAAGGACAGGTTTGGCAGACGCCAAAAGTGCCAGTGTAAGAGTGATGATAGTAAGGATTTGTTTCATAAATCAAAAAAAACCCTAAAGCAAACTAATAAATTAGTAAACCTTAGGATCTAGCTATGGAGTATAGCGTAAACGAAGCGCTTTGTCAAGTATTATGGGTCTAATATTATTGCATCTTTTCCATGAAATAATCGACACAATTTGCCCATGAATTTCCGTTCTCCACAGACGGTGGCGCCCACTTGGCGCCGATATCGATAAGATCAACAAAACCTTTATCATGATACTTCTCTTTTATGTATTTACTGACCCAGTCGATAGCATGTATCCAGTTTATAAACTTTTTCCCTGTGAGTTGTCCGGTGTATACTGCCACTCCCCACGCGTTGTAGGAATCTTTACTTGGTATGCGTTTACCACCACTAGATTCACACATAGCAATAGCGGGCACCATACGATAATCTATGTTGTATGTCTCTGCTCTATCTATGATGTAGCTAGCGTATTCCGCCAGCGGACTTTCTTGTTTCTTAAGATACGAGGCAAGAAGGAGTGCTCTGGCATCAGCGGCTTCTATAGTCGCGCCGAGAACTTGTTCACTGCCATCAAGCGTTGATGCGACGATTGGCGCTCTATAGATGCGATTTGAACCATAACTAAGTTTCAGTGTGTTTGATCGTAGAGAAGAGAGCGCTAAGAGGTTACAAAGAAGCAGACCAAACGTAAGGGGAAACCACAACACTACCAATGAGATTTTTGAACCCATGCATCCATAGTGGCATAGGGATAGTTTTGTGTCAATGCAAAAATAGAAATAGCTTGTCAGAGGCGGAAAAACGTACCGACAAAATAAGCGACACTTGCAGATAAACCACCAACGAGGAGTGTTTCCATAATGCCTCGAATTGATTTTTGTTGTGAGACTATTGCTCGAAGTATGCCAAGCAGTACCAGTGCCGTCATGGTACAGAGTACTGATGCTATAAAGAGTACGTCACTGGGTAGTGTGGTAACGTATGGGAGTAATGGAATAAATCCAAATACTATAAACGATACAAATGTAGAAATAGCGACAACGATGAGGTGTTCTTTTTCGGGATTATACATTTCTAGCTCATCTTTCATCATAAACTCTAGCCAGTATGTAGGGTTTGATTTGTATATCAATGCGATTGTGTGAGCATCCTTTTGGGAGAAGTGTTTTCGTCGAAGTATTTCGATTGTTTCTTGAAATTCGTCTGTGGGGTTGTTGGTTATTTCCTGTCGCTCTCTGCGTTGGTGCAATTGGTACACGTCGCGATCAGCGCGAAGTGATAAAAAGCTCCCAAGACTCATAGATAGTGCATCAGCAAAAAGATTAGCTAATCCAAAAAGAAGTACAGAGAGTACGGGGACAGGCGAGGATGTAGGATTTATTTGTGCTCCCGCAAATCCCGCGACGACGGCAAATGTGGTGACTATTCCGTCATTTCCCCCATATACGATTTCACGTAAGTACTCGCTGAGCAATGATTTCTTGTGTTCAGCTTTTAAATGTGTGTCGAGATCAAATCGTTTCATATAGCGGTATATTCTGGACAGAGATCACCCAGTGGACAATCATCGCAGGTGTGTGGGCGCGCTGTGCAGACGTAGCGACCATGAAGTGTTAAAAGATGACCGAAGTCTATCCACTTGTCTTGCGGGATGAGCTTCATGAGATCCTGCTCAATCTTTACAGGATCTTTTTGTGTCGTGAGTCCTAAGCGATTGGATAGCCGTATACCATGTGTATCAACGACTATGCCCGATGCTATGCCAAAGCCACTTCCCAATACGACATTTGCCGTTTTTCGCGCAACCCCAGGCAGCGCATCCAACTGCTCCATCGTTTGTGGCACCACACCGTGATAGGTATCCATAATCATTCTAGATGCGGCGTGTATATTTTTGGCTTTGTTTGGGTGGAAATTAACGTTAGTGATCATGGCGTCTATATCCACAACAGATGCATCAGCCAGAGACTTGATGGTTGGAAATTTTTTAAATAGTGCAGGAGTGACTGTGTTTACTAATTTGTCTGTGCACTGCGCCGCAAGAATAGTTGCGACAAGTAATTGAAATGGTGACGTAAAGTCGAGTTCTACCTTGGGGCGCGGATTGGCTTTAGAGAGCCTTTTAAATATTTCTAATGCTTTCCCTTTTTTTGTCATAGCTTCAAAAGCTCTTTTTTTGTGGGCGCGCTGGGATTTCCCGCCTGCCATCGCTTGCGCTCAGGCGCTTGCGGGCAGGGAACCCAGGACCAATTGCTTAAGAGTGGGCGCGCTGGGATTTGAACCCAGGACCAATTGCTTAAGAGGCAACTGCTCTACCGCTGAGCTACACGCCCAGAATATTTTCAAGAGAAAATTTCTGGGTAAACCCCTCATTTTCCTTGATTAATTCTAATTTATATTTTCGTTTCCACCCTTTGATCTCAACCTCTCTCTTTCTTGCTTCAGATTGCAATTCATACATTTCGCTATAGACAATATTGATAGGTCGTTTATGACGCAAAGATTTAGCCCCTTTATTGTTATCAGTATTATGTTCTATTTCTCTTCTTTGTATATTCTTCGTAATCCCTGTGTAAAGAGTATCATCTTTGCAACGAGCAATATACAAATACCACATATATGGCGTTTACGCAGAAAGTTTTGTCCTCAAAACTATTCTGCGCACTCGGGAGGATTTGAACCTCCGACCCTCTGTTCCGAAGACAGATGCTCTATCCGCTGAGCTACGAGTGCTTGGGGTGACTGAAGGGATTTGAACCCTCGACATCCTCCTCCACAGGGAGGCGCTCTAGCCAGACTGAGCTACAGCCACCATATTACTGATTATATCGTAATGAATAGATTGAGTATATCCCTAGGAGCCATAGTAAACATTGTCCAAAGGTCAGCAATGGTAAATGCTCCATCCGTATCAAAGTCAAAAGGATACATGCGTGGTATAGTGAGTGTGGAGTTTTGGGCGGCAATTGGTGCTATGGTTTGCCGAGGCAAATACGTGGGGACCAGCACGACTACCCGATACGTGGCATTTGGGATGACGTTTGTCAAATTTGAAATTAAAGCTACGCCGTTTTTGATTGGTACGCCATGAATTTTATGGATGAGCTCGTCGTTATCATAGAGAAGAAGCGTGGCGTCATTGGAATCGCTGACTCGTTTCCATCCTAGCGTAATCCGAAGTGTTAGTGACGGGGGCGGTATGAGTGTCACCGTCCCTTTTTGCAATGCGACGTTTCTGCCACCGTGTGAGAGGTTTACTGTATATGCATACGATTCTTCTGTAGAGGGAAGTTGCAGGTGCATGCGTATTTCTCCTGACTCGTTTGGTTCTATAGTCGAAAGCGCGTCGGTGACGACTGTAAATCCGTGTAGCCCATCGAGCTTTATGGTATATCCGTCTGCGTGAGAAATGATAGATTGACCGTTGTTTGTGATCTTTGTAGTCAGTGTTACCGATGAATTGGTTACAAGCTTTTCAGGTATTAGAGGATGCTCGAGGGTATATGATTCTCTCTGGTAAGGTTGTCCTTTTAGTTTTTCTATAGATTGGTAACTGTAATAGTGTGGATAATACCCATTCGATCCTAATTTTTTCCATGAGAAATGATCAAATGGTAAGCCTTGATAGTTAAATATAAAGGGCGTAATGGCGACGATGTCTTTGTCAGCCCACGAAACGTTGGCAGCTTGCTGTAACGCTTGCCCCACTGCTTCTGGTGAGAGTAAACCAAAATTGTTCGTCACACCAAATGTGTGCACCCAGCCTGTTTCTGTAATGAATATGGGATAGGATTTATTGATGCCGAGCGATCGAAGGTATTCCCTTTCCCATGCATAGGAGCGTACCGTTGAGCGTCCTGATGCAAATGCTGAACCGGAAAAGCCTGGATTAGGATAGGAATGTGATGTCCATCCATCAAGGAGTTCAAAGAGCTCTGGTTTGGCTTGATACATTTGCTTTAGGTAGGAAGCGGCATCAAGCGATCGGCCATCAGATGAAGCTGATACGTCTAGTCCTGCGGGCAATACGAAGTAATCCTCTGATGCTTCATGAAGTGCATCGGCAAACGTCGTTGCAATGCGTGCGTATGAAGAAGGATCGATAGTCTTCCCCCATTCATTGGCATGATTGGGTTCATTAAAAAGGACAACGTATCGATTTTCTATCGGCCAGTGTAATGAATTGAGAAATGACGCCCAATCCTTCGCTGATTCTTCTGTCGGTTTTTTCCATGCGTCAGCTTCTATTTTTGTCGCAAGTCGGACGATAGGGATAAGATGCATGCGTCGCATTGTGTTAAAGATCGCTTGCCATTTTTCTTTGTTTCTATCATCTTCTTGGATCACAAGCGTGACATACCCCCAATCACCGCCACTACTGTTTACGAGCGTGCTTACTTCCATGATGTCATTGGGTTCGACTATATGGATGCCGTATTTATTATTCGGTACGTCTGTCGGGTTAAATTTGCCGTGAGTTACTGGTGCAACGAGAAGAAAGAGCGTGAGGAGGATAAAAAAGCTTGAGAATCGTTGCATGATAAAAAAATTATACTGCGCTCCCAGAAGGAATCGGACCTTCATCTACTCTTTAGAAGAGAGTTGCTCTATCCATTGAGCTATGAGAGCAGTACCCTATTATACCGCAAGAAGGTGTCATTAATGAAGATCAGCTCTTCGTTCCTTGATGTATTGACTCCAATTTTCTATAAAATCGAGGATCACCACCATCGGTGTTTCGACCAAAAAGGTCAAAAGTATGGCGACAATGTTGTATTCCTTCCATTTAGCAGCCAACCACGACCCCACTCGTGCAATAGGGACAGAGAGCATGTCCATAAAAAATTCAAAGAGGCTACTGGAATCATCGACCGTGAGTTCTTTGGACTTGTTGCGGATAAGTACCGCTGCAAAGAAGGTAAGCGCAATGGTGAACGTATCAAAGATTACCGAGGTGATAGGAAGTTTGGCTATATAGAACACATATCCAGTGCCTCCCAACACACCAAACATCATAAAAGTATAGAGCATGATGGCAAACAGCGAGAAAAATTTATTGCGTTTCTTTTTCAGATACACGTCGTAGAGCATGGTCTTCTCACCGCCATATGTACTTTGTGTCACTGCGGTCAAAACACTTATGATGTTTTCAGCTCCTGGTGCACGGATAATAGAGACTAAAAGTGCCATGACGACTGTGGGGACGATGAAATCTATCGCTGCGGTAAACCAGTTAAAGCCTTCATAAAAAATAGACGCAAGTGGTATCTCGACGATGAAAAATGTAGCCCAATTGGAGAGAAACACGGAGAGTGTGGAGAAGATTGCAAGTCGTGTGAGACGAGATTTCAAGGAGTGATAGCGTTTGTCATACGCGACCGTTATTTGTTCCACATATCGTTCTTTGTTGCCAAGCAGCTTTTGTAGCTCTTCTGGTTTATCTTTGTAGGTGTCGAAAATATCGCCGATGAGCATATACACTGTGTCCAACCTCTCACAGATGGCGTAAAACTGCCGTGCGAGAGGATGCTCCAAGACGTGACTGGAGCCTTCCCACAATGCTGGAATATCTTTGGCAAAGATGGCAAGATCCTGCGCAGTGGGCGTCGTCCATGCCTTGTTGTAGGTAAACTTGATAAGCTGTGCCATGATAAACGTGTCATCAAGATCAAACAACGTGCGACAAACCGCGATATAGACCTGTGTCTTTTTTTCATCATCTGTCATGGCGCCCTCGGGGCGTATGCGGATGCGGTCATTCATCATCGTGGTCATGCCTTCTATAAGCACGCGTTCTTTGACAGGGTTGGTGAGGATGTCTTCGATCTCACACGATGCCAATTCAATCACAAACATAGCAAAGTTAATTTGCTGCTTTAGTGGAATCTGTTCAAATTTGGTAAACGTGGCATGGGCTAAAATATAGAGATATTTTTTGAGTGCCGTTTCTATGATAAGTACACTTTCTTCAGGAATCTCATCGTTTAGCAAATGTCCGCCTCGGATCAGGTCAGCTGTTACGGTATATGCCACTCGGTAGGTGTCTACATCCGGATTAAGCGTGAGTTTGGACAATTTAGGAAACAGTGTGCGCTTGAGGACGCGCTCTATAGCACTTCGACGAAGCGCGTTATCTTCTTTCCAGTCAACCACCTTACGAATCATTTCATAAAATTTGGCTATACGAAGGGCTATGTCATCGACATGGATGGGGGTGACTGCGCGTTTGGCACTTTCTAGTCCCGAAAGATAATCATCCAGCATCTTTTGGATGTGTGGCAGAAGCTGACGAGTTGGTGCGTTTGGATCGATCGCAATAATGGGCGTCTCAGTATGTGCCTCTATGTTTTCTCTGTGATCGTGTGTGTCTGACATAAATTTTGGAAATAAAATCTAGTGAGCCATTATATCAAACAGCTCGAACCTACTTTGTCAAAAATGCCTAAATGAATGATACATCAAATCCTCGTGTGGCGGCAAGAAAAAAGGCCCCGTAACTAGTACGGGGTAAAGTCCAAGGGGGAAAATGAATTGCCGCCACCTGTCAACAAAATTGAATGCTCGTCCCGCCCCAGTATCTTGAAAAAATAACAGCTCACGTGTACAGTAGCGTATACTGCCGCATTTTATGGGACTTTTTATTACCACAGACAGCGGTGAGTATTCTGGTAAAACTACCCTCAATCGGATATTACTTCCCGTGTTAACGAGATCAGGTTTTGACGTACGCCACAGTCGTGAACCAGGGGGAACTACTGACGGAGAAACGCTTCGCGGTTTTATGCGGTCCCGCCTAGAGCATAAGGCGTCGCCTCGTGAAATGGCATTACTTATGAGTTCAGCTCGACGAGGTCATTTGGATGACGTGATTGTTCCCTGGTTGGGAGTTAATCGTGAGTTACGACGCATAATGCTACTGGATCGCTATGCGGATTCGACGATGGTGTACCAAGGGCTAGAGGGGGGGGTAAAACCCGAAGAAATCCTGGACTTACAACGATTTACAGTGGGCAACTGGTGGCCTGATCTCACCCTTATTTTACACATCCCAGAATCCAAATATCAAACCACGTTTCGAGCGAGAAAACTGATTGCGGATGAGATGCGAGCGGGAGAGCCTGATCTAAGCGCATGGGATAATGTTGATACGGCAACACATATTCAACGACAGCGACACTACCTCTCACTGCCAAAGTTATATGAGTCGTGGGGAATACCCAGAAAGTTTGTGTCCATCGATTCCTCTCAAAGTCCAATGAGTGTAGCAATAGATGCATTAAAGGCGATCAATCCCCATTTGGCATCAGTTGAGAACGAACAGAGAGGAGATAGGGCAAGGCAGCAATTGTTATTGGATGAACTTCGCAAATATCACGACGAAGGAAACATGGAGGACGCAGAACTTCGTTGGCGAAGACAAATAAACCTTGAGGCGGAATTGGGCGGAGGTAAAGAAAAACGACGGTGATTTTTTGTCTATATAATTGCTTCAGCTTTATATATTCAGGTTACAATGACGCCCTAAATTTGACTTTCAGAGAGAGAGAGAGTACTATCTCTCTTTATGTCACCACTTAAAGTCACTGTTGGGGCACATCGGGTACAAACACTTGGTCCGTTTCGGGATCATCTTCATTTAACGCAATTTGGGAGAAGCATCTTTTGGCATGGCGATGATGAAGGAAAAGCCGTCATCACAGGTAGTGATGGACAAGCAGAGTTTGAACTGCGTCGAGTTGGCCAACGCGCAGGAATTGATGTAAGCGTTTTCATGGCACCGGTGGAAAAAGGAGAAGCAGTTACCCCCACCACGCTTCATATCGGACTCGAACGAGTTTAGTAAACACTTCCTGCACGATCTCTTGTAAACTGTGTGTGTGTGTGATACTGTCTTCATAAGTAATAATGCTGCTCGCATAAGGAGGGAATATGGCAGAAGTAAGTATGGATGGCACAAATATGGCTGATTATGCCGTATCAAAGTGGGAATATATTTTTGGCAATAATAAGGAAGCAGGGAAAGTCCAGATTACCGACGGTACGTGGGACAAGGATCGTGGCGTCTATACGACGGAGGACAAAACAAACGATATTATTACCGAATATCAAGTCAAGAAAAGTATGAAAGTAACGTCGGGTCATGCGGTATATGAGCGTTCATATAAGGTGGTGAAAGATGAAAACGGGTTGAATAAGCGGGTGCCGATGAAGTTTGATACCAAACGGAATGAATGGGTGCAAAAAGGATCGCTCAAACAATTTGATGAAAAGTTTGAGTATATGAGACCGAAAATCATGGGAACGATAATCGAAACAAAAGGACAAAGCGGCTCAATGTTTTCGCTTCAGATCGAACGGGCAAAACTGAAAATTCGTTTGATTTAGTCTTCGGCAATTTTGAAGTACAATGGATCCATAGCCTTCATATTTTTGGATGAAAGTCGGGATCTGGGGTTTACCAAGGAGAAACAGCATTCCACCTATTTCATAGTGACGATTTTGGTAGTTGGCAAAAAATTGCTATCCTTGCCGCAATGGATTCCTATGAGGCATCAGACAGGAATGCGTTAGAAAAAATCATTGATGAATTTGATCAAAGATATAGTCAATCGGTTGCAGCATATAAAAAAACAGTCAGTGTGGTTTTAGATGCGGTGGTTGCAAAGGCAAAGCTCGCTGATACGCAGCGTTTGCAATCTGCAGCTGCACAAATTAAATTGGGAGTAGAGTCGATACTTTCTTAACGGTTAATGGAGTTTCATTTCCCTTTTTTGCTACCAAGCAATATCTTTCGGATTAGCTTCATATTCCTCTTTACCATGTTGAAATGTTTTTTTTGACAGTTCAAAAATATAGGGCACAGCATCAATTGGAATGTGTGGATTAGCCTTTTGCCATAGCAGAAGATCTTGCTCCGTTAGTCCTGTTTCTGGATCTTTCATGTTAGGGATAAGTTTCCGGATATCTTGCGCAAACTCAGGATAGGTAGCTATCGTTTGTAGCCATCCACGTATCAATCGGGACATTGTTTTTCTTCGATCATCAAGTGTTTGTGGTCGTATTTCCCATGTTATTGCGTTTTCAGCGACAGCAACATTCTTTTTCATCGATCTGAGCTTAAATACGAGCGCACCGTCCTCATTGGCGACGTTTGGGAATCCGCCAATCTTTTGTATAAATGATGGTTTCCATGCCATAAATGATCCGGACAAGGGTATGGTTTCCTCTGTATTCACCAAAACGGGTAGTAATTCTTTTAGTGATAAATTTGATAATGACGGAATATGCTGCAACTCTTTTGGTAAAACTGGTTTTGGTAATGGATCATATTTCTGTGTGCCCATAATAAGCCCAATGTTGCTTGACCGTTCTTCGTTCAAAAGCCTCTGTGTTTCTCGAAACATATGTGCTATCGCATCGGGCTCTACAAATGTATTTGCGTCAACACAAAAAGCTGTGGCGTTGCGAAGATCGGCTATACTGCTCCCAAGGTTTAGCGCATTGGCTTTCCCAGGGGCAGTTGTGTCAAGATGGATAAATTCCGTGTTGTCAATGACAACTCGACGATACGCATGTTCCACTCCTTTATTTTTGATCGTGTTTGGGAAGTCATCATCAATACTTCTTTTTTCAACGTGTCCAAGTGTATGAAGGAGTGAATTCACCGCATGATTACTCAGCCCATTGTATGTACAGTTGTTCGTAATAAAAATAAATGTTGCATGAGCGCTTCGTGGAATGTCAGCCGAGGCAAGTGTGTGAAGCATGGGTGCAAGATATTTGCCACCATTGCGAATAGGCACAATGATCGTTACATGCGTGTCTTTTGGTAATACTCCCGTTATCTCAGTCCATCGCCGTTCTTGTTCTGTTATTTTTTGCTCGGTAGGTTTTATGGATTCGAGAAGATATTGGAGTTTGGGAATGCTATTTTGCCTCCATCCTTTTGGAATCAATGAAGTGAATTGCTGTGCTGATAGATATTCATGATTCATTTTACGCTATGAACTTGACCATAAACGAACCGTTCTCCTCGTGTTTTTTGCTTGCCTTTTGTCATATAAAGCTCGAAACAGATCTATTTTTTCTTTGTCTACCTGTTGTTTGATACCACCAATCTGTACATCGTACGTTTTGGAATCTAAATTTGGCACCCCGTTCATAACGATAGCCTCATAGGCTTGGACTATTTCATCATCAGTAATAAACTCACTATTTTGTTTTTCATTCATCGGATCTTTTTGTGATACAAATACATATCCAGATTTTTTATATTTTTTTCTTGTATCATTATTTTTTAAGTCTTCTGAACTTATTCTTTTGTCAATTGAATACCGTTGTATGCAATCCACGATTTTGCGTTGTCGCGACTCTCGTTCAATGTTCTTTTGCATTCTTTTTTCAGCCGTCAAAAAATCCAACATATGTTTGAATTATAGCACATTTCAACGCCATAATTACCGATGATATTGTCTCCAGAGCTTAGATTTTGTATAGTGGAGTCACGGTATGATCAACCCTATCACCATTTTTGAAGACATCAAGAAAATAAATGAATATCAATCGGAATACTGGTCAGCACGGCAGCTTTCTAAAATTTTGGAATATGCTGACTATCGTAATTTTGAAACGGTCCTCAAAAAAGCCAAGGAATCATGCAAAAATAGCAATCAGACCATCCGCGATCATTTCGTTGACGTCACCGATATGATAGAAGTCGGAAAAACCGCATCACGGGAAATAAAAGATACCTTGCTTTCCCGCTACGCCTGTTATCTCATCATGCAAAATGCCGATCCATCAAAAGAAATTGTGGCGTTAGGACAGACATATTTTGCGATACAAACCCGTCGGCAAGAAGTTCAAGACCAGCGTATGGAAGATCAAAAACGCGTATTTCTTCGGGACGAAATGACCGCACACAACAAACATTTAGCAGAAGCAGCGAGTCATGCAGGAGTGACGAACTATGGACGGTTTACCAATTACGGATATATGGGGTTGTATGGAGGATTGAGTATGCAGCAAATTCATGCGAGAAAACGATTGAAACCTGCACAGAAAATTCTTGATCACATGGGCAGCGAAGAATTAGCAGCAAATTTATTTCGTGCGACACAAACAGATGCGAAAATCCGTCGGGAACAAATTCAGGGAGAAGCCAAAGCCAATCAAACATATTTTGACGTCGGCCGGAAAGTCCGCCAGACCATCCATGAACTCGGTGGCACCATGCCAGAAAAATTACCGGCAGGAGATGATATTACGCACGCAAAACGACGGTTGTTTTCACAGAAAATGCCAAATCAACTGGATACCGATGATGATCTATGAATTCACCCATCAGTCGGAAGCAACGAATCGTCAAATATTTGGAGGAGAACGATAGCTCTCAAAATATTGATGCTATTGCCAAAGGCACTGGTATACCGGTGGATAAAATACGTCAGACATTAACCACGTTTGAAAAAGATGTTGTCCGTGTTGGGCACAAACAATTCGATCTATTGACGCGAGTTCACAAGGGAAAAGTGTTTCGATATACGCCAACAGGGGAAGAATATTCTACGGGGACGCTTCATGCTGAAGAGGATCTGCACTATTTTCTCACGGCCTTCCGGGACTACTGGCCAGATATCACGTTTTTGGATCCAAACGGTCGAAACTATTTGCTTCATCAAGTAAAATCAAATAAACATGTGCCATTTGCACACTATTCTGGCATTGAGCAGTTATTTTCAAGACTAGACATGCAGATAGGCGACGATCTTTTGATAACCTGTCAAAGTATTGAAACATATATATTTCTTGTACGGAAAGAACGAGCAAAGGATAGGGATACCTTACAGATTGCTGTGAGAAACCAAAGACTTGCTGATATGGTTGCCGATATTTTGCTTCATGCCATCAGCCATGATGAGGCAGATATGTTTCTGATTCGAAAATATCTATTTATCTACCCCTATTTTACCGATCCGCCTCCGGATTCACTGCGGCGGGCAATTGCCAGTGACCCGCGATTTATTATGACCCCACGGGACCGTATGACGAGTTGGACGGGTTATCCCATGACCGGAGATCGATGGGTTATTGGACTCAAAAAATATTATCTTCATTCACTGGACGGCACATACATTCCTGTTGTTATCGAAGCCGATGAGGAATATGGCGGAAAAGTGGCATACTGTACTCATTGCAATGAGCGGCTGATTTGGGATCAACAAACGGGATGGCGACACACAAAGGATGATTTGGAGTGGACGGATGCCTATGTTCCCAAAGAATTTTTTACCTATTCAGATAAAAGAAAGACAACACACTGATCTGTTGAAGATATGAGCAAACGAGTACTTACCGGTGACCCTGTACGCGACAATACCTATTACCGTTGGTACGCTGGTAACCACTGTTTTCCGAAATGCACACCAAAAAAATGTCGGGATTGTGAATCAAAAATCCGTGCAATGTTTGTATGTGAATTACCAAAAAGTCATAAGCATTTTGTGTATTGTGTACGAGCAAAATACCAAATTTGTGATTTATCGGAAGCGTTATATCGTAGAAATATCTATCGGGAATCACTTCACACGGAAAGAAAACTGCATGAATAAGGAATACGAAGAAAATTAAACCGCGCCCGACGAGCCCCGCGCAGCGTGGCGAGCATAAACAGAGCGAATAATTCGCGACAGCCGCGAAGCGGCTGGAGCGCAAGGAATGCTGTTGCGATTCATTTTCCCCTTTACCCCTTTTTCTCGCAACAGCAGCAATTATGAATTTCTGATAAAATAAGTCCGAGCAGAGGAGTAGAGACACTCCACTTTCCGACAAGTAGGAAAGTGGAGCGGATGAAGGGAATCGAACCCTCGTCACCAGTTTGGAAAACTGGCGCTCTACCATTGAGCTACACCCGCACATTATCATTAATTATACTGCGTTCATAGGGACAATGCTAAGGCTTCCTCAAAGCATGTAAGAAATTCTTTTTGGAAACGATGGGGCGCCCGAGGCGTTTTTCTAGTTTTTTCCTCGCACCACCTGCTATATCCCCGCCCTCTTTGGCATCTTGTGTAAGCTTTGGTACTCCACGAGAGTCTTCTGTGCGATGAATTTCAGTAGTGGCGCGCTCACCCAGCATGGTGAAGATAAGTTCAAAGTCATCCATATGATCACGAAGATTTTGCCGTTGTAATCCCTTTAACTTTTTATATTGTTTTGGTGTGATCCCAAATGTGGCTTTGGAAATTTCCGCAGTAAGGATTTCATAATCCTTTTGTAATGCAGCACCTCGCTTTTGCCATTCATCTGTAAGTTCTTCGCGGATAGCGATGCCACGCATGCGTTTTTCTATCCACCCGTCAGAATAGCCCTTGGCTTTATATAATGCTCGCGTTCTTTTCGTTGCTAATTCAGGGTCTTCAATTTCTTGGATACGCTCATATCCCACCTTAGCGAGCCAACGTTTGAACGGTTCAGCTTTGGGAGAGGGAATAGATTGAATGATGCGAAATATACCTTCTGTGTTGGCACAGTCTGTTTCTCGTGAGTTAAGTGACGTTTCGTGTTGGTAAAAGTAGTAGTTTAGGTTATCAAAACG
>ERZ1292625.334-Hain-H41-01um-R1-334-length-75248-cov-32_pt1 | contig 75248 bp, 75 predicted proteins | sample MGYA00564400_ERZ1292625 | MGnify/ENA primary metagenome ERZ1292625 (study PRJEB36523, sample SAMEA6512639) | groundwater metagenome | collected 2019-01-08 | study: AquaDiva: Metagenomics assemblies of 32 groundwater samples | reverse complement strand
ACCGCGGGAAGGCGGAAGCTCTGGGCGTTGAAATAGTTTCTCCGGTCAAGGGCAAGGAGAACTAGGGGACGTTGTGTCCTATGTGGACTTGTTTTTATAATGCGAAAGTGAGCGTAGTGCGCACTTAAAGACACTTGGGACACAACGTCCCCCGATACCTTCCTGTAGATACAGGACTCTGTCCCTATAATAACTTATTGACCTCTGGATTTTATGAGACAAGGAGACAAGGTGATAAATAGCAAAACGGTCTTCTATTATGCAGTCTTACTGTTTTATGTATTATTTCTTGCTGGCACAACACCATGCCGTGCTGACGACCTGGATCGTGATAAAAAGGCACTCGACATAATTTCCGATTTTGCCGATAAGTTTTGTAAAGAAGTTCCTCTCAAGGGTAGTTCAAACTCTCTTGAATTATCGGGTGATGTAAAAGCGCTTTTAAATGGTGTTTTGAAGAAACTTGCAAATCTTGGTTTCGAAAGCGCTACTAAGTATCAGTCAGCAAAATATGTAGGTCTTCTTCAGTCGGATTTGACTTCTGCGTTAAAGGATAATAATAAATGTAGAGATCAGGTATGGAACGATTTGCGTGACAGACTATTATCTAAGAGCGGACAAACTCCACCAAATGATAAAAAATCCAAGAAGAAGCCTGTGCCTACAACGATGAAGGAAGAAGCATTTATAACGTCACTGATCATAAATGAAGTAATTCATTTAACTGCAATGGTTCTTCCCCAATTACCTAGTACTAAATTGAATCAAAGGTTGGCGAAATGGACTATGTTAGGTCGTCCCGTGCTTGACGGAGAGATTCTTTCGTTTGAAATACCAAAAGACTCTATCGAAACGAGCACGTATGGTTGTGAACTTGTACAATATCAAATAATTGCGAGCATTCGTGATATGCAAATTGGAAAGGTATGGGGAAAGGTCACTGTTGGCAGCAGAACTGAAGTTGGGATTAAGCAACAAGTTAGAACTTCAGATATGGAGAAGATTTCAGGAGCGGAAGTGATGAAACTCATGGCGATGAATCGATTTGCCAGTGCAGAAAAATTCATATGGGGGCTCGATCAGTGGGGTTATTTATTACTTCCTTCCAAAACGCAGATGAAACTAACTCACGAACTCAAGCCCGAACAATGCGGCATTATATTACAAAAACCCTCTTCCTTTACAATCCGTATCTTAGTAGAGCCTTCGTTAATCGTGGGTCTCGATTCTATTGCCGAGCCCATTGAGATGCCACCAGATGTGGCTCAAAAATGTCGGAGATATATCTTTGCAGTTACGATGAAGTCTGCCTTCGAGAATAATTCAGATGACAATTGGAAAACCGAGGAATACAAGGCCTGGTCCGCTTGGCTATTTTCACAGCTTAAAGAAAGCTTAGCTGATAAGTCTGACTAATAGTTCTTCCTCTTTTTTCCCGATCGGACTTCATAGGGACTTCATAGGACTTCATATGGTCAAGTCTACTTAGTTGTCATCTGGCCTTTTCTGACCATGACTTTGTTTGAATGACATGACAGTAGATCTGACACTTTAGCTCCGCCCCTCACGGCCGCGGTTTCACAAACTATCCTTTGGAGGATGCCATGAAGAACGCAATGACTATGACCCTTGCAGCGATCCTGATCAGCCTGTTGGCTTTCGTCGCCGACGGACAGGCCCAAACGACGTCCGGCCAGACCCGGGATGATACGACCCGGACGGATACTTCGAAAGGATTAAAGACGGACAGCAGCGTCTCGGAGTACAAAGGCCCGAAGCTCAGGGTGGGTGTGGTCAATTTTCAGAACAAGACCCCTTCGAAGGTGATGGGAATCGGCGAAGCAGCGGCCGATATCCTGGGCACCATCCTGCAAAAGACGGGACGCTTCATCGTTATCCCCCAACAGGACATCGATTCGATCATGGCGCAGCAGGCGCAGGGAGCCACCGGCGCTGTCAATCCCGATACGGCTGCGAAGATGGGCCAGATCATGGGCCTGAATGCGATCGTGACCGGCGCGGTCTCGGCATATTCGGAGGCCGAGGAGGGTTCGTCCTTCCTCGTGGGAGGGTCGCACACCCAGATCGCCCGGGTGACGGTCGACTACCGCATCGTCGATACCGCGACGGGCGTCCAGCTCATGGCCGACTCCGGCGCGGGGATCTACGAAAAGAAAACGACCAAAGTGCTCGGCATGGGCAGCAAGGCGGGCTATGACTCGGATCTGCGGGACGGCGCGCTTCGAGACGCGCTCACCAAGGCCATGGTCAACATGATGAGGTCGCTGGAGAGCAGCCCCTGGAAGGGCAAGGTCATGAAGGTCGCGGGCGACAAGGTCTACATCAACGCCGGCAGGAAGACCGGCCTGAAGGTAGGCGACAAGCTCGATGTCTACCGGGTGGGCGAGGACCTGATCGACCCGGACACGAAGATGAAGCTCGGCACGACGGAAGATAAGATCGGCCAGGTGCTCGTTGTGCAGAACGACATCGGCGACAAGGCGGATGTGTCGGTCGCGCGCGCCTCTTCCGGCATGGGCTTTCAGGCAGGAGATATCGTAAAGTTGAGCGGGAACTGACACTGGCGGATCATGAGAAACCTGCAGGTCTTTTTTTCGAAATATTTTTGATCGTGAGTTGTTACATATGAAAATGCAACGCAAAAGGATTGACCCTATAGCCCAGATTTCCTGAAATTTCGGCAATGTTTTCGCGTGTCGGAGCGAGGATCCGGATGAAGCATATTTTCTCTCTTGTTCTTGCGTTGGTCATTGTATTGCTGGTCGTCAACGTCGTGTCCGAAGGGGTCATGCCGGACGGCGTGGCTGTTGCGACACAGCTCCAGGGAACAGTCAACATCTTTACCAGTGAATCGCCTGAAGGACGCTTGATCAGGAATAACGACAGCATCGCAAAGAACGATCGGGTAGAGGTGCAGGGGAATTCCATGCTTGAGCTCCGCTTGCCCGACGGCGGCTACCTGAGGCTGTCGGAAAACGCGAGCCTCACGATGCGGATGCTGCGGTTCGAGAAACGGACGGGCACCTTGTACTTGCAGGCGTTTCTCGAGAATGGCAGGTTATGGGCGAAGATCAATAAGCGCGCGGTGCCCGAATCGTGGGTGGAGGTGATCACCAATACCGCCCTCGTCGCTTCAAAAGATTCTGTCTGCGGTGTGGATGCGGTGGAAGACGCGAGCACCTCGGTCAGCGTGTACGAAGGCGTTGTCCCGGCCGTGAGCGCGGCGAGGGAAGCGGCCCGGACCGTCGGCCGGACAAGCGCGCCTGCGCAGGTCCAGCCGGTCAGCGTCCAAACCTTCCAGCAGGTCTCTGTTCCAGCCCAGGCGGGCGCATTGCAGCCGCGGGATTTCGATCCGAAGGCTGTGATCAACGACTGGATCCGCTGGAACCTGCAGCGGGACGCCCGGGAGGGACTCGTGTCAATAACGGTCGCGCCGGCTTCATCGACGATCACCAGGGGGGCCTCCCTGCAATTTGCCGCCGTTGCGCATTATCCGGAAAATACCGAAAAAGATATCACCTGGTTCGCAACGTGGAGTTCGTCCGCCGTGAACGTCGCGAAGATCGACCCGTTTGGGACCGCTGCGGGATCAGAGATTGGAGCGGCCAATATCTCGGCCGCGATCGAAGATATGCACGGGTCGACCGTGCTGAACGTCAGCCGGGATATCGTCTCCATCAAAGTGACCCCTGCCTCAAGATCGATCATGAACGGTGCGGTCCAGCAGTTCACGGCAATGGGAACGTTCTCGGACAAGACGGTCAAGGACATCACCTCGTCCGCGGTCTGGAGATCCTCCAATACCAATATTGCGTTCGTTGACGCCACCGGCCGCACCGTTGCAGGCAACGTGGCAGGGACCGCCGTGATATCGGCCTCGCTCGGAACGAAGAGCGGACGCGCAACGCTCAAGGTCAGGCGTGAGCTTATTTCCATTACGGTCATGCCGGAGAGCGCGATGATCATCCCGGGCGACAAACAGGAGTTTGGGGCCGTCGGCAGCTATTCGGACAAAACCACACAGAACCTCACTGAAATAGTGCAATGGGAAACATCCGACATTCGTATTGCGGTGATGGACCAGGTCCAGGCGGGCCGCGTCTTAGGCCAAAAAGCGGGAAGCGCTACCATAACAGCCACCTTCAAGAAAATATCCGGGTCGGGAACCATTACCGTAGAAATGATCCCGCCTCCTTGACCGTCCAACGGGCCCAGGCGTCGGAACGTTGGGGATGTGTCCGGAATACGTTATCCAAAATAGTATATAACAATACGTTTCCGAAAATCGGAATAACACGCGGAACACAACATCCCCCAAGAGTAACGAGCTTATGCTGAAACGGACCTTCACAAGGATGTTCCCTGACCCCTTCGCCGGCATGGCAGACGAACATCGCCGCGAGTTCATCCGGCAGACGGCCTTCATCAATTTCACGCGCGCCCGGGTCTTCTCAGCGATCCTGGGCGCGCTCCAACTGCCTCTCATCCTTGTCGACCATCAAAACAAGGCGAAAGGCCTCTGGGCCTCGACGCCCGGCTACCGGTCGCTGTACGTCCTGCACCTGGTGATCGGTGCGGCCTTCCTGCTCTATTCCTTCTCCGCGTACGCCATCCGGCCGAGGCAGCCTGCCGACATTGCGCTTCGGCACCGGGTGATGGTCATCCTCTTTGCCGCCTTAGGTCTGTTCCTGTCGGTCGCCGTGTCGGTCAACGACCAACTGATCCACGGGCAGATCACCGTGTACCTCATTGCCGCCTTCTGGATGGCCGCCGGGCTCTCCCTGGACGCCGTTACGAGCTTTCTGCTCTATGGCGCGGTCACCGCGCTGCTCATGGCGGGCTTGCAGCTGTATCAGCAGGACGCCGCCGTACTGCTCGGCCATGCCATCAACGGCCCGCTGCTCTCGCTCCTGGCCTGGCTGCTGTCCGGCTCCCTGTATCGCGCGAGAGAGCGCGAGTTCGTGCAGGGCACGATCATCCAGCAGCAGCGCCTGCAGGTCAAGGAACTGGAATTGCGACAGCTGATGCTCGAGCGGGAAAAACTGCACGAGGCAGTGGAGCAGTCGACCCGGTCGCTCCAGGAGAGCGAGGCAAAGTTCCGTACTCTTGCCGAGACCTCGACCGCAGCCATCATCATCCGCCGGGGAGGGAAGATCCTCTATGCGAACCCGGCCGCTGAAACCGTGACGGGCTATCCGGTCCGGGAGATCCTGGGCCGTGAGTTCCCGGTCCTCGTTCATCCGGAACACCGGAGCATGGTGCAGGACTGGGAGCGGCTGGCCATGTCCGGCGGCGCTCCCTCGGCATCCTGCGAGTTCAAGGTTCTCCGACGGAGCTTCGATGATCGGTGGGTCATGATGACCGCGGGCCGGATCGAGTTCGAGGGAGGGCCCTCCATCATCGTCATGCTCTATGACATCAACGACCGGAAGAAACTTGAGGGAAGGCTCCGCTTCGCGCGGGGATCGGATGAAAGGGCCGTAGAGGCCGCGTCATTAAAATGAATCCGCCTGCTCCCATTAAGAAACGCTCCCATCCATAATTCTCCTTGACTTCCCCCGATCTGTCCTACATAATGTACTACATATTCATGCTGCGGGAGGTGGTGTGCCATGCCGTCGAGCACCAGGCTGGATAAGGAAACCGAGGCCCTCTTGAAAAAGGCCGCTGAATGCAGCGGTGTGACCAAGTCGCACCTTGTGCGGGAGTCCATTCGGGAATACTGCGCCCGGATCGTGGAGCAAAAGCAGCGAACGCCCTGGGAGATCTATCAGGCCGTGCGTAAAAGTGATAAAGGAAGCGGGCACGGCAGCAGGGTCAAGGATGGAAAGAAGATCATGGCAGCCTATCTCGAAGAGAAGAGAAAGAAATGGTCCTTATAGACACCGGCCCGATCGTCGCGCTGTTCGACATATCAGAGACCCATCATAAGCAGTGCCGCGATGCTCTGGCCGATCTGCATCGGTCTCCAGCTACGACATGGCCCGTGCTTGCAGAAGCCTTTCATTTTCTTAGAGGCTGGGACACCGGGCGGCAAGAGCTATGGGATTTCATCTTGTCCGGCGGAGTGCACGTGCTTGACATTCCCGAGCTGCTTCACCCCCGCATGCGGGAACTGATGAAGAAATATTCCGACAACCCCATGGACCTTGCGGACGCCTCGCTGGTCGCTCTGGCCGAGCAACACAGCATCAAGAAGATATTCACGCTTGACCGAAGGGACTTCTCACGCTATCGTCCCAAACATTGCGCCCGGTTTGAGATCGTGCCCTGAAGGGGTCCTATGTCCATCGGCAAACTCTGGAATTTCTTTGGCTCCCGCCGCGGGATGATCATCCTGATCATCCAGTTCGTCCTGTTGCTCGCTTTCCTTCTTTATTATACCGGCTACCAGTCCAGCAACCGGTGCGTCTCCTGCCACGCCGATACCATCCGCATGACGAAGCTCGGCTATCCCCAGTTCGTCATGACCCGCGAGCAGGTCCAGAAGGAGTCCCGCCACCCGAACACCGAATGCCGCGACTGCCACCTCGGCAACGGCCTCTCCGACGATCCCGACAAAGCGCACAAGGGGATGCTGAAGCTCATCGTGCTGGACAATGACCTGAATATCATGCCGCGCAAAGGCCATGTCGAACGCCTGCTCCCGTCCGGCAATGACCGTCTTCGCGCAATGCTGCCGCGCGATAAGAATGGCGAGCTCGACTATGACGTTGGCACGCTGATGTGGCATGACCGCGATCCCGTGACCCTCGGCTACGATCCCGCCATCGCCAAAAAGACCTGCGGCAAGTCAGCTTGCCATCCCGACCAGGTGGCGCAATTCGACACGAGCATCATGGGTTCGAACTACCGCCAACGCTCCATGCGGACCTGGAACGACATCCACGGCCCGAACAATTGAGGGCCGTCCTTCGCGGACACCCTGCCGGTCGGCAGGGCGGAAGGAAAGAAGTTCTCCTTCGAAAACACCTCAAAGATCACCGAACAGCTCAACCAGCCTTTTACGCCTGATCAGGCGATCGCCAAGCAGAAGGCCTGCAATCTCTGCCACACGGGCTGCCTCGACTGCCACTATACGCCGACCCGCGAGCGGGGAAGCCATGCCATGAGCCGTGTGCCGCCGGCCGTGAACTGCACCGGCGGCGGCAGGAGCACCTTTATCTGCCACGCGGGAACGATGGAACGCAGGCGCGGCGACAGCTACCTTGGGAAAGAATTTTCCGAACCGGCTGGGCTTCCCGAGGACGTTCATGTGAAAGAGAAGATGGAGTGCGTCGACTGCCACCAGACCGCTCCCGGAGGCATGGGACACATCGAACGGCGGGCCACCTGCCAGGACTGCCATCCCGAGGTGGAGCAGGCCATGGCAGCAAGCGTGCACAAGAACGTTTCCTGCGAGGCCTGCCATGTGAAGATACTCGGCGGGTACGAGATGACCTCCTGGGGGAGCGGCATGGCCCTGTCAAAGCCGAGCCCTTTCAAGAAGTATTCATTATATTACGGCCCCATGGAGCCGCCCATCCTGATCAAGGACCAAAAAGGCATCTGGATACCCACCAAGATCTGGCCGAACAGCGCAGGGTATATAAAGGAAGACATTAGGCCGGAACCGGGCCTCACGTGGCGCTGGCCCAAGGGCGAGACGCGCGATGCCTTCGTTCAGCTCGGCACCTTCAGCGTACCGGGCGGGAACAACAACTATCTCGCCTGGCTGCAGGTGGAGCAGGTTGCCCATCCACTCGGCAAGTCGCGGTCATGTGAAAGCTGTCACTCCTCCCCGGCGCAGGTCAGCAAGGTGACGTGGGAGTACTTCGACAACCAGGGTGCTGAACCGTTCTCGGGAAGCCAGAAGGTCGTGGCGGACAAGGAAGGTCTGCGGGTCGTCGATATCATGGTGACCTCGAAGGTAAAATTGCTCGAAGGCGGGAAGATAGAGAACTTCGCGGCCTGGCTGAAGCTCGGCGACATCTGGAGGACGGGCGGGGACTTCTCGATACCCAAGTCCGATCCGGTCAAGTATCAGAAACTGGACAGAGGCATCAAAGAATCAATTGCAAAGCTTAATGCCGAGGACAAGCAGCTCAAAGCGCGCGAGGCGAAGGGCGAGGATGTGAATAAATTACGAAGACTATGGAAAGAGGAAAGGGCTGCGGCGGTGCATGAGTAGACAATTGTAGACTTGCCCCCTCACCTCGGTCCTCTCCCACGATGGGGAGAGGATGAAATGCAGGGCTGCCGGATGTTATTCTGTGTATGTGAGCTTAGGTGAAGAGCAAGGTGTCGGTACGCGACGATTTCGTATTAACTCCCTCGCCCCTTGCGGGAGAGGGCTGGGGTGAGGGGTGGATAAGACTGACAAGGCGCGAGAATTGCGCAGGAATGCGACCGATGCCGAGCGGCTTCTGTGGAAGCGGCTGCGCATGCGACAGGCAGAATCCTATAAGTTCCGAAGACAGCAGCCGATCGGAGAATATATAGTTGATTTTGTCTGCGCTGAAAGGAAGTTGATAGTCGAAGTAGATGGCGGACAGCATATCGAACAGGCGGAGTATGACGAGTCCAGACATACATGGCTGCAGGGTCAGGGATACTGCGTCCTGCGTTTCTGGAACCACGAGGTTCTGACAATGCCGGATGCGGTCCTGACGACCATTCTGCAGGAATTGGATAAAAAAGGCTGAGGCGCCCTCACCTCGGTCCTCTCCCACGGAGGGGGGAGGAGGAAATAGAATAAAAAAGGGCGGCTCATTGAGCCGCCCGTGCTGTTTTGAGATGATTTACTTCTTCGCCGAATTGACCGCGGCAAGGATCTCGGCAAGCACCGTGTTTGCCTTGTCCGGCGCCACCTGGCAGGTGCCGACCTTATCGTGCCCGCCGCCGCCGTACTTGAGCATCAGCGAGCCAACGTTCACCTTCGACGTCCGGTTGATGATGCTGTGACCCACGGAGAACATGATGAACTCGCCCTTCCTGCCATCGGCCAGCCGGACCGAGATGTTCTGTTCCGGGAAGAGGGTGTATTCCATGAACCGGTTGCCGGTCGGGATGTCCGTCTTTCCCCGCAGGTCGATGACGATGGCGTCGCCCTGCACCTTCGCGGTATCCTTCATGAACTTCTTGAATGCCTCGTTTTCCTCGCGGTAGGCCTTGACGCGGTCCTGCATGTTCGTTTCCGAGAGGATGTCGTCGAGGGTCCTCTTCCGGAGCATGCCCGGGATAGCCTTCATGAGATCGAAGTTGCTGACCTTGAAATCGCGCTTGAGCCCCAGACCGGTCCGCGGGTCCGCGATGAAGGCGAGCAGCATCCATCCCTGCGGGTCCAGGATGTCCTCCTTCGTGTACTTCGCCGAATCCGCCTTGTCCACGGCCGCGACCATCTCCTCGAACCGCTTAAGCTTGGCGGCGCTCTTCGGGTCCTTCATGTAATAGTTATAGACGACCCGGGCGGCGCTCGGTTCCATCTCGCAGGCGCCCTTGAACTTGCCCTTGAGCTGCAGGCGCTCCTGTTCGCTTGAATGGTGGTCGAACCACAGACCGCATCCCTCTACATACGGCACGTTCGCGAGCACGTCGTTCTCGGTCACCTTGACCTTCCCGTCCTGAACGTCCTTCGGGTGGGTATAGAATATGGAATCCACGATCCCCAGTTCTTCGAGAAGCGCCGCACAGGCAAGTCCGTCAAAATCCGATCTTGTCACCAATCTCATGTCAACCTCCTAAGGAGAATAATGACCGTGGGGAACGGCAGGTCCCCGTCCATTGAGCGTATAGGGATATTGTACATGAGAATTTCCATTCGTTGAATATTTTTTTCGTTCCGGCTTGGAGGAGGTCAGGGCGGTTGTCTTTACATTTGTCCCTATTTGTTGTACCTTTGTCCCGGGAAGTCCTGTCACGGAAGAGAAAGAACAGCATGAACACCCTGATAAAGACCATCGAAGTGATCGGCATCATCGCCTTTGCCCTGACCGGCATCTACGAGGCGCGGAAGAAGGGGATGGACATCATCGGCGTCTATGCCGTGGCCATGATCACCGCTTTCGGCGGTGGGTCGCTGCGCGACTTCATACTGAACCGGCACCCGTTATTCTGGGTCGAGCACTACGGCTACGCGGTCCTGCTGCTCGGTCTGTCGATCGTGTCGGTCCTGGTGATACGGAACTTCTTCGCCATGAACAGGATCGTGAAGGCCGTGCTGGTGCTGGATGCCCTGGGGCTCGGGCTCTTCAGCGCGTCCGGCGCGTCGGTAGCGAACCAGGCCGGCGCCCACTGGTTTATCGCGGCACTGCTCGGCGTGACAACGGGCGTGTTCGGCGGAGTGATGCGTGACATCATCTGCAACGAGATCCCCCATATCTTCACCCGGACGGAGCTCTACGCCACCTGCGCCTTCGCCGGCGCCTGCACCTATCTGGTCATCTATTCCACCATGTCGAATGAGGTCGCCGCGGTCACGGCCTGCATCGCCGTAACATTTGTCTTGAGGATGCTGGCGATCCGGTATAAAATCAGGCTGCCGTTGTAGGAACAGGAATCAGGAGACAGGGAGGAACCTTAGATGCCCTATGTGAACATCAAGATAACGAACGAGGGCGCCATACTATGGAACAAGCAATGACCCGGTCCGAGGAGCGGCAGAAGCGGCTGATCGCCCTTGCCGACAGAGACGACGCGCACTTGTACTACACGAGCATCGTGCTGCAGCGTCTCGATTACAACATCCATACCATGAAAAGCGCCGAGGATGTCCTTGCGTTCCTCGAGGTAGCCCATCCGGACCTCATCCTGACCGAGATCTCCCTCGCCGGAACGGACGGCGTCGAGCTGCTCAGAAAGATCAAGCGGACCCCGGCGACGCACTCCCTGCCGGTCATCGTGCTCACCTCGTCGAAGGACCCGATGGTGAAGGAGGCCTGCCAGCGCGAAGGCTGCGCGAACTATCTAAACAAGCCGGTCGAGCCGGACGCGCTGTACGCCGCGATCCAGAAGGTGACGGAGACCACGCCCCGCCAGTACATCCGGCTCGCCACCAGCCTCAATGTCATGGTGGGCGAGGGCCGGGAAGCGGAGGAGTCGGTGATCAAAAACTACATTACCGCGTTGTCGGAACAGGGCATGTTCGTCAACACGGAGAACCCCATACCGGTCGGGATGGCAATTCCGGTCACGATCCTGCTGGAAACGAACAGGATCAAAGTCGAAGGGATGGTGCTCTACAGCTTCGACCGGGGCAAAGGGCCCCTCAGGACCGCGGGCATGGGCGTCAAGTTCGTCCGGATCGGATCGGAGGACCAGGTCCTGATCCGGCAGTTCATTCGCCGGCAGATCACGAAGGGACTGACAATGGGTCAGCTCGGCGGCACGATCTTTTAAACGCAGGCCCGCGCACGCGGCCCGAACCGCAGCGAACGGGCCCGAAGAGCAATGAGGAGGACACGATGCCATACGTGAACATCAAGATAACGAACGAAGGCGCGACAGCGGAACAGAAAAAACGTCTCATTGAAGGCGTGACCAAGATGCTGCAGGACATCCTGGGCAAGAACCCCCAGACGACCTGCGTGGTCATCGAGGAGGTCCCGACGGACAACTGGGGCCTGGGCGGCGAGACGATCACCGAGCGCAGGAAGCGGGAGAAGAAGTAGCCGGATTCGCTTCGACGTGACCGAGCATGATCAATAAGAACACTATTATAGAGAAAGCCGTGATACCCGCTATCTGTCTTTTGCTTGGCCTCTTCGCCGGTTATTACCTTTACGCGATGAGGGTGGGCGGGGACGTCAACAAAGGCTTCTATGAAAAGCGGGAGGGCGGGTATCAGTTGATCAATCCGCTCCTGGAGTGCGAGGGCGGAAGCAATTTGTTCCGCAACAAGGAGCTTCGGCCTTTCAAGAAAAAGGTCGAGGGCTATCTCAGGGAACGGATGCGGTATCCCGGTGTGGAGACCGCGTCCGTCTATTTCCGCGAGCTGAACGACGGGATCTGGTTCAGCATCGGCGAGACCGAGCGGTTCACGCCGGCGAGCCTGCGGAAGGTCCCGATGATGATCGCGGTGCTCAAGCAGGAAGAACGAGATCCGAACCTCCTGGCCCGGAAGGTCCGTTTTCAGCTCAGGAGCGACCATACGCTTCAGCAGATCATCAAACCCTCGTCGGTCATGACGCGGGAGACGGAGTACACGGTCGAAGAACTCCTGCGGCGGATGATCGTCTATTCCGACAATAATGCCTACATGGTGTTGTCCGCGAACGTTGATCTGCAGGAGTTCAACCGGACCTACGAGGCGCTGAACATTCCCAGCCCGGACGCCGTCGGACCGAGCGACTTCCTGTCGATCCAGACCTACGCTTCGTTCTTTCGCGTCCTCTACAACGCCACCTATCTCAACAAGGTCCGATCGGAGCAGGCGCTGGCCCTCCTGACGCAGATCGATTTCAAGAGCGGCATAGTTGCCGGCCTACCCAAGGACCTGCCGGTAGCACACAAGTTCGGCGAACACCGGGACGACGATACGGGCAAGATACAATTGCACGATTGCGGCATCGTCTATTATCCGCAGCACCCCTACCTGCTCTGCATTATGACCCGGGGAAGTTCCCTGGAATATCTTGACGATGCAATATCCGCCATATCCCGGATCATTTATTTAGAAGTGAACACACAATACAATGTATTGCACGACTGAGTGCAGGAACTCAAGGAGTGATCCATGCTCATCGTACTGAACCACGCGGCCTCGGCAAAGGACGTCGCGAACATCAAAAAGATCATCACCAGGATGGGCCTCAAGCCCGTCGCGATCCCCGGCGCCGAGCGGACGGCCATCGGCGTCATCGGCAACCAGGGCTGGGTCGATGATACGCCGCTCAAAGGCAACAAGGCTATCATGGAGATCATCCATGTGACGAAGCCCTACAAGCTGGTGAGCCGCGACTTCCATCCTGTCGACACGGTCGTTACGCTCGGGGGAAAGGTGAAGGTGGGAGGGAAGTCCCCGTTCCTTGTCATAGCCGGGCCCTGCGCGGTGGAGAGCAGGGACCAGCTTATGAAGACTGCGCGTTTCCTGAAAAAGCTGGGGGTCCCGGTGCTTCGCGGCGGCGCGTACAAGCCGAGGACGAGCCCGCACAGCTTTCAGGGACTGCGGGAAGGCGGCCTGGACCTGCTCGATGAGGTGCGGAGGGAGACCGGGATCCTCGTGGTCACCGAGATCGTGAGCCCCGAGCATGTGGAGATCGTGGCCGACAAGGTGGACATTCTGCAGATCGGCGCGCGGAACATGCAGAACTTCGATCTGCTGACCGAGGTCGGGAAGATCAACAAACCGGTCATCCTGAAGCGCGGTCTGTCGGCGACGGTGGAGGAGTGGCTTGGTTCGGCGGAGTACATCCTGGTTAACGGCAACCCCGACGTGGTCCTGTGCGAACGGGGGATACGGACCTTCGAGACCGCGACGCGGAACACGGCCGACCTCGCCATCATCCCCCTGGTCCGGAAGATGACCCACCTCCCCGTCATTTTCGACCCGAGCCACGCGACGGGCAAGCGCGACCTGGTGGCGCCCACGGCGCTTGCATCCATTGTCGTCGGGGCCCACGGCGCCATGGTCGAGGTCCATCCCGAGCCCGAGCACGCCCTGTCCGACGGCGCCCAGTCGCTCCATTTCCGGGAGTTCGAGAAACTGCTCGGCCGGATGAAAAAGCTGGAGGCGTACGCAAGGAAGAACCTGTGAACCGGGGAAAGCCTATTATAACCACGGGTCACGACTTCGTCGTGACACACGGATAAACACAGTTACATCGAAGCGAATCGAAGAAAGGCTGCGGCTTTGTAACCACAGGTCCCGCTTCGCGTGACACATAGATAGGAATACCGCTCTAGTTAATGGTCTGACCAAAACCATGTTCATCCGTGTTTAAACAAGATGTCAATCTTATCTGTGTTCATCTGTGGCTGCAAATGTCATTTCCGCATGTGTTCCCCTATCATCAGTTCCCCTGACAGGAGGTCGGTGCCATGAGCGAGATCTATGTTGATATGGGTTGGGCGGTCATCTTCATTGTGGTGGGCGGCATTATCGGCATTCTCCTGATCCTCGCCGCAACGATGCTCATTCCGCGCATCCTGAGCAGGCTGACCCCGAACCTGAACGAGGACAAGGAGATCGCGCGGGGCAACCGCGCCGTGGCCGAGTATTTCGGCCGGGTCGTCGGCGCCACCATCATCGCGATCGGGATCGTGATCGCAGCCGCCATCCTCGGCGGCATCGTCGCGGCGTTGTTCTGATCTTTCGACATCTCCATTCGGACATTCCCATGATGATCATCGTCCAACGGATCATAGTCCTGTTGATCGCGCTTCTCTGCTCCGGCGCATGGACCGCGGAGCTGCATGCGCGGGGAGGCGGCGGCTGTGTCGAGCAGGGCACGCAGGTCCTCTCGCCTGCCGGTCCGGTGCCGATCGAGCGGCTGAAACCCGGCGACACCGTGCTCGGCGTGGACCGGCAGATGATCCTTCCCGTTACGGTCCGGTCGCTCATGGAGGTCCGGCCGGAAGAATATATCGAACTTTCCGTGAACGGCCGCCTCCTTCGGGTCACTGCCGAACATCCCATCGAGACCGCTCCTGGTGTCTTTCGGACCGCGTCCTCCCTCAAACGGGGAGATCCTGTTATGTTGCACGAGGGCGGTCGTTGTGTGACCGCTTCGATCACTTCCAGCAAACGCGTCCTAAGCAGCACACCCGCCTACAATCTTCTTGTCTCGCCTGCCGGTACCTATCTGGCAAATTCCGTCGTGGTCCACAACAAGGGGTGCTTCCTTCCCGACACACCGGTCCGGACAGCCGATGGGACGGAACTGCCGATCTCGGAGGTCCGGCAGGGCGACCGGTTGCTCGCCTTCACAACCGACGGGAGGGTCGTCGCGGCAACGGTCCGCCAGGTGCTGACCCACGACGTTGATGAATACCGCATCGTACGAACGGGCAGCATGGTCCTGCAGATCACACCGGAGCACCCGTTCTATGTCGGCGATGGAACCTTCAAGACGCTCGAAGCCCTTCGGCCCGGGGACATGGTCTACGCCTATGACGGCCATGGATTGAGCGCTCAGCGGATCGAGAGCATCGAGGCCGTGGCCGCTCCGGTGCGCGTCTATAACCTCATGACCGACGCGCCGCACACGTTCTTCGCGAACGGCATCGCGGTACATAATAAAGGAGGCGGTGGCGGCTGCTTCCGCGTAGGGACGCCGGTCCTGACGCCGCGAGGCGAGGTCCCGATCGAACAAGTTCTGCCAGGGGATACGGTCATCGCCGTTGATGAGCATGGACAACAGGTCCCGTCCCTGGTGCGGTCGACCCATGCCACCCGGTCTCCGCATCTGGTCATACGAACAACGCAGGGCGACCTGACGACGACTACCGAGCATCCGCTCGCTCGTGCGTCGGGGAGTTTCCTGCAAGCAGGAGAGCTGGTCCCGGGCGATGCGATCCTCAAGTGGAAGGACGGGCATTCGACGCCGGCATACGTTACCGGCATTGAACTGCTCGCTGTTGATGCAATGGTGTACAACCTTACCGTGGAGGGACCGCACACGTTCATCGCCGGAGGGTTCGTTGTCCATAACAAGGGAGGCGGTGGCGGATACCGCAGCAGCGGTTCCCGGAGCAGCAGCGGCGGGCGGTCGTCCTCGAGTGGCGGGGATGACGCGTTTGGGGCGTTCCTAGCCTTCCTTACCATAGGAACTATCGTGATCGCCGTCGTCATCGCCGTCCGCAAGTCGAAGAGCGAGAACCTCGACCAGCTGTTCAGCAGGGGCGACATCGAGAAGAAGAGCGAAAAGACGAAGAAGCTTCTCACGTTCATCGCGCAGCAGGACTCGACCGTCTTGCCTGAGACCCTCAAGAAAACCGTCGAGTCGACCTTCCGGAAACTTCAACAGTGCTGGCAGGCGCGGGAGTACGAGCCCATGAAGCCGCTCCTGATGCCCGATCTCTATGCCGACCACCTGGGCCAGATCCACGGCATGGCGCGTAACCACGAGATCAACGTCATCTCCGGCCTGCAGGTCGACTCGGCCGACCTGGTGAATGTCCGGTACACACTGAGGAAGGAAGACCGGGAATTCACGGCGCTCATCACGGCCACAGCGACGGACTTCTATATCGACGATCGTACGAACGAGCGGCTTCGGGGAGACCAGGAGCCCGCGCAGTTCCAGGAGTTTTGGACCTTCCAGTACTATAAAGATACATGGCTCCTCAGGGAGATCGAGCAGACCGCCGAGTCCGACATCCTGAACGACGACAACTTCTTCGAACAGTTCACCGACAAGGGCGTGGAGCAGGTCGCCGGCGCCGCGGCGAAGAAGGAGGGGCCGGAAGGCCCATGGCTCGAAGGCGCGGTCATGACCAAAGAGCGCCGCGTCGAGCGGATGATCAATTTCCTTGCAAAGACCGACCGCATCTGGGACCGCAAGAAGATGATGCTCACGGGCCGGAGCATGTTCCTCAGCCTGACCGGGGCGTGGGAGGCAGGCGACCCGGCAGCGGTTCCCGCGGCGGACCTTTTCCCGGAACTCGCCCGGGACCTGCACGAAGCGATCAAGAAGAACCGGGACAAGGGCGTCACCCTCGAGTTCCGGAACCTCGCGGTACGAAAGGTAGAGTTGGTGCTGGTCAGGAACTTCGCGGACAATTCGCAGGACGAATATATGGCGCGCATCCGGGCCCACGCCCAAAAGGTCATGAAGGTGGCGGGAAGCGTCATCCGGCAGGACGAGGATGTAGCGGCCTACGAACAGTTCCTGACCTTCGGCAGGCTTGACGGCAGATGGAAGTTGAAGGAGGTCGTGCTGCCGCACGAGGCCGAGGGCGTAGTGGAGCAGGAGAATGTCGACCAGGAAGCGTCGAAGCAGCAGATCGAGTGGTACTACCAGCATAAGCGGGTGGTGTAGGTCACCAGGTACCATGAATCGAGATTATAGAAAACTAAGAAATAAACCGATCACGGCGTTTATCTCGCCAAGACGCAAAGACGCCAAGAAAAGCAATGCACTGCTTGGTTCCTTTGCGAGCTTTGCGACTCGCTTAGAAGCGCCTGCTTTTGGTTGCGAGAGATGATCTTGAATTGTTATCGTTTTTATCTGTGTGTTCTGCGAAGCGGAACCCGTGGTTACATGGTCGTTTGGGGGTACATATGACAAAGGTCATGATCGATATCAAAGGACAGGACTTCCGGAAGCCGGACCACGATATATCCCCGATGTTCGTCAACCGCTGGTCACCGCGTTCCATGTCCGGCGGAGAGATCAGCCGGGAAGAGCTGATGCGGATGCTCGAAGCCAGCCGGTGGGCCATGTCGTCCATGAACAACCAGCCCTGGCGGTTCCTCTACGCCTTCCGGAATACGCCGCATTGGGACAGGTTCTTCGGTCTTCTGACGCCGAACAATCAGGGATGGTGCAAGAATGCCGCGGCGCTTATCGTGGTTGTGTCCAAGAAGACCTTCGACCATAACGGCAAGCCGGCGCGGACACACTCCTACGACACGGGCGCGGCATGGTACAGCTTCGCGCTCCAGGGTGTTATGATGGGGCTGGTCGTTCACGGTATGCAGGGATTCGATTATGACAGGGCAGCTTTGGAACTCGGCGTGACAGATGAGCACCAGGTCGAGGCCATGGCCGCGGTCGGGCGGCCGGGAAACAAGGAGGATCTGCCACGCGCCTTGCAGGAGCGGGAAGTCCCGTCGCAGCGCAAGAAGGTGGAGGAAATAGCGTTCGAGGGTGGGTTCGGGACGTAGTGCCCGGTCTTGTTTCTCCGGACACAGCAACACGCGTTAATAAAGCTTAATTCATCTGTCAAATCCTCCTTGCAATTCCCTCGTATCTGTAATATCTTCAACACCATAGCGGCTCACTGATCCTACCTTTTTCTCACACCAAGCACTCACTTTGCAGCCGCCATTCCATCCGCATCGACAAGGACATAGACCCGCATGGCACGTCAAAAAAAGACTGATGACAAGCAGAAAACTAATGGAGCCTCACTCGGTTTCGAGGCCACGCTCTGGGCCATGGCGGACAAACAGCGGGGCCACATGGACGCGGCGGAGTACAAGCATGTTGTCCTGGGCCTGATCTTCCTGAAGTACATCTCCGATGCCTTTGAGGAAAAGCATACCGCACTCGTGGCGGAGAAGAAAAAGGGCGCTGATCCCGAGGACAAGGATGAGTACCTCGCCGAGAACATCTTCTGGGTGCCGAAAGGAGCGCGCTGGGCCTTCATTCAAGGCAAGGCAAAGCAGCCCACCATCGGCAAGATCATCGACGATGCCATGGTCGCGATCGAGAAGGACAACACCTCGCTCAAAGGGGTGCTGCCCAAGGATTTCAACCGGCCTGCGCTTGATAAGCACCTCCTGGGCGGACTGATCGACCTCATCGGCACGATCGGCCTCGGCAGCAAAGAGCATCGTTCCAAGGACATCCTCGGAAGAGTCTATGAGTACTTCCTCTCCCAATTTGCCAGCGCCGAAGGCAAGAAGGGCGGTCAGTTCTATACGCCCCGGTGCGTGGTAGGAGTGCTGGTCGAGATGCTGGCGCCTTACAAAGGACGGGTTTTCGACCCCTGCTGCGGATCAGGCGGTATGTTTGTCCAGTCTGAGAAGTTCGTCGAGGCCCACGGCGGCCGCGTTGGGGATATCAGCGTATACGGCCAGGAATCGAACCCTACCACCTGGAAGCTCGCCATGATGAATCTCGCCATTCGCGGTATTGAGGCTAATCTCGGCGGCGAGAATGCTGATAGTTTCCACTCCAACAAACACAAAGACCTTAAGGCAGATTATATCCTTGCCAACCCGCCATTCAATATGTCGGACTGGGGCGGCGACCGTTTACGAGAAGATAGCAGATGGAAATACGGCGTCCCGCCCGCCGGAAACGCAAACTACGCCTGGGTTCAGCACTTCATTCACCACTTAGCGCCGAATGGTGTCGCAGGCTTCGTGCTTGTCAATGGCGCCATGTCATCCAACTCGTCGGGTGAGGGAGAAATACGGAAGAACATTATCGAAGCAGACCTCGTGGATTGTATGGTGGCTTTGCCAAGCCATTTGTTCTACTCTATGTATAGTCAAGTGTCTTTATGGTTTTTATCGCGGAATAAACAACTGCGGGGTCATCGTAATCACCATGGCGAGACCCTGTTTATTGATGCTAGAAACCTTGGGTTGATGGTTGATCGAACACATAGGGAACTATCAGAAGAGGATGTTAATCTAATAGTAAACACATACCATTCTTGGCTTCACGCTGATTCACAAGGCAAATATGAGGACGTGGTGGGATTCTGTCGCAGCGCATGCCTCGCCGAGATTCGAAAAAAAGGTTACGTTCTTTCACCAAGTAGATATGTAGGGTCAGAAGTAATGGGTGTTGATGATGAGCCAATACAAGAGAAAATAGGCAGACTATCGTTTACTATTGCAGCCCAAATTGAAGAATGTCAAGGTCGCGATCAGAGATTGATCGAGAATTTAGATTTATTGGGATTCGATTGCAAATCAACAGACAGCATAACTAATATAAGTGATTTGACACTCATTGGACGTACAGAGCTTAATCGGAGGATGAACGCTACTTTAGATGAGATGATATTAGCGATGTTCCGTTCATGGTTTATTGATTTTGATCCAGTACAAGCAAAGATTGAAGGACGGAGCACCGGTCTTCCACAGCATATAGCTGATTTATTTCCAGACACATTTGAAGATACGGAGCTTGGAGAAATACCATTGGGTTGGAAGGTAGGGCATTATAGTGAAATATTGACGCCTACGAGTGTGCGAATCGGCGAAGATATGGCCGAGGAATATTCAGCTACTGTTAGAGGTCTTGAGCTGCGTCATGTGCGTTTTAACAAGACTTTGGCTAAAGCACAGGCTAAGAACAAGCGAATACAAAGGAATGATCTCGTATTCGGCCTTAGCAGAAAAACGCTGAGTTTTGGTTTAATGATGGACTCTATCGGTTCAGTAAGCGCTGTATATGAAGTGTTTTCAGTTAATGACGGCAAATATATTCCTCAGTTGCTTGAACTATACATCCGCTATCACATGAGGATGCATATGGACATTCTTAAGCCAGGTGCTCGTGAAGGGCAACCAATCGACAGGGATTATTTATTATCGAAGGAAGTACTCATTCCTGATATGAGGATTCAGCGTGAATTCAAGCATCTCTTAATAGGGGGGTAGATCTTTGCGGGTGTCTATAATGCTGCTGACTCAGCAACATCGTTTTGCGTAATTCATAACCGAAGCTGTTGTTGGGAGAGATAAGAGTGAAGAACGCGGAAAAACTTGTGAGTCAACGTTATGAGCGGTAACGGGCCAAAACATGAACTGCCAAAGAACATTGAACGATACTTGGCGGCACTATCAAAACTATACGCACAAGAAGGCAAAAAACAACTTCAAACAATAATAGTCAATTCACAGATCAGAGTTCATGAGGAATGGGATTACGATAGGTGGGATGGTGGCACCTTCGGGCATGCACTCTATTTGGTTATTCCGGAGACAATCTTTCTTAATGTAGTAAAAATCAAAGATGCCATACAACAAGAAATAAAAGACGGAATAAATAATCTGCATAATATTCAGAATGAATACATCGCTGTAGTATTTCTGGAGATGGAAGTCGTAGCAGATCAGGATTGGCGGATAGAGTCCGGTCTGCTCTTGTCCGGTCAGCGCACTATAGCACCAGAAGCGGAGAGTCGAGTTTGGGAGGATGAAGGATGCCGGGTATTTCTGAGCCACAAAAGCGAAGTCAAAAAAGAAGCAGTGGCATTAAAAGAGAGTTTGAAGCTTTATGGAATAGCAGGCTTTGTGGCACACGAAGACATTCATCCCACTAAAGAGTGGCAAGATGAAATCGAAAATGCTCTATTCTCCATGGATGCATTTGTAGCTCTCATGACGGAAGAATTTCATAATAGTGTTTGGACCGACCAGGAGGTTGGTGTTGCCTTTGGACGAGGCGTCCCGATCATATCGGTTAGACTTGGCAAAGACCCTTATGGCTTTATCGGTAAATTTCAGGGACTCTCATGTTCATGGGATACGGCAGCAAAAGAAATTGTCAAAATATTGATTAAACGTGATCAGATGCTAAATGCATATATCAAAGCCGTCGAAAAATGTTCTGGTTACGAACAGGGAAACACTCTGTCTGAGATATTGCCGTATGTATATGAGCTCACCAACCATCAAGTCAATCGTATGCTTTCGGCATTTAATGATAATGGGCAAGTGCGTGATAGCTTCGGCTTTAATGGGAAATGGTCATATAAATACGGTCCAGGCTTAATATCTTATCTTATAAAATGGACTGGTCGATCATATAAATCATCTAAATCCGGAAAGATTGAACTTGAATGATAGCTGTTGTCATTTAAAAATCTATTGATAACGCCGCCGCTGTCGGAGGGAGACAAAGCTATAAATGTGGAAAATAAATGTCGGGGATTGTATGAGTAATACGGATAAGCAGCTCTGATAGTACTGTTGAATATTTGACTATGTCAGGACAAGTGGAGGCGCGAGCATGAAGGACAAAATCCTAGAGTCATATATAGCTGATTTTGTAGCAAGCAACAATATTGATTCCTCTGATGAAGCAAAAGTATTTGAGTATTTCGTGAACCATCTTGTCCTCACGAGAATTCATCCAGAAAACACAGATTTTGAAAGCACAACTGTTGGAGGTGATGATGATTTAGGGATAGATGGTTTAGCTATTCTTGTAAATGAGCATATTGTGACTTCTGCAGAGGAAGTAAAATATTTCAAGACGAACCTTAGACGACTTGATGTTCAGTTTATTTTTACGCAATCTAAGACGGCAGATAAATTTGCGGGTGCGGAGATTGATACGTTCCTTTATGGGGTGCAACGGTTTTTTGATGATGTGCCCATTGAGAAGCTCAATGCCAATGTCCGCAAAGCGAGGATGCTAAAAGATATAATATATAAATCAAGTATTGATATGGATTATCCTCCAATATGTACTATGTACTATGCTACTAATGGGAAGTGGGTTGACGAACCATACTTGACTGAAAGGGTAAATACTAGAGTTGATACTCTAAAGAAAACGGGGCTATTTAGCGATGTCAAATTTGTGCCAATCGATTCCGATTCGATAAAAAATCTTTATAAAGAATTGAAATTAAAAATTGTTAAGGAAATCAATTTTGATAAACATGCAATTTTACCAAAAGTACAAGGTATACAAGAAGCTTATATTGGAATTCTCCCATGTAAAGAGTATCTTCGCTTAATAAGCGATTCAGATGGAAATTTAATGCGGCAACTATTCTATGACAATGTTCGTGATTTCCAAGGGAATAACCCTGTAAATCGGGAAATTGAGGAGACACTCAAAGACGGTTCGATGAATGACAAATTTTCCTTATTCAATAACGGCATTACCATTGTTGCCCATTCCATTAATAAAGTTGGGACTGCGTTTAAAATAAAAGACTATCAAATCGTAAATGGTTGTCAAACTAGCCATATCATTTATAGAAACCGCAGCGTTATTTCTGATGCTGCATCGTTGTCGATCAAGCTCATAGTCACGGAAGATCTAGATATAACAAATCAAATTATTAAAGCGACTAATAGACAAACAGAGGTTAAGATTGAAGCCTTTGAATCTCTTTCGCCATTTCAGAAAAAACTGGAAGAATTTTACTCGGCATGCGGTAAGGAGGCGGCCGATAGATTGTATTATGAGCGACGTTCAAAGCAGTATGAGCATTTATCTATCAAGCGGCATCAGATAATATCACTAACGGACCAAATCAAGTGTTTTGTTGCAATGTTTCTAAATGAGCCACAAAGTACACCGCGATATTATGGCGAGTTGCTACAGGCATATAGGGAAAAAATGTTTATCGAGAATCATTCGGCATATCCTTATTATATTAGCTGTTTGACATTGCATGTACTTGAGAGGTTGATGAGTGATGGCAGGTTAAATAGAAAATACAGGGCATTCAGATATCAGATATTATTGCTGTTTCGTATCTTGGTAGAAAAGAGGGATATCCCATATTTGAATAGCAAAGAAATAGATAAGTACTGCTCGGAAATTCATGATACGCTCTTGGATTCTGCCAAGGCACAGGAGGCGCTTGGCAAAACAATAGAAATAATCAAAGAAGCATTAGAGAGTAAGCGGTACCCGTTAAGTGAGGCATCGAGATTGCGCGATTTCACATCTGATATAGTAAAGCGGGCGCTCGATATACGCAGAAAATCAAAATCATTTCGAGTTGCTGATGTAGAACGGGAGAGCGGTGTCGTGACTTGGTTCAGTGATATAAAAGGTTTTGGATTTATCCAGTCGGACAATATGGAAAAGTTGTTTGTTCATTACAGTAATATTCGTGGCCGTGGTTACAAGAACCTCATCGAAGGACAAAAGGTAGAGTTTACGATAGTCAAAGGGGAAAGAGGGCTTACAGCTCAAGATGTTGCGATCTTGCAATAGTGTATTCCGTGTTGGGTATGAAAAAAGGGCGGCTTTACGGAACGGCTGTATAAGAAGCGGCGCGAGATCAAAGGATTCAAGTAATGCTCGACGAAAACGAACTCGAACAAACCGTACTTTCCTGGCTGAACGGACTCGGTTGCACTGTCCTAGCTGGCCAAAGCATCGCCCCGGGAGAGCTTCTTGCCGAGCGCGCTGAGTTCGGCGAAGTTGTCCTGAAAAAACGGCTACGCGATGCCTTGTCCCGGTTTAACCTGTCCTTTGATCAAAACGCTATTGACGAAGCAATCCGCAAACTGCTTCATCCCTCCCAGGTTTCTCTAATCCGAAACAATCACACCATCCACAACTACCTTGTCAACGGTGTGCCTATCGACATTGTCCGACCTGACGGCGGGCATGGTGTCACAGTCAGGGTGATCGACTTCGAGAATCCCGAAAATAACGACTGGCTTGCCGTTAACCAGTTTGCGGTTATCGAGGGCAAGTACAACCGCAGGCCGGACATCGTGATCTTCGTGAACGGCCTGCCGCTCGGGGTGATCGAACTTAAGAATCCTGCGGACGAGAATGCTACTATCTGGTCTGCCTTTAACCAGCTCCAGACCTACAAACAGCAGATTCCCTCGCTCTTCCTGTACAATGCCGCTCTCATCATCTCCGACGGGCTCGAAGCTCGGATCGGCACGCTTACGGCTGACCGGGAACGGTTCATGCCATGGCGGACTATTGAAGGCGAAACACTTGCGCCCACACACATGCCTCAGATCGAGGTCTTGCTTCTCGGGATCTTTGACAAACGTCGCTTCCTGGATATGATCCGGCACTTCGTCGTGTTCGAGGATGAGGGCGGCGGCCAGCTTATCAAGAAGATGGCAGGTTATCACCAGTTCCATGCGGTCAATGCAGCGGTCGAAGAGACGCTTCGAGCGGCGGATAAATTAGGCAAGAGTAAAGAAGAACTCGGAAAGTATTATTCCCGCGCTGACAAAGCCAAAGAGAAACGGGATGTGGGCGACCGGCGCGTGGGTGTAGTGTGGCACACTCAAGGCTCGGGCAAAAGCCTGACCATGGCGTTATATGCCGGAAAAGTGATCCTCCATCCTGCCATGGAGAATCCGACACTTGTTATTCTCACCGACCGGAACGATCTTGATGACCAGCTCTTCGGCACCTTCTCTCGCTGCCATGAACTCCTGCGTCAGGCGCCAGTGCAGGCAGGGGACCGCAAACATCTCCGCGAGCTTTTGCAGGTCGCTTCAGGCGGTGTGGTGTTCACGACGATCCAGAAATTTTTCCCTGAGGAAAAGGGAGATGCTTTCCCCATGCTTTCGGATCGCAGGAACATCGTCGTGATCGCTGACGAAGCGCACCGGAGCCAATACGACTTCATTGACGGCTATGCCCGCCATATGCGAGACGCCCTGCCGAAAGCCTCGTTCATCGGCTTTACGGGCACACCGATCGAGCTTACCGACAAGAACACCCGGGCGGTCTTCGGCGATTACATCAGCATCTACGACATCCAGCGGGCGGTGCTGGACGGTGCGACCGTGCCGATCTATTACGAGAGCCGGTACGCGAAACTGGACCTGAAGGAGTCCGAGAAGCCCAAGGTTGATCCGGAGTTCGACGAGGCAACAGAAGGGGAAGAGGTCGAGCGGAAGGAAAAGCTCAAGACCAAGTGGGCTGCCCTTGAGGCGGTCGTGGGTACGGAGAAGCGTGTGAGCGTGATCGCTCGCGATCTGGTGGAACACTTCGAGAAGCGGCAGGACGCCATGGTCGGCAAGGCAATGGTGGTCTGCATGAGCAGGCGCATATGCGTGGACCTGTATCAGGCTATCGTGAAGCTCCGGCCTGAGTGGCATTCCGAGGAAGACGACAAAGGCGCTATCAAAGTCGTGATGACCGGCTCGGCATCCGACCCCTTGCACTGGCAGCAGCACATCAGGAATAAACCCAGACGAGAGGTCCTGGCCAATCGCTTCAAGCTACCAAAGGATTCCTTCAAGATCGTGCTGGTGCGCGACATGTGGCTTACGGGGTTCGACGTGCCCTGTTTGCATACGATGTATGTGGATAAACCCATGCGGGGCCACGGCTTGATGCAGGCAATCGCGCGGGTGAACCGCGTATTCCGGGACAAGCCGGGCGGTCTGGTGGTGGATTATCTGGGACTGGCTGATCAGCTCAGGAACGCCTTGGCAGCGTACACCGAGAGCGGCGGCACAGGAGAGACGGCCATCGACCAGGCAGAGGCCGTGGCCTTGATGCTCGAAAAGTACGAGATCTGCCTCGGGATGTTCCATGGATTCGACTGGTCAGCCTGGAGAACAGGGAAGGCTGCTGCACAGCTTTCAGTCCTTCCTTCGGCACAGGAGCATATCCTGAAGCAGGAGGATGGGAAGGCGAGGCTCGTGAAGGCCGTGATCGACCTGTCGAAAGCGTTCGCCCTATCCGTACCGCATGAGGAGACGATCCGTATCCGTGATGATGTGGCATTCTTCCAGGCGGTGAAGGCGGCCCTGGTCAAGAGCGAGCCGACAGGTGGAAAGACAGAAGAGGAGATGAACCTTGCCATCCAGCAGATCGTCTCCCGCGCCATTGCTCCCGGCGAGGTGATCGACATCTTCGCGGCAGCGGGCCTGAAGAGGCCGGACATCTCGATCCTCTCCGACGAGTTTCTTGCCGAGGTCCGGGGACTACCGCAGAAGAACCTCGCTGTGGAGCTCTTACGGAAGCTCCTGAACAACGAGATCAAGACGCGGGCAAAGCGGCACCTGGTGCAGGCGCGGTCTTTCGGCGAGATGCTGGAAGATACGCTGCGGCGTTACCAGAACCGGGCCATCGAGACGGCCCAGATCATCGAAGAGTTGATCGGCATCGCCAAGGACATGCGTGAGGCTGAAAAGCGCGGTGAGGTCCTTGGCCTGAACGACGACGAGGTGGCTTTTTATGAAGCTCTGGAAGTGAATGACAGCGCCGTAAAGGTCCTGGGCGATGAGACGCTCAAGGCAATAGCCCGGGAATTGGTCGAGACCGTTCGTAAAAATACGAGCATCGATTGGACGGTGAAAGAGTCAGTAAAAGCGAAACTGCGGGTGATCGTGAAGCGAATTCTCCGGAAGTACGGCTACCCGCCTGATAAGCAGGAAAAGGCTACCCAGACCGTGCTGCAACAGGCTGAGCTGCTCGCCCCGGAGTGGGCGGCGTAGGTGTCAGCCTGCGGCTTAACGTAGCGCTGAAGTATTTGATGCTATCTCCGATAATCACTCCGTCTCGCAGGGCGGCACCTGCTCCTTCAAGTTCTTCAATCTCGCGGGTGTGAGCTCGGTCTTGACCTCGTAGCCATCCAGCGCGTGTGCATCCTTCTTTTTCATTAACAGCCATTCTTTGCCCGTTGACTTCGGGAGATGCTTCATCTGCGCCAGGGCGAAGGCGCCCTTCAACTTCTTCCCCCTCAGTTCGAAACTCAGTTTCCCGTTTTTCAGAGATGCTTCCGGATCGTCCGTATCGAGCGGGACGAACTCCCCCTCATCCCACACGACCACCGGCCCGGCCCCGTAATGCCCCTCGGGGATGATGGCCTCGAAGTCGATGTACACCAGCGGGTGGTCCGGCACCATGACGGCGAGCCGCTTGTCCGCAGGGGACATCGAGGGGCCTTTGGGGACCGCCCAGGACTTGAGCGTCCCGCCGATCTCAAGCCGAAAATCATAATGGAGCCTCTTTGAACGGTGCTCGTGGACAACGAAACGAAGAGCGCTTTTCGCCATGGCCGGACCTCCCGGGAGATTCAGTGATATGCGATGTCTTCTATGATACAATAGTATCGTGTTCGCGGCAAGGGCCGCGGCCACCTGATACCATGAAGAAAGAGGACAAAAAACGACAGACAGCCGGTGAGGACCGGCAGCTTCTGCAGGACCAGCGCCTGCAAACACAGAAGATGGAGTCCATCAGCCGGCTCGCGGGCGGTGTGGCCCATGATTTCAACAACATCCTGACGGCGATCCTGAGCTACGCGGAACTCTCGTTGATGAAGCTCGACGAAGGTCATCCCGTGAGGAGCCACCTTGTCAGCATCCGGGAAGCGAGCGAAAAAGCGGCCGCGTTGACCCACCAGCTCCTTGCGTTCAGCCGCAGGCAGGTCCTGGAGATGAAGGCGGTGGACCTGAACAAGGTCATCGAGGGTATGGCGAACATGTTGTCAAGGATGATCGGTGAGGATATCCTGCTTGAACTGAAGACGGAGGCCACGATCAGCACCATTCGCGCGGACCGGGGGCAGATCGAGCAGGTCCTGATGAATCTTGCCGTGAACGCCAGGGACGCGATGACGTCGGGGGGGCGGCTCCTGATCGGAACAAAGGACGTCGATCTCAACGATGCCTTGCTGCGTGTCCAGGAAACGGTCACATTCGACAAGTACGTCATGTTGTCGGTGACCGACACGGGGGCGGGCATGACGGCGGAGGTGCGGGACCGTATCTTCGAGCCATTTTTCACCACCAAGGAACTGGGGCGGGGGACCGGGCTGGGACTTGCCACGGTCTACGGAATTGTAAAACAGCACAGCGGGAATATCATTGTGGACAGCGAACCGGGGAAAGGGACCGTCTTCAAGGTGTACTTCCCCATCGCAGGAGAGCGCGGACAGGAGCGATACAAGGACCTTGATCTTCCCGGCTCTTTGCCGGCAGGGACGGAGGTGGTCCTGGTCGTTGAGGACGATCCCTCGGTGCGGGAACTGGTCCGCCAGGTGCTTTTACCGCTGGGCTACAAGGTCCTTGCGACCGCGGGGGGAGACGATGCGATCCGGACGAGCGATTCCTACAACGGTCCTGTCGATCTTCTGTTGACGGACGTGGTGATGCCGGGCATGAATGGGAAGCAGCTCGCTGAAGTGCTTCGCTTCAAACGGCCGGGCATAAAAGTGCTGTTCATGTCCGGCTACGCCCATGACATTCTTTCTACCCAGGGGATGCTGGAGCCGGGGATCGCCATGATCCATAAACCGTTTCGAACCGTCGCGCTGGCACGCCAGGTCCGTCAGGTGCTGGACAGCGGCGCATAGGCGGCACGGTATTCCCTGAAATTTCTTGACAAACCTCGCTTCCGCCGTATACAATCTCAACCTCATTCGTACTGCGGCGAACGCAGTTCAGTAACGGAGAACAGTTCTGGTATGATCAAGCTCTACAACACCATGACCGGCAAAAAAGAGGAGTTCGTCCCGGTCACGCCGGGAACATTGAACATGTACGCCTGCGGTGTGACGGTGTACGACCTCTCCCACATCGGGCATGCCCGCGGTGCGGTTGCCTTCGACCTGATCCAGCGGTACTTCCGGCGCCGGGGATACCAGGTCACGTACGTGCGGAACTTTACCGACGTTGACGACAAGATCATCAATCGCGCGAAAGAAGAGGGGATCACCGCGGCCGAGGTGGCCAGCAAGTACATCGACGCCTATCAGGAAGATATGAAGCGCCTGGGCGTTGGCAGGCCGGACATCGAGCCTTTGGCAACGGAGCACATCAGGGAAATGATCGAGGTCATTCGGCGCCTCATCGAAAAGGGACATGCCTACGCCGTGGACGGCGATGTCTATTTCCGCGTCGCAAGCTTCAAGGATTACGGCAAGCTCTCGAAGCGGAACCTTGACGATATGAAGGCCGGCGCCCGCGTCGAGGTGGACGAGCGGAAGGAAGACCCGCTCGACTTCGCGCTCTGGAAGGCATCGAAACCCGGCGAACCCGCCTGGGACAGCCCCTGGGGACCGGGGAGGCCCGGCTGGCACATCGAGTGCACGGCCATGGGCTTCAAACATCTGGGCGAGACCTTCGATATCCATGCCGGCGGCAAGGACCTTATCTTCCCTCACCACGAGAACGAGATCGCCCAGAGCGAGGCGTCCTCGGGCAGGCGGTTCGTGAACTACTGGCTCCATAATGGTTTTGTGAACATCAACCAGGAGAAGATGTCCAAGTCCCTCGGGAACTTTTTCACGATCCGCGACATCCTGGACAAGTATGATGCGGAGATCGTCAGGTTGTTCCTGCTCTCAACGCACTACCGGAGCCCTATTGATTTCTCCGATGCGAATCTGAAGGACGCCCGCGCCGGGCTCGACCGTTTCTATACCATGAAGGAAGGGATCAAGAACTTTCTGGCCGGTAAAAAGCCTTCCGCGGTGAAGCCCGAAGAGGTCGTCGAATCGGTTGACAAATCTCTGTACGAGAAGATCGTGAACCTGCCGAAGGCCTTTGAAGATGCCATGGACGATGATTTCAACTCCGCGTTGGCCATCGGGATCATCTACGATGCCGTCCGCGAGGTGAACAAGTTCATTGCCGACCTGGGCCAGAAGAACGAGCAGGGGGCTTACATCATCCTGTCTGCCGCGCAGGAGTCATTTGACAATGTCAGCCGGACCCTCGGCATCTTCCTGCGTGAACCGGAGGAGTGGTTTGGCGAGGCGCGGCTGGGCGAGCACAAGGTCACCCTTTCGATGGAGCAGATCGAGGAATATATCCATCTCCGAAATCAAGCCCGCGAGCGGAAGGATTGGGCCGAAGCGGACCGGGTCCGAAGGGTCCTCGATGATGCGGGCGTGACGCTCTTTGACCGGCCCGGCGGCACGGTCTGGAAACCGAAGTAAAAAGCGAAAAGGCATTCACCGCAGAGGACGCAGAGGAAGGCACATCATCTTTTCTTCAGAAGATTGAACAATGAGACTGTTTCCTGATGTTATAGAATCCGAACAGGTTCTATCTGTGTCGTTTGGAAGCGCCTATTCTTGGTCACCCGTGGTTTAAACGTCGCATCCTCGTTTCGGTTTCCTCTGCGTCCTCTGCGGTAAAACCGTTTCTTACTCTTTTATTATGTCCAAAGACAAGATCATCGGCATAAAACCTGTCCTGGAGGCGCTCAAGGCCGGTCGGCCGGTCCAGCGCGTCCTGATATCCGATCAGCGGAAACAGGACCGGGACGTGCAGACGATCCTTCGCCTGGCGGGGGAGTGCGGCGCGGAGGTCCGGTTCGTGAGCCGTGAAGCCCTGAACCGGGAGGCGCCCGGCGCGAACCATCAGGGTATGATCGCCCTTGCCGCGGCAAAGCAGTACGCTACCCTTCACGATGTCTTGCAGATCCCCTCCCTGCAGGGAACGGCGCCGCTCTTTCTTGTCCTTGATGGTGTAGAGGACCCCCGGAACCTTGGGGCCATTCTCAGGACCGCCGACGCCGCAGGTGTACACGGAGTGATCATCCCCGAGCGCCGGGCGACAGGACTGACGGAGACCGTGGCCAAGGCGTCGGCCGGAGCCATGGAGCATGTTCCCGTGGTCAAGGTGGTGAATATCGCCAACACGCTGGAAGAGCTCAAGAAGGCCGGAATATGGGTGGTCGGGGCCGAGGCGGATGGGGACACCGTGTACTGGGATGCGGACTTTGTCCGGCCAACAGCCTTGGTCCTGGGTGGGGAGGACCGCGGGGTCCGCAGACTGGTGCGGGAACGGTGCGATTACCTGGTCTCCCTGCCCCTGGTGGGCAGGATCAGTTCCCTGAACGTGTCCGTGGCCGCCGGGATTCTGCTCTACGAGACACTTCGGCAGCGGTCCCGGTGAGCTCTGCCCGTTGCTCCCCCAGGCTTATAATTCATCTTTTCTTTCAAATTTTTTGTTGACATCGTATGGACACTCGGCTAAAATACCAACTTCCGTGAAAAGCGGTCCCAGTCGTGGTGTGCCCAGGAAATTCCGAAGTATCGCCACCGTAACTCAGTTGGTAGAGTAGCTGATTTGTAATCAGCCTGTCGTGGGTTCGATTCCCTCCGGTGGCTCCAGCTATCTACCGGTTACAGCATCAAATCACCCATTACGTAAAGGCAGTTGTTATTCGGGGAGGTGCCCGAGTGGCCAAAGGGAACAGACTGTAAATCTGTCGGCGTCAGCCTACGGAGGTTCGAAACCTCCCCTCCCCACCACTTCATACAGCACGGATCGATGATCGCAGGGTGCGGTTGACCATCCGGGATCGGCACGAGTACGCGGGAATAGCTCAGCTGGCTAGAGCGCAAGCCTTCCAAGCTTGGGGTCGCGGGTTCGAATCCCGTTTCCCGCTCCATAAGCAATAGACAGAGCGCAGAGCGCAGAGCACGGACGAAGAACATACGCATATGTCTGTAGACTGGTTGCAGGTCTTCTGTCATCTGAGTTTAAGGCCCATGTAGCTCAGTTGGTAGAGCACATCCTTGGTAAGGATGAGGTCAGCGGTTCAATCCCGCTCATGGGCTCCAAAGTTTTTTGCATTCATCAACTATCTTGATCCGGAGGACTCACTATGGCAAAGGCAAAATTTGAGAGGACGAAACCGCATTTGAACGTGGGCACGATCGGCCACGTTGACCACGGCAAGACGACGCTGACGGCGGCGATCACGAAGGTGCTGTCGTTCAAGAACATGGCCACCTTCGTATCGTACGACAACATCGACAAGGCGCCCGAGGAACGGGAACGCGGCATCACGATCGCCACGGCCCATGTGGAGTACCAGACCGAGAAGCGCCACTACGCCCACGTTGACTGCCCGGGCCATGCCGATTACATCAAGAACATGATCACCGGCGCCGCCCAGATGGACGGCGCGATCATCGTGGTCTCGGCCGCGGACGGCCCGATGCCCCAGACCCGCGAGCACATCCTGCTTGCCCGTCAGGTCGGCGTGCCCTATATCGTTGTGTACATGAACAAGGTCGACATGGTCGACGACGCCGAGCTCCTGGAACTGGTGGAGCTTGAGGTCCGAGAGCTGCTGTCGAAGTATCAGTTCCCCGGCGACAAGACCCCGATCATCAAGGGGAGCGCCCTGAAGGCCCTTCAGAGCGAGAGCAAGGACATCAACGCACCGGAGTACAAGAGCATCCTTGATCTCATGGAGGCCCTGGACACCTATATTCCCCAGCCCAAGCGCGAAATTGACAAGCCGTTCCTGATGCCCCTGGAGGATGTGTTCTCCATTGCCGGCCGCGGCACCGTGGTGACCGGCCGTATCGAGCGCGGCATCGTGAAGGTCAGCGACGAGATCGAGATCGTGGGCATCAAGCCCACCCAGAAGACCGTGGTGACCGGCGTTGAGATGTTCCGGAAGCTCCTGGATTCGGGCGAGGCCGGCGACAACGTCGGAGTCCTGCTCCGTGGTATCAAGAAGGAAGACGTGGAGCGCGGCATGGTCCTGGCAAAACCCGGGAGCATCACCCCGCACACGAAGTTCAAGGCCGAGGCCTATGTGCTGACGAAGGAAGAGGGCGGCCGCCACACACCGTTCTTCAAGGGGTACCGACCGCAGTTCTATTTCCGGACGACGGACGTGACGGGCGTGGTGACGCTTGCCGAGGGTGTCGAGATGGTGATGCCCGGCGACAACATGAGCTGCACGGTGGAGCTCATCACCCCGATCGCCATGGACAAGGAACTCCGGTTCGCGATCCGCGAGGGCGGCCGTACCGTGGGCGCCGGCGTGATCACCGAAGTCATAGCGTAGGACACCACTAACAACGAAAGAGGCAAAAAGCGATGCGAGAAATCATACTGCTCGCCTGCAGTGACTGCAAGCGGAAGAACTATTCAACGACCAAGAACAAACGGAACACGCCCGATAAGCTGAATTTGGATAAGTATTGCCGGTTCTGCCGCAAGCATACGGTCCATAAGGAAACCAAGGCGTAATTCCAATTCAAAATGAAAAGTGCAAAATGACAAAATAAGGTGAACACCTTTATTTTTCATTTTTCTTTTTGATTTTTGAATTCGTGTACAGGCCAGTAGCTCTAATGGTAGAGCTCCGGACTCCAAATCCGGCTGCTGGGGGTTCGAGTCCCTCCTGGCCTGCCAAATTTTCTGCTCCGGAGAGGCGCATACCCATGTTCAAGAGAATCGCGGAATTCTTCCAGGACGTCAAACTGGAACTCAAGAAGGTCGTGTTCCCCACGAAGAAAGAGGTCATCGGCTCCACATGGGTCGTGATCGTGTCCGTGCTCATCGCGTCCGTTTTTCTGGGCATTGTGGACATGTCGCTGGGAAAGTTCATGACCACGATATTTAAATAGAGAGAACTATGTCAACTAAGAACTGGTATGTCGTGCATACATACGCTGGATTCGAGAACAAGGTGAAGGCCAGCATCCTGGAAACGGTCTCCAAGCTCAATCTGCAGGAGAGGATCTCCCAGATCCTGGTGCCCACGGAAGAGGTCCTGTCGCTCAAGGGGGGGAAGAAGCGGAAGTCCCAGAGAAAGTTCTTCCCGGGGTATATCCTTGTCGAGATGGAAATGGACGACAACACGTGGCACATCGTAAAGGACACGCCGAAGGTGACCGGGTTCGTCGGCGGGAGCCTGAACCCGACGCCGCTTTCCGAGGAAGAGGTGAGCACCATCCTGAAGCAGGCCGAGGAAGGCGCTGTTGCCCCGACCCAACCGAAGATCGCCTACCAGAAGGGCGACCGGGTCCGCGTCATCGATGGCCCGTTCAGCAGTTTCATCGGGACCGTGGAGGATGTGAATCCTGCGCATGGCAGGCTCCGGGTGATGGTGAGCATATTCGGCCGTTCGACGCCGGTGGAACTTGAGTTCCTCCAGGTCGAGCGGGAAAAAGAAAAGTAAGATTGACAGTGCATACTACAAAAATGAAGGTAGGAGCGTATCATGGCTAAAGAGATCACCGCGAAAATCAAACTGCAGGTCCCGGCAGGCAAGGCCAACCCGGCGCCGCCCGTGGGGCCGGCCCTCGGCCAGCATGGCGTGAATATCATGGAGTTCTGCAAGGCGTTCAATGCCAAGACCCAGAAGATGGGTGACACGATCGTGCCTGTCATCATCTCTGTCTATTCGGACCGGTCCTTCACGTTCATAACCAAGACCCCGCCTGCCGCGGAGCTCCTGAAGAAGGCTGCCGGCATCATTAAGGGCTCGGGTGTGCCGAACAAGGACAAGGTCGGCAAGGTGACCCGTGCCCAGATCAAGGAGATCGCGCAGACGAAGATGCCCGATCTGAACGCGGCGACGGTCGAGTCCGCCATGCGCATGATCGAGGGTTCGGCGAAGAGCATGGGGCTGGAGATCGTGGATTAACAACATTCTTCGAATGTTGCAGTGGAAATTGGAAGTTGAAAATTTAAAATTTTAATTTCCAATCTGCAATTTACAATTGTCGTAAAGATGCGGGAGGTCACGCCATCAGCGTGACCGCTACGACCGCGAGGAGGGACTATGGCAGGAAAAAAATTCAAGGCAGCAGCAGCACTGGTAGAAAAGAATAAGCTGTACAGCGTTGAAGAGGCGATTGGCCTCGCGAAGAAGACGGCGCGCACGAAGTTCGATGAGACCGTCGACCTGGCGGTCAACCTCGGCGTGGACCCCAAACAGGCGGACCAGATGGTGCGCGGGACGGTAGTGCTCCCCCACGGCACGGGCAAGAAGGTGAAGGTCCTGGTCTTCGCCAAGGGTGAAAAGGAAAAGGAAGCACGGGATGCCGGCGCGGACTATGTTGGCGCCGAGGACCTTGCCGACAAGATACAGAAGGAAGGGTGGACGGACTTCGATACGGTCGTGGCTACGCCGGACATCATGGGACTGGTAGGAAAGCTCGGCAAGGTGTTGGGCCCCCGCGGTCTTATGCCGAATCCCAAAACGGGCACTGTCACCTTCGATGTCGCAAAGGCCATCAGGGAGATCCGGGCCGGTAAAGTCGAATATCGCGTGGAGAAGGCCGGGATCGTGCATGTTCCGGTGGGCAAGGCGTCCTTCGATGAGCAGAAACTTATCGAGAACGCCAAGGCTGTCCTGGAGTCGATCCTGAAGGCGAAGCCGTCGTCGAGCAAGGGCAAGTACGTGAAAGCGGTCACCGCTTCCACCACGATGGGGCCGGGCATCAAGATGGACACGGCTCTCGTCGAAAAATTAATAGGATAATAGCAGAGCGCAAGGCTCTTTCGGTATCATCATGTAAAGGTCGGTCCTTCTCTTTCTCTTGGAGAAGGGTGCGGTCCGAGACAGCGGGCATGGAGGAGGACCGTCGGTTCCTCCATTTAATCCCCTTATGCGGGGCCTGCCGAGACCCGGGTGAAAAGAACGTAGGCGACCAATCGCTGCTTTCTTTTGAGGTTCCTGGGCTGGTCATCGGGAATTCTTGAAAGAAAGGAGGACAGAGTGAACAAAGAAGAGAAAAAAGCAGCAATAGACGAACTCCATGAGAAGTTTGCCCGCGCGAAGACCGCGGTGATCACCGGTTACAGCGGGATCAACGTGGAGCAGATCAGCGTGCTTCGGTCCAAGCTCCGGCAGTCGAAGGTTGAATACCGGGTCGTGAAGAACACCCTGGCGCGGAAGGCCGCTGAAGGCACCGGCCTCGAGATCCTTAAGGATCACTTCGTCGGCCCCGTGGGCATCGCCCTCGGGTATGATGACGTGGTCGCTCCGGCAAAGGTGCTTTTCGAGTTCAGCAAAACGCAGGCGAAGCTTGAACTCAAGTTCGGCGTGCTGGACGGAAAACTGCTCAAGCAGGCCGACATCAAGGCGCTGGCGAGCCTGCCGTCGCTCAATGCGCTTCGGGGCAAGATCGTTGGTCTTCTCCAGGCGCCTGCATCAAGGATCGTTGGTGTGCTTGCGGCACCGGGTGCCCAGATCGCACGGGTCATCAAGGCCAAGGCAGACAAGGGTTAACCAGATCGTCAGGATATCCGCATACCCCAGGGAGCGGATCTAACTAAAGTTTTGAACATTACCGAGGAGGAAGTGATCATGGCAGATTTAACGAAGATCGTTGATGAATTGAGCAGCCTGTCCGTTCTGGAGGCCGCTGAACTGAGCAAGATGCTCGAAGAGAAGTGGGGCGTATCGGCGGCAGCGCCGGTGGCAGTTGCGGCAGCCGGTGCAGCGGGCGGCGCAGCGGCAGCAGCCGAGGAAAAGACCGCGTTCGATGTTATCCTTGCGAACGCCGGTGCGCAGAAGATCAACGTGATCAAGGTGGTACGCGAGCTCACCGGTCTTGGACTGAAGGAAGCGAAGGACCTGGTGGAAGGCGCACCCAAGGCAGTGAAGACCGGCGTTGCGAAGGAAGAAGCAGAGACCATGAAGAAGAAGCTCACCGAGGCTGGCGCGACGGTCGAGGTCAAGTAAGCAGGTCCGAACAGACAGTGTTGATCAAGTCCTTGCCCTCCGGGACACCCCGGAGGGCAGAGGACTTTTTTGCGTTTTAATATGGACGGCATTAATCGGCTCGGGGACAGTTTAAGAAAAACGGAATTATTCTTGGATTTATAAGGTTTTGCGAGCATACGAGCGGCTATTCTTGCAGAGGGGTGCGGACATGTCTAAGGGAAAACGGGAAATGGTTCGGACACGGAAGGATTTTTCGAGGATCCCCACGATCCTGGAGATCCCCGATCTCATCGAGATCCAGAAGCGGTCATACGACACGTTCCTTCAGAAGGACCTTGCGTCGGACAAGCGGAAGGACATGGGCCTCCAGGCGGCATTCCGGAGCGTCTACCCCATCTATGACTTCAACGAGACGGCGATGGTGGATTATCTCGGCTACTCGCTGGGAGAGCCCAAATACACGCTGTGGGAATGCCTGCAGCGCGGGGCCACCTATGCCGCACCGCTCAAGATCAAGATCCGCCTCGTCTTCTTCGAGAAGGACGAGCAGGCCGGCACCAAGCGGGTCAAGGACATCAAGGAACAGGAAGTGTACGTCGGCGATCTCCCGCTCATGACCGAGAACGGTACGTTCATCGTGAACGGCACGGAGCGAGTGGTCGTGAGCCAGCTCCACCGGTCCCCGGGCGCATTCTTTACCCATGACAAAGGCCGCACCCACGCCAGCGGCAAGATCCTCTACTCGGCGCGGATCATCCCCTATCGCGGCTCGTGGCTTGACTTCGAGTTTGACGTGAAGGACATCGTTTACGTACGCATCGACCGGCGCAGGAAGATCCCTGCCACCATACTGCTCAAGGCCTTCGGGTATTCCAACGAGGACCTGCTCCGGATGTACTACCCCATCGAGGACATAAAAATAAAGAAGGACGGCTTCACCCGCAACGTTTCCGAGGTGCTGGTCGGGCACAAGGCTCCCGTTACGATCACGGACAAGGCGAGCCGTGAACAGATCGTCAAGGACGGCGCCAAGATCACCCGTCTGGCAGTTAAGAAAATGGAGGCTGCGGGCATCACTGAGATCCCCATCGTCCGCGAGGACCTTGTTGACCGGGTGGTCCTTCGGGACGTCATCGATCCCGAGACGGGGGAGGTGCTTCTGCCGGCCAATGAGAAGATCACCGACCAGTTCCTGGCGAAGATCTCCGCCACCAAGGTGGAGAAGATGGAAGTGATCTACATGGACGGCATTCATGTGATACCGGCCATGCGTGACACGCTCCTTGCGGACAAGGTCCAGACCTCGGACGAAGCGCTCCTCGAGATCTATCGCAAGATGCGTCCCGGAGAGCCGCCGACCGCCGACATGGCCCGCAACCTTTTCGCAGGCATGTTCTTCAATCCCAAACGGTACGACCTTTCACCGGTGGGGAGGCTCAAGCTCAACAAGAAATTGAACCTCGATATCCCGCTGGAGAAGACCACGCTTACGGCGCAGGATGTGGTCGAGGTGATCCGTTATCTCGTCAATCTCAGGACCGGCAAAGGCGAAGTGGACGATATCGACCATCTCGGCAACCGCCGCGTCCGCTCCGTGGGCGAACTTCTGGAGAACCAGATCCGTGTGGGCCTGGCCCGGATGGAACGCGCCATTAAAGAGCGCATGAGCCTTCAGGACGTCGACGCCCTCATGCCCCATGACATCATCAATCCCAAGCCGGTGATCGCGGCCATCAAGGAATTTTTCGGCTCCAGCCAGCTGTCGCAGTTCATGGACCAGACCAACCCGCTGGCCGAGATCACGCACAAGCGCAGGCTCTCGGCCCTGGGGCCCGGCGGTCTTACCCGCGAGCGTGCCGGTTTCGAGGTGCGCGATGTGCACACCACCCACTACGGCCGCATCTGCCCCATCGAGACGCCGGAAGGTCCGAACATCGGCCTCATTGTATCCCTGGCAACCTATGCCCGCGTGAACGATTACGGTTTCATTGAGGCGCCTTACCGGAAGGTCAAGAACGGGAGAGTGTCCGAAGATATCGAATACCTTTCCGCCGTGGATGGCGAAGGCTATGTCATTGCCCAGGCGAACACCCCCATCGACAGCCGCGGAAAGATGGCAGTTGACAGCGTCTCGGCCCGCGTGGGCGGCGAGTTCATGCTGGTGACCGCCGAGGAAGTGCAATACATGGACGTCTCGCCGAAGCAGATCGTTTCGGTTTCGGCGGCCCTCATCCCGTTCCTCGAGAACGACGATGCGAACCGCGCCCTCATGGGATCCAACATGCAGCGGCAGGCCGTACCGCTGCTCAGACCCCAGGCGCCTACGGTCGGGACCGGAATGGAGCGCGTCGCTGCCCGGGATTCCGGCGCTATCGTCTCGGCAAAGCGTGACGGCATCGTCGAGGCCGTTGACTCGACGGCGATCATGGTGAAGGGTGAGGACGCCCGGGGTCGGACCGTTGTCGATAACTATCCGCTCACGAAGTTCCACCGCTCGAACCAGAACACCTGCATGAACCAGAAGTCCATCGTGCGGGTCGGCGACAAGATCAAGAAGGGCCAGGTCATTGCCGACGGTCCGGCCACGGACCTGGGGGAACTCGCCCTGGGACAGAATGTGCTTGTGGCCTTCATGCCCTGGAGCGGTTATAACTTTGAAGACGCCATCATCATCAGCGAAAAACTGGTGAAGGAGGACCGGTATACCTCGATACATATCGAGGAGTTCGAGATCGAGGCACGGGACACCAAGCTCGGCAAGGAAGAGATCACCCGCGACATCCCCAACCTCGGCGAGGAAACGCTCCGGAACCTCGATGAGAACGGCATTATCCGCATCGGCGCCGAGGTGATGCCCGGCGATATCCTGGTAGGCAAGGTGACGCCCAAGGGAGAGACCCAGCTCACGCCGGAAGAGAAGCTTCTGAGGGCGATCTTCGGAGAGAAGGCCGGTGACGTACGCGATGCGTCCCTCTACGCACCGCCGGGGATCGAGGGAACGGTCATTGACGTAAAGGTCTTCTCCCGCAAAGGCGAGGATAAGAACGAGCGGCTCAAGACCCAGGAAAGCGAAGAGATATCCCGCCTCCAGAAGGAATACAGCGAGGAAAAGAAGGCGATCCAGGAGGATAAGTACAAACGCATCCGCCGGCTGCTGATCGGAAAGACGACTGCCGACAAGGTCGTGAACTCCAAGACCGGCAAGACCGAGATCGCCAAGGGCAAGAAGATCGCCGCGGACATGCTGGACAAGGTCCCGGAGAAGGACCTTGCCAAGATCAAGGTGGAGTCCGAGGATTACCCGGTTAAGCTGCAGGAGGTCCTGGACAACGCCGAGAACCAGCTTGGCATCCTTGAGTCCGTGTACGACGAGAAGATCGGACGTCTCAAGCGGGGCGACGACCTGCCTCCGGGCGTGGTCAAGCTCGTGAAGGCCTATGTTGCCATGAAGCGCAAGCTTTCCGTCGGCGACAAGATGGCCGGCCGCCACGGCAACAAGGGCGTGGTGTCCCGCATCGTTCCCGAGGAGGATATGCCGTGCCTTCCCGATGGCACTCCCGTGGAGATCGTTCTGAACCCATTGGGCGTCCCCTCCCGTATGAACGTCGGTCAGATCCTCGAGACCCATCTCGGTTGGGCCGCAAAGGCCCTGGACCTCCATGTTGCCACACCGGTGTTTGACGGAGCAACGGAGGACCAGATCCGCAGCCTGCTTAAGGAAGCCAAGTTGCCGAAAACAGGCCAGTCCATCCTGTACGACGGCAGGACCGGAGAACCCTATGACAAACCGGTAACCGTTGGCTATATGTACATGCTGAAACTGCATCACCTGGTGGATGACAAGCTCCACGCGAGGTCCATTGGCCCCTATTCGCTCGTGACCCAGCAGCCTCTCGGCGGTAAGGCCCAGTTCGGCGGACAGCGCCTTGGAGAAATGGAGGTCTGGGCGCTCCAGGCCTACGGAGCGGCATATTGTCTCCAGGAGTTCCTCACGGTCAAGTCCGACGATGTGTCGGGACGGGCCAAGATTTACGAGGCCATCGTCAAGGGCGAACATTCCCTGGAGCCCGGGCTCCCGGAATCGTTCTACGTGCTCATCAAGGAGCTTCAGAGCCTCTGTCTCGATGTTGAGCTGATCGAACGAAAGAACGGCAAAGAGCGGTTGATCGGGCTCGAGAAAATCTCGTCAGCTCGGTAAACGCCGGGCAGGCAATTGCGAACGGGACAACAAGCAGTTCATTGAAAGAAACGTGAGCGGGGCGGAACGGCCCCTTTCAGGAGGTTGACTGTGGAAGACAAACGGGTGATCGACAATAAGGCGAGAATGGATGTCCTGAGCCTGTTCGAGAAGCCGAAGGATATTAACTTCGATTCGATCCGGATCCGGGTCGCTTCACCGGAGCGCATCAAGGAGTGGTCCTTCGGCGAAGTGAAGAAACCGGAGACTATTAACTACCGGTCATTCAAACCGGAGCGGGACGGCCTTTTCTGTGCCAAGATATTTGGTCCCATCAAGGACTGGGAATGTCTCTGCGGCAAATACAAACGGATGAAGCATCGCGGCATCGTATGCGATAAATGCGGCGTCGAGGTGATCCAGTCCAAGGTCCGCCGCGAGCGCATGGGACATATCGAGCTGGCGTCGCCGGTCGCCCATATCTGGTTTTTGAAGGGCCTGCCGAGCCGCATTGGGACCCTGCTCGACATGACACTTCGGCAGCTCGAGAAGGTCCTGTACTTTGAGTCATTTGTCGTGCTCGATCCCGGAGACACGCCGCTCAAGGAGAAAGAACTTCTGACCGAGGAGCGGTACCGGAAGGCGCAGATCGAGTACGGCCCCGGCAGCTTCAAGGCCGGCATGGGAGCCGAGATCATCCGCGAAATGCTCCGGGCCCTGGACCTCGAACGGGAGTCCGAGGACATCCGGAAAAAGATAGATACCGCAACGTCCATGGCCACCAAGAAGAAACTGACGAAGCGGCTCAAGGTCATCGAGGCCTTCCGCAAGTCAGGCAACAGCCCCGACTGGATGATCCTGGACGTGGTCCCGGTCATTCCGCCGGAGCTTCGCCCCCTGGTCCCCCTCGAGGGAGGCCGTTTCGCGACCTCGGATTTGAACGACCTCTACCGCCGCGTGATCAACCGGAACAACCGGCTCCGGAGGCTTGAAGAGCTGAAAGCGCCTTCGGTCATCATTCGGAACGAGAAGCGGATGCTCCAGGAGGCGGTTGACGCACTGTTCGACAATGGCAGAAGGGGACGGGTCCTTCGCGGTCCCAACAAGCGTCCGCTCAAATCCCTTTCCGACATGCTGAAAGGAAAACAGGGCCGGTTCCGTCAGAACCTGCTCGGCAAGCGCGTCGACTATTCCGGCCGTTCCGTCATCGTGGTCGGTCCGGACCTCAAGCTTCATCAGTGCGGTCTGCCCAAGAAGATGGCCCTGGAGCTCTTCAAACCGTTCATCTTCAACAAGCTTGAAGAAAAGGGCTATGCCACGACCATCAAGAGCGCCAAAAAAATGATCGAGCGAGAACGGCCAGAGGTGTGGGACGTTCTCGAAGAAGTGATCCAGGAACATCCGGTGCTCCTGAACCGGGCCCCTACGCTTCACCGGCTGGGCATCCAGGCGTTCGATCCCATCCTCGTCGAAGGGAAGGCGATCCGTCTCCATCCGCTCGTGTGCGCCGCATTCAACGCGGACTTCGACGGCGACCAGATGGCGGTCCATATCCCGCTTTCGATCGAAGCGCAGCTCGAGGCGCGGGTGCTGATGCTGTCCGTGAACAACGTTCTCTCGCCGGCCAATGGGCGGCCCATTGCCGTCCCGTCCCAGGATATCGTGCTGGGCTGCTACTATCTCACTAAATCCCGTTCCAACGCCAAGGGCATGGGCATGGTCTTCTCGGGTCCCCACGAGGTCCGGGTGGCCTTCGACCAGGGAGAGGTGGATATCCACGCACGAGTACGGGCCCGGATCAGAGGCAAGCTCGAGGAAACGACGGTAGGTCGCGTCCTGTTCAGCGAGATCCTGCCCGACGGGATCCCTTTCTCCTTCATCAACAAGGAAATGAGCAAGAAGGAACTTGCGAAGCTTATCGATGAATGTTACCGGAAGTTCGGCCTTCGGAGGACCGTTATCCTGCTCGACGAACTGAAGGAGACGGGGTTCACCTATGCGACCCGTTCAGGCGTGTCCATCTGTATAGCGGACATGCACGTCCCGAGCAAGAAGCAGAAATTCATCGAGTCTGCGCAGAAAGAGGTCATGGAGATCCATCATCAGCATCAGGAAGGTCTTATCACCAATGGTGAGCGATACAACAAGGAGATCGACATCTGGGCCAACGTGACCGACAAGATCGCCGACGAAATGATGGCAGAACTCGGCCTCGAAGCTGTCGAACAGGGCAACTCGAAGAAGTCCGAGCTTCAGGAGGCCCGGTCGTTCAACAACATCTTCATGATGGCAGATTCCGGAGCCCGCGGCAGCACGCAGCAGATCCGGCAGCTGGCCGGTATGCGCGGTCTTATGGCAAAGCCGTCGGGCGAGATCATCGCGACGCCGATCACCGCCAACTTTCGCGAAGGTCTCACCGTGCTGCAATACTTTATCTCGACTCACGGCGCCCGCAAGGGTCTTGCCGATACGGCCCTCAAGACCGCGAATTCGGGTTACCTCACTCGCAGGCTCGTGGACGTGTCGCAGGACGTCATTATCACGCAGGATGACTGCGGGACGACCGACGGTATCATTGTGGGGGCGCTGGTGGAGGGTGGAGAGATCATCGAGCCGATGTCCGAACGTATCCTCGGCCGGGTTGCTTCGGAGGACGTCAAGGATCCCTTGACGAAAGAAGTGATCATTACCGGGAAGCGTGAGATCAATGAAGAGCTCGTGAAGAAGATCGAAGAGGCCGGCATCGACAAGATAAAGATCCGGTCGGTGCTCACCTGCCAGTCCGGTCGTGGTGTTTGCAAAATGTGCTATGGGCGGGACCTTTCCCGCGGTAAACTGGTGGACATCGGCGAGGCGGTCGGCATCATTGCGGCGCAGTCCATCGGCGAGCCGGGCACGCAGCTTACGATGCGGACGTTCCATATCGGCGGTACGGCAAGCAAGGTCGTGGAGCAAACCGTCCTCGAAGCGAAGAACGCGGGAAACATGAAGTATCTCAACCTGAGCACGGTCAAGAACAAGGAAGGTGATTACGTTGCCATGTCCCGGAATGGCAGTATCGCCATCTATGACGAGTCGGGACGCGAAAAAGAGAAGTATGCGGTCATCTACGGCGCGCGCATCAAGATACAGGACGGCCATAAGGTAGAGGTGGGGCAGAAACTGGTGGAATGGGACCCCTATTCTCTTCCCATTCTCACGGAGATCGGCGGCAAGATCGCCTTTGGCGATATCATCGAGGGCGTCACGATGCGGGAAGAGGTCGACGAGGTCACCGGCCTGTCACGCAAGGTGATCATCGACTACCCCGATCAGAACCTCCGGCCGCGCATCTCGATCAAGGACCAGCATGGCAAGACGGCCCGTCTTCCCGGCACGAACGCTGTTGCGCGTTATCTCCTGCCTGCAGGTGCGCACATCCTGGTAGATAAGCACGACGAGATATTCCCGGGAGATATTCTTGTTAAGATCCCGCGGGAAACCACGAAGACCAAGGACATCACCGGCGGTCTTCCCAGGGTCGCCGAGCTCTTCGAGGCCAGGAAACCCAAGGAACAGGCCATCATCAGCGAGATCGACGGTACCGTTGAATTCGGCGGGTTCGTGAAAGGTATGCGACGGATCCTGGTAAAGGACGGCATGGGGAACGAAAAGGAATACCTCATTCCCAAGGGCAAGCACGTGAACGTCCACGAGGGCGACTGGGTCACCGCAGGGGAACCGCTCATGGACGGCCCGGTGGACCCGCATGACATCCTGAACGTGCTGGGACCCAAGGAGCTGCAGAAGTACCTGGTGGACGAAGTACAGCAGGTCTACCGCCTCCAGGGTGTGAGCATCAATGATAAGCACATTGAGGTCATCGTGCGCCAGATGCTTCGAAAGGTCAGGGTCGAGGAGGCCGGTGATACGCCGTTCCTCATCGGCGAGCAAGTGGACCGATTTACCTTTGCCCGGGAGAACGAGGCGGTCATCGGGCGGAGCGGCAGGCCGGCGACGGCGCGGCCGATCCTCCTCGGCATCACCAAGGCGTCGCTTACCACCGACAGTTTCATCTCGGCGGCATCGTTCCAGGAGACGACCCGGGTACTGACTGAAGCGGCGATCACCGGTGCGATCGACGATCTCGTCGGCCTCAAAGAGAATGTGATCATGGGGCGGCTCATTCCGGCTGGTACCGGTATGGCAGAATACCGGAATACCTTTGTTGAAGTGGAAACGGAAGCCGTCTCCGAGGAATAGAGCGAACAGGACAGGCGGGAATGGTCGTCGGATCGTTCCCGCCCAATTTTTTAGTGAGCAATATAACGGTAACTATTTTCAAGAAGGCTGAAAAAAGCCTTGACAATACCTCAAATGCTCAGTATAATCATCGGGTTTTGACTCAATGTATGTCCGTTTTTTAAGGACGGCCATCCTTTTGTAATTTAAGGAGTTATTGACGTGCCTACGATCAGCCAGCTGGTAAGAAAGGGCAGAACCCTCGCATCAAGCAAAACCAAGAGCCCTGCGCTCAAATCCTGCCCGCAGAAGCGGGGTGTCTGCATCAGGGTATACACCACGACGCCGAAGAAGCCGAACTCAGCTCTCCGTAAGGTTGCAAGGGTGCGGCTCACGAATGGCATGGAGGTCACCACCTACATCCCCGGTGTGGGGCACAATCTTCAGGAGCATTCGATCGTATTAATCCGTGGCGGCAGGGTGAAGGACCTTCCCGGTGTCCGCTACCACATCGTCCGTGGCACGCTGGATACCGTGGGTGTTGCCAACCGCAAGCAGGGACGATCCAAATATGGGGCAAAGAGACCGAAGTAATGTCAGGAACGAACGTAACCGAATACAATAGGAAATCATAACTATGCCGAGAAAACAGGTTGTCGTAAAGCGGGAGATCCTTCCGGACCCGAAATTCAACAGCAAGATGCTTGCGAAGTTCGTGAACGTGCTGATGCGCAAGGGCAAGAAGAGCACGGCCGAGGCCATCTGCTATAAGGCGCTTGACCGCATTCAGCAAAAGACGAACGGCGATCCGATCGCCATTTTCAAGAAGGCCGTAGAGAACGTAAAGCCGACGCTCGAAGTAAAATCCCGCAGGGTGGGCGGCGCTTCCTACCAGGTCCCGATCGAGGTCAAGCAACCGCGCAGACTCTCTCTGGCGTTCCGCTGGCTCAGGCAATATGCGGAGTTGCGGCCGGAAAAGTCCATGGTGGACAAGCTTGCCGGCGAGATCCTCGATGCGTCGAACAACACCGGCGCTGCGGTAAAGAAACGGGAAGATGTTCATCGTATGGCCGATGCGAACAAGGCATTTGCCCATTATCGCTGGTAAGGCATTCACCGGGAAGCGGAGGCAGTTTTGGCTAGGCAGTATTCACTGGAAAATACACGGAACATCGGGATCATGGCCCACATCGACGCCGGTAAAACGACGACGACCGAGCGGATCCTGTATTATACCGGCGTCTCCTATAAGATCGGCGAAGTGCATGACGGAACCGCTGTCATGGACTGGATGGTGCAGGAGCAGGAGCGCGGCATCACGATCACGTCGGCCGCAACGACCTGTTTCTGGCGCGATAAACGCATCAATATCATCGACACCCCCGGCCATGTGGACTTTACCATTGAGGTAGAACGCTCGCTTCGCGTGCTTGACGGCGCGGTCGCGGCTTTTGATTCCGTGAGCGGAGTGGAGCCTCAGTCGGAGACGGTCTGGCGCCAGGCGGACAAGTATCAGGTCCCGCGCCTCGCGTTCATGAACAAGATGGACCGTATTGGGGCCGACTTCTACATGAGCGTTCAAAGCATGGTTGACCGGCTTGGCGCGAATGCGGTACCCATCCAGCTTCCTATCGGCGCCGAGGATAAATTCCGCGGATGCATCGATCTCGTGAAGATGAAGGCCGTCCTGTTCGACGACGAGACACTCGGCGCGAAGTACGCTGTGGAGGATATTCCTGCGGACCTGTTGCCGAAGGCGCAGGAATACCGCACCTCAATGATCGAGAAACTCGCTGACGTCGACGATATCGTCGCGGATAAGTTCCTGAACGATCAGCAGCCGACCGAGGCTGAGATCATGTCCGCGATCCGCAAGGGCACGATCTCCATGAAAATATTCCCGGTCATCTGCGGCTCGGCGTTCAAGAACAAAGGTGTTCAGCTTATCCTTGATGCGGTGGTTGACTATCTCCCGTCACCGCTGGACATTCCTCCGGTGACCGGCATTGGCCCCAAGGGAGAGGAAGTAGTTCGTACCGCTTCTGATAGCGAGCCCTTTTCGGGCATCGCTTTCAAGATCATGACCGACCCGTTCGTGGGGCAGCTCACGTTCATCCGGGTCTATTCCGGGACGCTGACCTCCGGGTCGTATGTGTACAACTCGACCAAGGGGACCCGGGAGCGTGTCGGCAGACTGCTCAAAATGCATGCGAACAAGCGGGAAGAGATCGAGCAGATCTATGCCGGAGATATCTGTGCGGCCGTGGGCCTCAAGAGCACGCTGACGGGGCATACCCTGTGTGATGAGAACAAATCCGTCATTCTGGAAGCCATGGTATTTCCGGAGCCGGTGATCTCCGTTGCCATTGAGCCGAAGACCAAGGCAGACCAGGAAAAACTGGGTTTCTCGCTTCAGAAGCTGATGCAGGAAGATCCCTCGTTCCGCGTGATGACCGACCAGGAGACCGGACAGGTCATCATTTCGGGCATGGGAGAGCTTCATCTGGAGATCATTGTCGACCGTCTGTTGCGTGAATTCAAGGTCGACGCCAACGTCGGCAAGCCGCAGGTGGCCTATCGCGAAACGATCCGCAAGAAAGTCACGGCAGAAGGCAAGTACATACGCCAGACCGGAGGCCGCGGTCAATATGGACATGCTGTGATAGAGCTTGCGCCGCAAGAACCCGGCAAAGGATTTGAGTTCGAAAACAAGACGGTTGGCGGATCGATTCCGAAGGAATATGTTATGCCGGTACAGAAGGGCATAGTAGAGGCCATGGAAAACGGTGTGATCGCCGGATATCCCATGGTTGACATCAAGATCACTCTTATTGATGGTTCCTACCATGACGTGGACTCATCGGAAATGGCCTTCAAGATCGCCGGCTCCATGGCGTTCAAAGAGGGCGCAAACAAGGCTTCGCCGACGTTGCTTGAGCCGATCATGGCAGTCGAGGTTGTCTGCGCTGAGGAGTACATGGGCGACATCATTGGTGACCTCAGTTCTCGCCGCGGCCGCGTTCAGGGCATGAATATGAGAGGGGCGGGACGTGTCATCACGGCGCAGGCGCCGCTTTCCGAGATGTTCGGTTATGCCACAGACATCCGGTCCAAGACACAGGGTCGGGCCACGTACACGATGCAGTTCGCTCACTATGAAGAGGTCCCCAAGAATATTTCGGAACAGATCATCGCAAAGGTAAAGGGCGAAACGGTCAAGAAGTAGTTTCGCGGAAATGATCACATTTTCCCAATAGGAGGCGGGAACATGGCAAAGGCAAAATTTGAGAGGACGAAACCGCATTTGAACGTGGGCACGATCGGCCACGTTGACCACGGCAAGACGACGCTGACGGCGGCGATCACGAAGGTGCTGTCGTTCAAGAACATGGCCACCTTCGTATCGTACGACAACATCGACAAGGCGCCCGAGGAACGGGAACGCGGCATCACGATCGCCACGGCCCATGTGGAGTACCAGACCGAGAAGCGCCACTACGCCCACGTTGACTGCCCGGGCCATGCCGATTACATCAAGAACATGATCACCGGCGCCGCCCAGATGGACGGCGCGATCATCGTGGTCTCGGCCGCGGACGGCCCGATGCCCCAGACCCGCGAGCACATCCTGCTTGCCCGTCAGGTCGGCGTGCCCTATATCGTTGTGTACATGAACAAGGTCGACATGGTCGACGACGCCGAGCTCCTGGAACTGGTGGAGCTTGAGGTCCGAGAGCTGCTGTCGAAGTATCAGTTCCCCGGCGACAAGACCCCGATCATCAAGGGGAGCGCCCTGAAGGCCCTTCAGAGCGAGAGCAAGGACATCAACGCACCGGAGTACAAGAGCATCCTTGATCTCATGGAGGCCCTGGACACCTATATTCCCCAGCCCAAGCGCGAAATTGACAAGCCGTTCCTGATGCCCCTGGAGGATGTGTTCTCCATTGCCGGCCGCGGCACCGTGGTGACCGGCCGTATCGAGCGCGGCATCGTGAAGGTCAGCGACGAGATCGAGATCGTGGGCATCAAGCCCACCCAGAAGACCGTGGTGACCGGCGTTGAGATGTTCCGGAAGCTCCTGGATTCGGGCGAGGCCGGCGACAACGTCGGAGTCCTGCTCCGTGGTATCAAGAAGGAAGACGTGGAGCGCGGCATGGTCCTGGCAAAACCCGGGAGCATCACCCCGCACACGAAGTTCAAGGCCGAGGCCTATGTGCTGACGAAGGAAGAGGGCGGCCGCCACACACCGTTCTTCAAGGGGTACCGACCGCAGTTCTATTTCCGGACGACGGACGTGACGGGCGTGGTGACGCTTGCCGAGGGTGTCGAGATGGTGATGCCCGGCGACAACATGAGCTGCACGGTGGAGCTCATCACCCCGATCGCCATGGACAAGGAACTCCGGTTCGCGATCCGCGAGGGCGGCCGTACCGTGGGCGCCGGCGTGATCACCGAAGTCATCGAGTAAGCAAGAAACGAGAGGAAGGGCATTCCGTGACGCAGAAGATCAGAATACGGCTTAAAGGATACGACCATCGCCTGCTGGACCAGTCGGTGGTGGAGATCATAGATACGGCAAAGCGGACGGGCGCCAAGGTGTCGGGCCCGATTCCCCTGCCGACCCGTATCAACCGCTGGACGGTGCTCCGCTCGCCCCACGTGGACAAAAAATCGCGGGAGCAGTTCGAGATCAGGACGCACAAGCGGCTCCTCGATATTCTGGACCCGACCCCGCAGACCGTCGATGCGCTGATGAAGCTCGACCTTGCCGCCGGTGTCGATGTGGAGATCAAGCTCTAACAACCGAGAGACCGCCGTGAACGGAGTACCTTCACGGCAGTGGTAAAAGGACAGTACAATGAGCGTAGGAATAATTGGAAAAAAGATCGGCATGAGCCAGGTGTTCGATGGCAGGGAATTGATACCGGTAACGGTCATCCAGGCAGGGCCATGCAAAGTGGTCCAGAAGAAGACCATGGAGAAGGACGGTTACGAGGCGGTTCAGCTTGCCTTTGAAGAAGAGAAGAAAAAGGGCCGCGTGACGAAGGCCATCGCTGGACACTTTAAAAAATCCGGGGCAACGCCGCATCGCTTCCTCCGCGAGTTCGCCATGGCAGGCTATGAGCAGGGCCAGGATGTGACGGTGGACCTCTTCAAGAAGGGCGAACTGATCGCGGTCAGCGGCGTCAGCAAGGGGAAGGGTTTTGCCGGGGTCATGAAGCGGCATAACTTCGCCGGCGGACCGGGTGGGCACGGCTCCATGTTCAACCGGCGCCCGGGTTCCATTGGCGCGAGCGCTTATCCGTCGCGGGTCTGGCCGGGCAAAAAACTGCCGGGGCACATGGGCGATGTCACCGTCACGGTGAAAAATTTGAAAATCGTTGAAGTGCGGCCGGAGCAGAACCTGCTCTTCGTGCGCGGTGCGGTTCCCGGCGGAGAGAATGCACTGGTCCTGATAACCAAGGGATAATCAAGACTTTATAGAGGGTTTCTACAATGGCTTCTGTAGCGATGGTTGATATGAGCAACAAAAAGGTGAAGGACGTGGAGCTTCCCGCGGTGTTCGGCGAGGAAGTAAAGTCCCACCTGCTCCATTCTGCGGTGGTGAACCAGCTTGCCAACCGGCGGGCCGGCACTGCGGCCACGAAGACCAAGGGGCTTGTGAGCGGCGGCGGTACAAAGCCGTTTAAGCAGAAGGGTACCGGACGCGCCCGCGCGGGAAGCACCCGGTCCCCGCTGTGGCGTCATGGTGGAACGGTGTTCGGTCCGACACCGAGGGACTACTCCTATAGCATGCCGAAGAAAGAGAAGCGTGCTGCCCTGGCCGCCGCGCTGTCTTCGAAGGTGGGTGAGAACCGGATGGTCCTGCTGGACAAGCTGGAACTTGCGGGGCCCAGGACCAAGCAGATGTCGGAGCTGCTCAAGACGCTCGGTGTGGCTGAAAGCGCCCTGGTTTTGATCTCTGCCGAGAACAAGAACGTGGCCCTTGCGTCGCGGAACATGCCGAACGTAAAGGTCCTTCGGATGGAGAACATCAATGTCTACGATCTTCTCAAATATCGGTACCTGATCACGACGCAGGATGCCTTGACCACCATGCAGGAGGTATACGGAAAATGACGATGGATAATTATGACATCATCCGCGTACCCCGCATCACGGAAAAAGGTTCTCGGCTAAAGGAAAAGAGCAACGTCCTGACCTTCGAAGTTAGGTCGGACGCCAACAAAGTGCAGGTGCGGAAGGCCATTGAGGTCATATTCAAGGTAAAAGTGCTCGATGTGACCACCGTGAACGTCTTAGGCAAGAAGAAGCGGATGGGAATGCGGGTAGGCAAACGGTCGGATTGGAAAAAGGCGTACGTGACGCTGAAGCCAGGTGAAAAGATAGACATATTTGAGGGTGCGTAATCATGCCGGTAAAGAGCTATAATCCAACCTCCCCCGGGAGACGGTTTCAGACCGTATCGACGTTCGAAGAAGTGACGAGGAGCAGGCCAGAGAAGTCGCTGGTCGTCCGCGTCAAGGAAGAGGGCGGCAGGAACAACCGCGGCAAGATCACGGTGCGGTACCGGAGCGGCTGGCACAAGAAAAAGTACCGGATCGTTGATTTCCGGAGGGAGAAGTTCGGGGTCCCCGCGAAAGTCGCCCACATTGAGTATGATCCCAACCGCACGGCACGTATTGCGCTGCTCCATTATGCTGACGGAGAAAAACGCTATATCATTGCTCCGCTGGGCATTAAGGTGGGTGACAGCGTCGTGTCCGGCCCTGAGGCAGACATCCGCACAGGTAATGCACTTCCCATGGCCTCGATTCCCGTGGGCACGGTGATCCATAATGTGGAACTCAAAAAAGGCGCCGGCGGCCAGATCGCCAGAAGTGCCGGATCTTCCGTACAGCTTCTCGCGCGGGAGGGTGAATATGCCACGTTGCGGCTAAACTCCGGCGAGGTGCGCAAAGTGCGGTCCGAATGCATGGCGACGATCGGTCAGGTCGGGAATCTTGACCACGAGAACATCAGCATCGGCAAGGCGGGAAGGTCTCGCTGGCTGGGCAGGCGTCCTCGGGTGCGCGGTGTTGTCATGAACCCGGTGGACCATCCTCTTGGCGGCGGCGAGGGAAAATCGTCCGGCGGCCGGCCTGGCTGCTCGCCCTGGGGGCTTCCTGACGGGGTGAGAACAAGAAAGAACAAGAAAACGACCAAATACATCATTTCACGCAGGACCAAGAGCAGGTAGATAACGGAGGATAGCGGTGCCGAGATCAGTTAAAAAGGGCCCTTTTGTCGATGCAAGTCTCATGAAGAAGGTTGAGACCATGAACACGTCGGGGGACAAAAAGATCACGAAGACGTGGTCCCGGAGGTCGACCATTCTGCCGGAATTCGTCGGCCATACGCTGGCGGTACACAATGGCAGGAAGTTCATCCCGGTGTATGTCAGCGAGAACATGGTGGGACATAAGCTCGGAGAGTTTTCGCCGACCAGGACCTTCAAGGGACACAGCGGAAAAAAGGTAGCCGAGAAGACCAGCGCCCCGAAGTAACCATCGCCGGGCAACGGGTATTCGAGAGAGGACAGTGACATGGAAGCAAGCGCAACTGCCAGACATATACGGATCACGCCGCGGAAGGCACGTCAGGTTATCGATCTCATCCGGGGGAAAATGGTGGGTGATGCCAGGAGCATTCTCACGTTCACACCGCTCCATGCAGCGCGCATCGTGAAGAAGATCCTTGACTCGGCAGTGGCGAACGCCGAGCAGAAAAAGCTTGGCGATGTGGATTCGCTCAAGGTCGCACAGGCATTCGTGAACCAGGGCGCCGCCATGAAGCGTCTGCGGGCGCGGGCCATGGGACGCGGGAACATGATCAAGAAGAGGACCAGCCACATAACGCTGGTTCTGTCGGCATAGTCATATCTCTGGAGGCAGAATGGGTCAGAAAGTACATCCGATCGGGTTTCGGCTCGGGATCATCAAAACATGGGAGTCCCGCTGGTATGCCAAGAAGAACTATGCGGCGCTACTCCACGAGGACATCAAGATCCGCGGCATCGTGAAAGAGCGGCTGACGCATGCCGGGGTTTCCAAGATCGAGATCGAACGTGCCGGCCAGAAAGCGAAGATCAATATCCATACTGCCCGCCCGGGCATCATCATCGGGAAAAAAGGCGCCGAGGTAGACAAGCTCAAGAAAGACCTCGAGGCTATGACCGGCAAGCAAATGTATATCAATATCCAAGAGATCCGGAGACCGGAGCTCGAGGCCCAGCTTGTCGCGGAGAACATCGCGCTTCAGCTCGAGCGCAGGATCGCGTTCCGGCGGGCCATGAAAAAATCGGTGACCTCGGCCCTTCGTCTGGGCGCCCAGGGAATCAAGATCAACTGTGCAGGCAGGCTGGCTGGCGCAGAGATCGCCCGGACCGAGTGGTACCGTGAGGGAAGAGTTCCGCTCCATACCCTGCGGGCCGATATTCAATATGGATTCGCCGAAGCGAAGACCACCATGGGACAGATCGGCGTGAAAGTGTGGATCTATAAGGGTGATGTGCTGCAGCAACCCAAGGCAGAATAGGGTAGACGCGGCTGAAACAACCACCACGATTGCAGGTAAAGGAAAGCGATTATGTTAGCACCGAAACGGGTAAAGTTCAGGAAAATGCATAAGGGCCGGATGACGGGAACCGGTTACCGCGGGGCTGAGGTGAGCTATGGCGAGTACGGACTGAAGGCGATGGAGCCTTGTTGGGTCACGAGCCGTCAGATCGAGGCTGCCAGAATTGCCATGACCCGCTATGTGAAGCGGGGCGGCAAGATATGGATCCGCATTTTCCCCGACAAGCCTATTACGAAGAAGCCGGCAGAGACCCGCATGGGGAAAGGTAAGGGCGCCCCGGAATACTGGGTAGCGGTAGTGAAACCGGGCCGGATTTTGTATGAGATGGGCGGTGTCGACGAGGCAGTGGCACGTGAGGCATTCCGTCTTGCGGCATATAAGCTGCCCATGGCGACGAAGTTCATATCTCGGGAGGCTGAGATATGAAGGCGAATGTACGAGAGATGAAGGACCTGTCCCAAGAGGAATTGACGGCGAAGGCGGCAGAACTGAAAAAAGAACTGTTCAACCTCCGATTCCAGCAGGCCATGGGCCAGATCGAGAATCCCATGAGGCTCAGGACGCTTCGCAGGGATATCGCAAAAACCAAAACGATCTTAAGGGAAAAACATGGGCGAGTCTAATAAAAGAAAATCATTTATCGGCCGTGTGGTGAGCGATAAGATGGACAAGACGGTCGTGCTGGCGGTAACCAGGCGCATCGCGCACACCCGATACAACAAGGTCGTGAAGCGCACGACCAAGTACAAGGCCCATGATGAGAAGAATGAGTGCAAAGTGGGTGATATGGTCCGGGTCATCGAGACCAGGCCCATCTCAAAGGACAAGCGCTGGAAGGTCCTGGAGATCGTGGAAAAAGCGATCTGATACTCGAAAATCGAATTTCGAACGGCGAAGAGAAGGTACTAGACCATGATTCAGCAGCAGACGGTTTTGGATGTGGCGGACAATTCAGGGGCAAAGCGGGTGATGTGCATCAAGGTGCTCGGCGGAACGCGCAAACGGTACGCGAGCCTGGGCGATGTGATCGTTGTTGCCATCAAATCGGCAATCCCTGACGGGCAGGCAAAGAAGGGGACCGTTGCCAAGGCGGTGGTGGTGCGGACCGCGAAGGAAGTGCGCCGTCCCGACGGGTCGTATGTTAAGTTCGACCGGAATGCGGCGGTCCTGATCAATAATGCGAACGAGCCTATCGGGACGCGTATCTTCGGACCCGTGGCCCGGGAGCTTCGAAGAAAGAACTTTATGAAAATCATCTCGCTTGCTCCGGAAGTATTGTAGAGTTCCGACAGCAGTGCGACTTCCGAATAAGAACAGGAAAGATAACGATGCAGATCAAAAAAAATGATACCGTTTTGGTGACGGCCGGCAAAGAGAAAGGGAAACGCGGAAGGGTGATCGCTGTGTACCCGAAGGAGAACCGGATCCTGATCGAGAAACTGAACATGATCAAGCGGCATACACGGCCGAACCAGCAGCTTCGGCAGGGTGGGATCGTGGAGAAGGAAAGCCCGATCTCGGCTGCGAACGTCAAGCTCATCTGTGCAAAATGCGACAAGCCTACCAGTATTTCCCGGAAGCCTCAGAGCGACGGGCCCCGCGTGCGGGTATGCAAGGCGTGTGACGCAACCTTGGATTAAGCAAGTTAGGAAAAGAGACCTATGGCAGACAAGAAAGATAAGACAAAAGAGATAAAGGGCGGAGAAAAGAAGAAGGCCCCGGCAAAGCCAGCGCCGGCAAAGGCCAAGACCTCCGCGCCCGACGTAAAGAAGGAAGCAAAAGCGGCCGCACCGGCAGAGCGGGTGAAGGCGCCGAAGCCCCGGCTGCGGGAACGGTACGAAAAAGAAGTGGTCCCCGCCCTCATGAAGCAGTTTGACTACAAGAATCCCATGCAGGTTCCGCGGTTGGTAAAAGTCGTGCTGAACATGGGCATGGGTGAGGCGATCACGAATGCGAAGGCCCTTGACCACGCGGTCAGCGAGCTGGGTCTCATTACCGGTCAGCATCCCGTGATCACCCGTGCAAAGAAGTCCATCGCGACATTCAAACTTCGCGAAGGGATGCCTATCGGGTGCATGGTGACGCTCCGCAAGGAGCGTATGTTCGAGTTCCTGGACCGGTTCATCAACGCTGCGTTGCCTCGTATCAGGGATTTCAAGGGAAGCCCGACGAAATCTTTTGACGGGAGAGGGAACTACTCTCTCGGCATCAAGGAACAGGTCATCTTTCCGGAGATCGAGATCGACAAGGTCGACTCGATCCACGGCATGGATATTGTTATTGTCACGACGGCAAAGACCGATGAAGAAGGACGGGCGTTGCTCGGTCATCTCGGCATGCCGTTCAGAAAGTAGCAGGTTGGAGGCAGAATGGCAAAAAAATCATTGATCGCAAAGGCAAAACGTGCACCGAAGTTCAAGGTGAGGGCATATCACCGTTGTCCGCTGTGCGGCAGATCACGGGGGTACCTGAGGAAATTCGATATGTGCCGAATTTGTTTCCGGAACAGGTCGCTCCGGGGAGAGATTCCAGGCGTAGTAAAGGCCAGCTGGTAAGCGAGAGGGGTTTGAACCGATGATGACCGATCCGATCGCGGATATGCTTACGCGCATCCGCAATGGCAGTAAAGCGAAGCTAGAAAAGGTAGACATCCCGTCCTCGAAGTTGAAGCTTGAGATCGCGAAGATCCTGAAGGACGAGGGGTACATCAAGAACCTCAAGATGGTGAAGGACCGCCGTCAGGGTGTGATCCGTGTCTATTTGAAGTACACTGATGAAGAGGTTCCGGTGATCCTGGGGCTTAAACGTGTCAGCAGGCCGGGATGCAGGGTATACGCAGGGAATGACGCGATTCCCAAGGTCCTTGCGGGGCTGGGTGTTGCCATTCTCTCCACACCGAAGGGCATTCAGACCGGGAAGCAGGCAAAGAAGGATAATGTTGGCGGAGAAGTTCTCTGCCACGTGTGGTAAGGATCTTAAAGAAGGATAAATACTTTTTCCCGAGATCGGATTGAGGAGTTGTTATGTCGAGGGTCGGTAAAAAACCAATAGTAATTCCATCGGGTGTCGAGACAAAGATAACGCCCGGCAAGATCACCGTCAAGGGACCGCTGGGCGAGATCAGCCAGGCGGTGAATCCCCGGTTGGAGATCAAGAAGAACGACAATACGTTGCTGGTCGAGCGGCAGTCGAACCAGAAGATGTATCGGGAACTTCACGGTCTCACGCGGAACCTGATCGCGAATATGGTGACCGGCGTCAGCACAGGGTTTGGTAAGACACTGGACATTTCGGGGGTCGGGTTTAAGGCTGCCGTGCATGGATCGAACCTGCTGTTCACGCTGGGTTTCTCGCATCCCATCGTTTTTCCGCTTCCCCAGGGAATCAAGGCCACGGTCGACGCAAAGCAGACCCAGGTGGTGCTCAAGGGCATCGACAAGCAGGTGGTCGGGCAGGTCGCGGCGAATATCAGAGGTCTCAAGGAGCCGGAGCCGTATAAAGGCAAGGGCATCAAATACAGTACCGAAGTCATCCAGCGCAAGGAAGGCAAGGCTGGTAAGGGCGGCAAGTAAATAAAATCCTGATATCGGATTGCGGACAGACGTTCGTAATTAAGTAATATGGAGAGTTAACGTGGCACTGAGCAAAGAGCAATCAAGGATCAAAAGACATCAGCGGATTCGGAAGCGTCTCCAGGGGACGGGCGAGAAACCGAGGCTCAGCGTGTACAAGAGCCTGAACCATATCTACGCCCAGCTTATCGATGATACGGCAGGGAAGACCCTCCTTTCAGCATCCACCCTGGAGAAGGAGATCCGAACGGCCCTCAAGCATGGCGGAAATCTTGAGGCGGCCAAGAAGATCGGGGCAATCCTTGCCCAGAAGGCGCTAGGCAAAAAGATTACGACCGTTGTGTTCGACCGTGCCGGGTATCGGTATCATGGCTGTGTAAAGGCCCTCGCCGATGCGGCCCGTGAGCAGGGTCTGAAGTTCTAACACGAAACACTGAGTGGAGGCAGCTTTGGCAGAGAGATATCAAAGAGATGCGGAAGATGGCGATGGCCTGAAGGACAAGCTGGTATCGCTTAATCGAGTCGCCAAGGTGGTGAAGGGCGGCAAGCGGTTCAATTTCAGTGCCCTCGTGGTCGTTGGAGACGGCAAGGGCCGGGTCGGCGTCGGCAAGGGAAAAGCAGCCGAGGCGCCGGTTGCCATTAAAAAGGCCGTCGAACGGGCAAAGAAGAATATGGTGACCGTCGCACTCAAAGGGGATACGATTCCCCATCAGGTGTTCGGTCATTACGGAGCCGGAAAGGTGTTGCTCAGACCCGCATCGGAAGGTACGGGTTTGATCGCCGGCGGCGCAAGCCGTGCGGTCCTTGAGGTCGTCGGCGTCCGGAACGTGCTCTGTAAGTCTTTGGGATCCAGCAATCCCCATAACGTGGTGAGCGCAACGATGAAGGGTCTGCTTCAGCTCAGGAGCGCCGAAAGCGTAGCAGCACTCCGGGGGAAAACGGTAGAGGAGCTTGGATAATATGCCGGCAGCCGACGTAAAAAAAATAAAAGTCACCCTGGTGAAAAGCGGGATCGCGCGTCCCGGGAAGCATAAGGCGATCCTGATCGGTCTCGGACTCAAGAAACTCAACAAGGCGGTCATTCGGTTGGACACGCCGGAGATCCGGGGCATGATAAACAAGGTCAGCCATCTTGTGCAGGTAGAGAACGCGTAAGGTCGTCCATCTCCATACTCGACAGGTCGGAACACTACTATGAAATTAGAAGAACTAAAGCCCTCCAAAGGGGCACGGAAAAAATCGAAGCGGGTAGGCAGGGGTCCCGGTTCGGGCAGCGGCAAGACCGCGGGTAAGGGCCATAAGGGACAGAAGGCCCGTTCTGGAGGCGTGAAAGGACCGGGTTTTGAAGGCGGGCAGATGCCGCTTCAGCGCCGGCTCCCCAAGCGAGGTTTCACTAATATTTTCCGCAAGGAATATGCAGTGGTGAACTTGAGCGACCTTTCCGATCTCAGCGGCACCATTACCCCGGAAACGCTCAAGGAACAGGGGATCGTGAGGCATTCGAAAGACGGCATCAAGATCCTTGGCGTGGGTGAGCTGAAGTCGGCACTGACGATACGAGCGCACAAGTTCAGCAAGAGCGCTGTTGACAAGATACAGGCAGCCGGCGGCAAGGCAGAGGTGATATAGCGCGTGTTCACCGGCCTTCAGAATATATTCAGGATCCCTGAGCTCAGGAAACGGATTCTGTTCACCCTGTTGATGCTGGCAGTGTATCGCATCGGAGCCCATATCCCGACCCCCGGGGTACGTGGCGAGGCTCTCAGCCAGTACCTTCATCAGGCAGCATCGGGTCTGATGGGATTTTTCGACATGTTCTCAGGGGGGGCTCTTTCCAAGGTCACGATCTTCGCCTTGGGGATCATGCCCTATATCACCGCCTCCATCGTTCTGCAGCTGCTGACGGTCGTAATCCCGCGGCTCCAGGCGTTGGCCAAGGAAGGTGAGGCGGGAAGAAAGAAGATCACCGAGTACACGCGCTACGGCACGGTTCTCATTGCCGCGTTCCAATCGTTCTGGATGGCGGTAGGCATTGAGAGGATGGGTGACGGCGCCTTCGTGGATTCCGCCGGATGGTCATTCCGCATCATGGCCATGATCACGCTCACCGCCGGGACAACGTTTATCATGTGGCTCGGGGAGCAGATAACCGAACGGGGCATCGGCAACGGTATTTCCCTGATAATTTTTGCCGGGATCGTGGCCGGGCTTCCCAGCGCAGTGGGGAACACCTTTGGTCTCATGCGTTCCGGAGAGATCCCCTATTATATGGTCGTGGTGATCCTGGGCCTTATCATTTCGGTGGTGGCTGCCATCATCATCATGGAACGTGGACAGCGGAAGCTCCCCGTCCAGTACGCCCAGCGTATGGTTGGGCGGAGGATCTATAAGGGTCAGAGCACGCATCTTCCGCTCAAGATAAATTCGGCCGGGGTCATTCCGCCGATCTTCGCGTCGTCGATACTGTTGTTCCCCGCGACCATTGCAGGATTCACCCAGGTTGGCTGGATCCAGGCGATCGCCCAGCAACTTTCGCCCGGACAACTTCTGTACACGACCGTCTATGTCCTGATGATCGTATTCTTTGCTTACTTCTACACGGCGATCGTATTTAATCCGGTCGACATTGCTGATAATCTGAAGAAGTATGGCGGATTCATCCCCGGGATCAGACCCGGAAAAAAAACATCCGACTATTTGTACCGGGTCCTGACCCGCATTACGCTCGGCGGCGCACTCTATCTGGCGGCCGTTTGCGTATTACCGGACATCTTCTATAAGGCATTCAACGTGCCGTTCTATTTTGGAGGGACCTCGCTGCTGATCGTGATCGGGGTTGCGCTCGACACGGTATCACAGGTCGAGTCTCACCTTATTCAGCGGCATTACGGAGGGTTCCTGAAGGGTGTTTCCATTAAGGGGCGACGATAAGGGGCCGGCAACAGCATGGTCATTCTTAAGTCCCTTCAGGAGATCGAAAAGATCCACAAGGCCGGTCTGATCGTAGCCGATGTGCTGGCCGGTATCCGGGAACGGGTCAGGCCGGGCATCAGCACTCTGGCACTCGACGAATTTGCTGAACAGTTCATTCTGGCAGCCGGCGCAAAACCGGCGTTCAAAGGGTACCGGGGATATCCCCGGACCGTGTGTACCTCGGTGAACGACCAGGTGATCCATGGGATCCCCTCGAAAGACATTGTTCTTAAGTCCGGCGATCTTCTCAGTATCGATGTCGGTGCGGTTGTTGACGGTTTCTTCGGAGACGCGGCGGTGACGGTCCCGGTGGGTCCGGTGACGGCCCAGGCGGAACAGTTGATGCGTGTCACCGAGGAGGCCCTTGGCCGGGGGATTACCGAAGCGCGGCCAGGCAACAGATTATACGATATTTCCGCGGCGATCCAGAAGCATGTTGAGTTACATGGTTTCTCGGTGGTCCGTGAGTTCGTCGGTCACGGGATCGGGAGAAATCTCCATGAAGATCCCCAGGTCCCCAATTTCGGTGAACGAGGCCGGGGACCAAGGATCCAGGCAGGCATGGTCCTCGCCATTGAACCGATGGTAAATGCCGGGAAGAGCAGGACGGTAGTACAGGACGACCAGTGGACGGCAGTTACGGCGGACGGAAGCCTTTCAGCGCATTTTGAGCATACGGTCGCTGTTCTTGAGGATGGTCCGAGGATACTGACGAAACGGTAGGCGGGTACGGCTGTTCTGGAGAACGATGGCAAAAGAAGACTCTATAGAGGTTCAGGGTACGGTGCTGGAGACGCTTCCCAATGCCATGTTCCGCGTGGAGATGGAGAACGGACATAAGATCCTGGCACACATTTCCGGAAAGATGCGGATGCACTTTATCAAGATACTGCCCGGGGACAAGGTCACTGTCGAATTGTCTCCCTATGATCTGACCAGAGGAAGAATAACCTATCGTTTCAAGTAGCGGGTTATATCGGTCACCGCAGAACTTGAGACGGTAAAGAGGAATAGGATTGAAATCATGAAAGTACGCTCATCGGTAAAAAAGATCTGCACAAAGTGCACGGTAATCCGCCGTAAGGGAGTTGTGCGCGTTATCTGCGAGAATTCGCGCCACAAGCAGCGCCAGGGATAACGGTCGTCCTGGCCAAGCACGGCTGGTTCGTCGGTTTATCGTATCGTTTAATCTGTTTTTTCTGAGAAGGTGAGGAGGAATCGTGGCACGTATCGCCGGGGTTGATCTACCCAAGGACAAAAGGATTGAGATTTCGCTGAGATATATCTTCGGCATCGGTCCAACGACCGCACGAAGGATCCTTACTGAGGCCGGCATCGATCCGGCCACAAAGACCAAGGACATCACGGAAGACGCTATTGTTAAGATCCGTGCCATTCTTGATAGGGACTATGTCGTGGAGGGTGATCTGCGCCGCGATATCACCATGAATATCAAACGCCTCATGGACACCGGCAGTTACCGGGGCCTCCGGCACCGCAGGGGTCTGCCGGCGCGGGGACAGCGGACCAAGACGAACGCACGAACGCGAAAAGGACCTAAGAAGTCGTCGATGGCGGGCAGGGGCAAGAAAAAGAGTCTGGCGAAAAAGTAAGTGGACGGTTTGCACCGGAAGGGCGATACCCTGACCCGGCGGCAACTTCATACACACGGGAGAACCGATGGCAAAGAAGGGTAAGGAAAGAAAGAACGTGGCGAACGGTATCGCCCACATCCACGCATCGTTCAACAATACGATCGTGACCATAACGGATACTGCAGGGAATGTTCTGACATGGTCGAGCTCAGGGAACAAGGGATTCAAGGGGTCACGAAAGAGCACGCCCTTTGCTTCGCAGCTGGCTGCCGAGGCGGCTGCCAAAAAGGCCATGGAACACGGCATGAGACAGGTCGAGGTCTATGTGAAGGGTCCGGGCACCGGCAGAGAATCGGCCATCAGGGCGATCCAGGCAGCGGGACTCGAGATCGTGGCGATCAAGGATGTGACGCCCATCCCGCACAACGGGTGCAGACCGCCGAAGCGGCGGCGGGTGTAGGCAGGAACGGGTTTTCATTAGGAGGAGACACACTTGGCACGGTATATTGGATCAGTCTGCAAGCTCTGCAGAAGGGAAAGCACGAAACTGTTCTTGAAGGCGGAGCGGTGTTATACCGATAAATGCGCTATCGTCAGGAGAAGCTATCCACCGGGCCAGCACGGCCAGGGGAGGATCAAGCAGTCGGAATATTGCATCCAGCTGCGGGAGAAACAGAAGATCCGTCGTCTCTATGGTGTTCTGGAGCGTCAGTTCCGGGGTTACTTTGAGAAGGCCGAGCGGATGAAGGGGATCACCGGTGACAACCTGCTGCAGCTCCTTGAACGGCGGTTGGATAACGTAGTGCAGCGGATGGGATTTGCCGGCTCCAAGAAAGAAGCGCGGCAGCTGGTCCGGCACGGACATATGCTGGTGAACGGCAAGAAAGTGAACATACCTTCGTTTATCCTGAAATCAGGCGATGTCATTGAGCTTCGCGAAAAGAGCCGGGGTATTGCCCAGGTGCAACAGACCCTTGCCGCTGTTGAAAAACGCGGATTCCCATCCTGGCTGGAGATCGACAAGGTCCAGTACCGCGGCAAGGTCCTCTCGCTGCCGCCACGGGATGAATGTACCCTTCCGACCGTGAAGGAACAGCTCGTTGTCGAACTCTATTCGAAGTAATTGCAGGTAAACGATTCCGTGGCCGTGGGAACAGGGTTTGCCTGTTCCTTCAGCCACGGTTCAGTTTTTCACTCCAGCTCGGAGGAACCATGCTGAAAAAAGCGAAAGACTTCCAGATGCCCAAGAAGCTTCAATACGATCCGAAGAAGGTCACTGATACGTATGGAAAGTTTACGGCAGAACCGCTGGAACGGGGTTTTGGTACTACGTTGGGGAATTCGCTGCGCCGCGTCCTGCTTTCATCGCTGGAAGGTTCAGCGATCACCGCCGTGAAGATCAGCGGCGTCCATCATGAGTTTTCCAGCATCCCCGGCGTCGTGGAAGATACGACGGACCTGATCCTGAACCTGAAGGAGGTTCGGCTCAAGCTCCATACCGACAAGACGAAGACGTTGACCCTGAAGGCGAAGGGTCCTGGCGAGGTTACCGCGAAGGATATCGAAGCCGATGCGGAAGTGGAGATACTGAACCCGGACCTCCACCTTGCAACCATCGACAAGAACGGCAAGCTTGAGCTCGAAATGAGGGCCCGTCGCGGCCGGGGCTATGTTCCTTCGGATAAGAACAAAGAGTCCGGCCAGCCCATCGGCGTTGTGCCCATAGATGCGATCTTTTCTCCCATCCGGAAAGTGAATTTCAAGGTGGAGAATGCACGAGTCGGGCAGGATACGGACTATGATAAGCTGGTCCTTGAGGTAACGACCGACGGGAGCCTTCGGCCTGATGATGCCGTGGCACACGCATCGAAGCTCCTGAAGGACCACCTGTCCATATTCATCCATCTTCCCGAGGAAGAGGAGGAGGTCCCTCTCGCCGAAGAAGAGCTGAAAAAATCGCCGACCTACAATGAGAATCTTCTTCGCAGCGTCAACGAGCTTGAGCTGTCGGTGAGGGCGGCAAACTGCCTCAAGAACGCCGGTATCGAGACCATCGCGGAGATGGTCCAGAAGACCGAGAGCGAAATGCTCAAGACCAAGAACTTTGGGCGGAAATCCCTGAACGAGATCAAAGAGATCCTGGGTGGCATGGGACTGGGCCTTGGCATGAAAGTGGATGATAAGATCGTCACTGAGGCCAGGCGGCTCCTGGCGGAGCGTCCGACCGAAGTATAAGTAAACCTTCTTTTAACTAAGGATAGCGCTATGAGACACGCATGTGCAGGCAGACAATTTGGGAGAAACACGGGACACCGCAAGGCCTTGCTCAGGATGCTGGTGACCGCCCTCCTGAAGAATGAAAAGATCGAGACAACCGTGGCAAAAGCGAAGGAAATTCGCCCGCTCGCCGAAAAGATGATCACCCTCGGCAAACGGGGCGACCTCCACGCCAGGCGCCAGGCGCTCAGCTTTATCCAGGATGAGCTCGTGGTCAGGGGGCTGTTTGTCGATATTGCTCCTCGCTTTGCGGAACGGAATGGCGGGTACACGAGGATCGTACCTACCCGCCAGCGTATGGGTGATGCGGCCCCTATGGCGGTCATCGAGCTTGTTGAGCGTCAGAAGAAAGAGGCCACAGCGTCCAAGGCTGAGGCAAAACAAAAATCGTAAGTGCCGAACCGTTCCTGAACATCATGCGCCCAATACGGCCGGAGCAAACTGTTCCGGGCCTTGTTCCATAACACAAACCACCGCTGTATCCAAAGGCAAGGGGATTTCCCCCTTGCCTTTTTTCTTGCGTTTACACTGGGTGGTGAATATGTTACTATTCTAGCGAAACGCTGGTTTTTACTATGCTTACGGCCTCAATACATAGTGCGTCGAAGATCGCAGACAAGGTGCGACAGACCGCGTCACAGTGGTGGGGGGGGATCGGATGCAGGGTCGCCTTTTTCATGTCGCTCGCCATCTTTCTTGTCGTGGCGCTGATCGGCGTCTTTATGCTTTGGGAGGGCAGGCGAGCCCAGGATGCGGAAATGCGCAGCAAGGCATTCACGATCGCCAACTATCTTTCCCGTCTTGCCGCCGCCGATATCATAGCGGAAAATCAGTTTGAGCTCTACCGGAAAACCATCCCCGCATTTGTCACCGGAGACGGTTCTGACAAGGAACAGGACCTTGTTTACCTCGTTGTTTATAACAGAAATGGACAGCTCCTGTTCGGGAAAACACCTGAGGGTATCATTACCGCGACAGATCCGGAAGAACGACCTGGTCAGGACCGTGCCGCCGCCGTTCCGCGACGCATCGATGTCGGTTCGCCAGCAAGTTCCGGTCCCCGTTTCCTGCGCCTGACCGACAACATCTATGATCTTACCCTGCCGGTATTTGTCGATGAGATTTCCGTCGGCTTTGTTAAAGTGGGAATATCAGCACAGCGCGTTCAGCAACGGTTCGGTATTTTCGCAACGAAGACCATTTCCCTGGTCGTGATCGTCCTGCTCCTGGGACTTTTGTTCAGCCAGATCATTGCAGCAGGCATAAATAAACCGATCACGAGACTGAATGCCGCCATTGACGAACTTGGCCGGCAGAACTGGAAAACGCCAATTCCCATTCAGGGACGAGATGAACTAAGCCGGATGGCCAATGCCTTCAACCAGATGGCCCTTGCACTGAAAGAGAGGGAGACGAGCCTTTCCCGCGGCAACCGGGACCTGTTCCTGCTCCATACGGCCGGTCTGGACCTCATGGAGAGCCTTGACCTCGATGCGCTTCTGGGAAAGATCGCATCGCGCGCAGCTGACCTGGTTAAAGCGGATACGACCACCGTTGCTGCAGTTGATCGGAACACACGGACCCTGCAGTATCTGGGTGTGACCGGCGGAAAAGCCCGGGCCTTGAAGGAACTGTCGATGCCCCTGGAGGCGGGGGGGATATTCAACTGGATCGCCAGTTACGGGACCCCTCTCCTGATCCAGGACGCGCAGGCAGATTTTCGGCTTGACGCCGCGCAGATGAAGGCTCTTGGCATCAGGTCCCTCATTTCTATCCCGCTCTGGTCATCGAACACCATGATGGCCATTCTCTCGGTCGTGAACAAGAAAGGCGGAGATGGCTTTGATAAACAGGACCTCCGCCTGTTCACCGTGTACTCGAACCTGGCGGGGGCGGCCCTGCAGAATGCTTTTCTCTATGCCGACCTGAAGCACAAGATCAACGAGCTGAGCAGCACCCAGCAACAGCTCGTGCATTCCACCAAGATGGCGGCCATCGGCGAGTTGGCGGCGAACGTAGCGCATGAGATCAATAACCCCTTGACCAGCGTCCTGGGATACACGAGCCATCTGCTGAAGACCCTGGACGTGCCCGAAGAATCGCGCCAAAAGCTCCGCACGATCGAGCAGGAAACCCTTCGGGTGAGGAAGATCATCCGGAACTTGCTGGATTTTTCGAGACAGCGGGCGTCCCGGATGCAGCAGGGCGACCTTCTGCAACCGCTTCGGGAAACGGTCTCGCTCCTGCGGGGCGCCGCCGACGGAGCCGCGGTACGCATCATCGAGGACTATCCGGAGTCTCCGGTGATCGTACGCATGGACCACGATGAGATCAAACAAGTGTTCATCAATCTCATGAACAATGCGCTCCACGCCATGCCATCGGGCGGAGAGCTCAGGGTCAGAGTGGATGCCGGACGGGATAACGAGCGAGGGGTCGAGTTTTCCGACACCGGCCACGGCATTCCCGGAGAGCATCTCGGGAAAATATTCGAGCCCTTTTTCTCGACCAAGGGGAATGGGGACGGGACGGGGCTGGGGCTATCGATCAGTTATCGCATTGTTCAGAACCACGGAGGAAGGATCGAGGTGGAAAGTGACGTTGGCCGCGGATCGATCTTCCGTGTCGTCCTGCCGCTCCAAAAGAACGCAATGGTAAAGGAGTTGAACCATGAAGCTACGAGGTAATGGAACGCAGGGTGCGTTTTGCAAGACCCTGTATCTCCTTGCGGGAGCGGTATGCATTGTCCTCCTGGCGGGCGGCTGCCAGAAACAGAAAGAGGAGCGGCCGTCAGGGAAGGCATTTGGCCAGCAGGAACTGCTGCTCGGGCTCATTCCGGAGCAGAACATATTCCGCCAGCGGGAACGGTACCTGGTCCTGCGGAAATATCTTTTGGACCGGCTTGGCATCACGGCGAACTTCACGAGTCTCAGCCGTTACGGAAACATCATTGAGCGTTTCAACGCTGAAAAAATGGACGGCGCGTTCTTCGGAAGTTTTACCTACACGCTGGCGCACCGGCAGCTGGGAGTGGAACCCCTGGTACGTCCCGTGAACCTTGACGGGACCTCGACCTATCACGGGTACATCTTTGTGCGCAAGGACAGCGGGATCAGGAGCACGAACGACATGAAAGGCAAGCGGTTTGCGTTTGTCGAGCAAGCGACAACGGCCGGCTATATTTTCCCGCTGGCTTATTTCAAAGCAAGCAATATTCCCGATCCCCAGCAGCATCTTGGACAGAGTTTCTTTGCCGGCAGCCATGATGCCGCGATCCTCGCGGTGTTGAACCGTGAGGCAGACATAGGCGCGGCAAAGAACACTATCTTTGACCAGCTTGCCAGCGAGAATCCCCGGATCGAGCAGGAACTCATCATTCTTGCGACATCGGGGGTCGTACCGCAAAACTGCCTGGCCGTCCGCAAGGACCTGGACCCGGTCCTGAAGGCGGAGCTGAAACGGGTGCTTTTGGAAATGGACAAGACCCCTGAAGGGGCTGAAGTGCTGCGAAAGTTCGGCGCACGCGGTTTTGTAGAAACGACGGACCGGGACTACGCATATCTCTACACCTTGACCGCGCAGGTGGGGATTGATCTGAACACCTATCGATACAAGAACAAATGAGGTCACCTTCACGATGAACCGTTCGTGAGCTGCGCTCACCGGGGAGGATGCGATACGGCGCTTTCCGGCGACCCTATCGTCACCCTCACCCCCCATAGAATCATTCGAGGGCAGGCTTCGATCTCTCCCCCATCGAGGGGAAGGCGTTCTGAAGAAAGGCATTTTTAGGTGAAAAAAAGAATTCTCATGAGCTTTGTTCTGCTCCTTTCCATCTTTCTGGTCGGGAGCGTGATCGCGGTGCTCTATATCACCAAGACGACGGCCCGCATGGACAGGCTCATCCTGCTCCATCAGGTCGAGATCCTGCGAGAGGACCTCATCATCCATATTCAGACAGTGCAGTCGCAGATCACCCGCAGCAAGGTCCGGACCGGGGGTGAGGTGGATGTGCTGATCGCCCATGTCCAGGAAATGGACAAGGTGATGGACTCCTGCGTCGGTTGCCATCATACTCCGGAGCTTACGCAGGGATTGCTTGCCATGCGCGACATGGCAAGCGATTACAAGACGTCGATCAGCCGGATGGTCACCACGAGCTCGAATCCCCAGCATATCGCCCAAATAGAACAGCGGACCCGGTACCTCGGCCAGGAACTCATCGCCATGACCCAGGGGATGGCGTTTACAGCGAATATCCGCCTGCAGCAAAAGACCCAGGAGACCATGGCGACCATCCGCGAGGTCAAGATCATTTTGATGGTTACGCTCCTGATCGGATTCCTGCTGGCTGTCGTCATCATCGTCCTCCTGGTGCGGAGCCTCAATCAACGGCTCGATCGTCTGCTCGAGGCAACACGGCGCATCGCGCGAGGGGACCTGCAGCATCGGATCGAGGGCTCCGACCATGAAGAAGATGAGTTCGGGGAACTTGCCGCTGCGTTCAACACGATGACCCAGAACCTTCACCGTTCGCAGCGCCAGCTCCTGCAGGGCGCGAAGCTCGCCGCGATCGGTGAACTGGCCACCAATATAGCCTATGAGGTCAACAATCCTTTGACCGGCGTACTTGGTTACACAGGCCTCCTTTTGAAGGCCGACGATATACCGGCCGAGCGAAAAGAGCACCTGAGGACCATTGAGCGGGAAACGCTCCGCGCACGGGAGACCCTGAAGAACCTTCTGGATTTCTCACGGCGCAAGCCGCCCCGCATGGTCATGACGGACATTTCCGATATCATCGATGACACACTCGCGCTGGTCAGAGGGCAGGCGAAAGCGGCCCGGGTCGAGATCAAGACCGAGTGCAACGCGGGCCTCCCGCTTGTAGCGGCCGATCCGGACGAGATGAAACAGGTCTTTGTGAACCTTATCAACAATGCCTTCTTCGCCATGACGTCGGGCGGGACCCTGACGATCCGCTGTAAATCCGAAACAGAAGAGACAGGACGGACGATGGTCGTGGTGAGCCTTTCCGACACGGGGCATGGCATTCCCGAAGACCACCTGGACAAGATCTTCGATCCGTTCTTCACGACCCGGCCCGACGGGGAAGGAACGGGTCTCGGGCTTTCCATCAGTTTCATGGTCGTTCAGAACCATGGCGGTCGTATCGAGGTGGAAAGTACCGTGGGCCAGGGTTCCACGTTCCGGGTGTACCTGCCCGCCCCGGGAGAGGGCCCCGACAAGGCATAATTAAGGAGACGGTACGATATCCTATGGCTGGCGAGAGAATTCTGATAGTAGATGATGAAGCTATGATCCGGGACCTGTGCTCCCATATCCTTACCGCGGAAGGATATGCGGTCACGACCATGTCGACCGGCGAGGCTGCCCTCGAAGAGCTTCAGCGCGGTTCGACGGATCTCCTCATTACGGACATCAAGATGCCGGGCATGGACGGTCTTGAGCTGTTTGAACGGGTCAAGAACCTGAATACGGACATCGTGACGGTCTTCATTACCGGCCACGGCACCATAGATACCGCCATCGAGTCGCTCATGCGGGGTGTTGAGGGGTTCGTTCTGAAGCCATTCACGCAGGAAGAACTGCTGAACGCAGTGGACCGCGCCATCACGCGCTCCCGTCTTCAGAAGGAGAACATCCGGCTCAAGGCCCTGATCCCCCTCTTTGAGATCAGCAAACTGTTGATCTCCGAGGTCGACCTTGCCCACCTGTTCAAGATCATCACCGAGGTCCTGGTGAAGGAGTTCTCGGTGGAGCGGGTATCCCTGATGCTGGTTGACGAGGGGAGCGGGAGCCTCATGATCCGTGCCTCCCATGGCCTGCCTCAAGACCTTTCTCTTCAGGCACAGCGAAAGCCCGGAGAAGGCGTTTCAGGCCTCGTGCTGAAACATCGCAAACCGCTGATCATCACCAAGGGAAAACACCCCGATCCAGAGGTCATGGATGCACTGAACATGGACGACATGCCGCTTTCGTCCATGTCCGTGCCGCTCGTCGGCAGGGATAAACAGTTGGGGGTGCTCAACGTGAGCAAGTTCTCAGACCCGACCTTCACTACCAGCGACCTGCAGATCGTATCGGTCCTGGCCAGCCAGGTCGTGGCGGCCATGGAGAACGCATCGCTGTACGAAGGCCTCCGCGAGAGCTATTTCAGGACGGTCCAGGCCCTCGTGGCGGCGGTGGAGGCGAAAGATCCGTACACACGGTGGCATTCGACCAATGTGGCCAAGTACGCGGTCGCCATCGGACGCGACCTGGGACTCTCACCCTCACAGCTCGAGGATATCCATATCGCGGCCATCCTGCACGATGTGGGCAAGATCGGCATCAGCGAGCGGATCATCAGCAAGCCGGACCGGCTGAGCCGTGAGGAGTTCGATATCATGAAGGACCATCCTGCGCACGGGATGAGGATCCTGGAGCCCATCGGTTTTTCGAAGTCCATCAGCAATGCGATCTACCAGCACCACGAGCGTTTTGACGGCAAGGGGTACCCGCAGGGCATCGGGGGCGAGAACATTTCGCTCGCCGCCCGGATCCTGAGCGTGGCAGATACCATCGACGCCATGATATCGGAACGGCCCTATCGGGGAACCATTTCCATCGAGGCCGTTCTCCGGGAGCTCGACAAGGAGGCAGGTCTCCAATTCGATCCTGAAGTGGGACAAGTGGCGCGGAAACTTATCAACAAGGGGCTTCTCAAGCTCGGCGCGCCAGCCTATGCATACCACGCGCCTACCGCGGACAAGAAATGAAACGAAGAACGATTCGGAACAGATTTGCGGACCGTCACCGGACGGATGCGGACGATAACACAACGCCGCCTCCGGTCGGGCAGCAGCCGGTGCGCGATGACGGCGTCATTCTGCTGCGGCCTGAACCGGCCCCGGGTAGTCAGGATGACGAGGTCCTCCAGCACCTGGGCAGTCTGTTGGACAGCGTGAAGACCGGCATCATCTCGCTTGACGGTGAGGGCAGGGTCCGGGTGTTCAATGCGGTGGCGGAAATGCTCTTCGCCGTGCGCCGTCAGGCGGTGCTGGGACGGCCGTTCAACGACATGGGCAGGATGATCGGTTTCAAGGACCATTCCCTCCGGGCGCTGTGGGAGCGGCTATCGGATGCTGTGTGGGCGGCTGGAGCGGCCCTTGATCTGGAATACGATCTGGTCCGGCCGATGGGCCAGAAACGCATCATTGCCTACAGCGTCTATCCGCTGGGGCGTCTTGCCTGGTCGGTGGGAAATGGCGTCGTGATCATGCTCGAGGACATCACCCGGAAGAAGGAGATGGAGGACCAGATCACTGACGGGCGGAAGCGTCTGCAGGCGGTCTTCGACGGCATCACCGACGGCATCCAGGTGCTGGACCCGGAGTTCAGGATCACCGCGGTGAACAAGTCCATGACCATCCTCGTCGGCCGCGCGGTCACCTTGGGGCAGCACTGCTTCAAGGCCTGCCTGTCGAATTCCGTTGCCTGTGAGGACTGTCCCGCGGTGGAAACGTTCCGGTCCGGACAGCCCGCCTCCCTCATCAAGGTGATCCCGCGCCGTCCCGACGTGCCGGGCGGATTCGACGAAAGGATCCTCGAGATCAGCACGTTCCCGCTGCTCGACCGGGGCAACCGGGTCGTGCAGGTCGTGGAATACATCAAGGATGTCTCGGAGCGGGTCAGGATCGCCGAACGGCTGGAGCATGCGCGCCGTCTCGCCGAGCTGGGAGAGATGGCCGCCCGGGTGGCGCACGAGGTGCGGAACCCCCTGAATGCCATCAACGGCGCGGCGCATTTCCTGTCCACGGAGCATCCTTCCGATGAGACCATCCAGAAGTTCACCAGCCTGATCAAGCGGCAGTCTCGCCGCGTGGACCAGGTTGCCTCGGACATCCTGTATGCCGCGAAGCCCCTGCGGCTTGCGCGGACCAGGGTGAATCTCGACAACCTGGTGGACCAGGTGATCTCCGCCCTGCAGGAAACGATCACGGAACAGGGGATCACGGTGACGCGGCAGAGCGAGCCCTCCCTCCCGCTGCTTCTTGCCGACGAGTTCCAGATCGAGCAGGCGCTCACCAATATCATACGGAATGCGGTGGAGGCAATGCCCCGCGGCGGCGCTCTGCGCATCGGAACGTCGGGTGACACCGATGGCGGATGGGCGCGGATCACCGTGCAGGACACCGGCTGCGGGATCCACCCCGGGGACCGGGACCGCATCTTCCAAACCTTTTACACGACCAAGACCAACGGAACAGGCCTCGGCCTTTCCATCGTTGAGGGTGTCCTGAAGAACCACGGGGGGAAGATCTTTGTGGAGCAGCCCGAAGGGGCCGGCACCCGCATCGTGCTCTGTCTCCCGGTATCGGGGCAGCATGCAGACGAACACCAGCGTGGCCGTGACGCCCTCTCCGGCGACCGGAACGGGAACGCCCCCATCCAGCCTGAAGCATCTCCCTTCAAAGCGGTGTAACCATGAAAGGCGCTGTCCTCATCGTCGACGACGAACCTGATATCCAGCTTGTCATGTCGGCAAACCTCAGGAAGGAAGGCTATGAGGTCGATACGGCCGATGACGGTCTGGAGGCCCTGAAGAAGCTCGAGTCGCGCGACTACGACGCCATTGTCCTGGACCACCAGATGCCGCGATTGACCGGTATGCAGTTCCTCGCACGGCTCCGCGACAGGGCCGCCGGACGCGCGGCCGACGCTGATGTGCCGGTGATCGTCATTACGGCGTACGGCACCATCGAGATGGCGGTCCAGGCGATGAAGGACGGCGCGTACAGTTATCTCACGAAGCCCATCCAGTACGAGGACCTGAGCCTGCAGGTCAAGAACGCCGTGGAACGCCACCGGCTCTCGCGGGAGCTGCGGTCCCTGCGCCATGAAGTGGAGGAGCGCTACCAGTTCGGGAGCATCATCGGCAGGAACCCGCGGATGCAGGAGATCTTCCAGATCGTCCGGACCGTCGCCGATACGGACGCAACGGTGCTCATTCACGGCGAGAGCGGCACGGGCAAGGAGCTCATCGCCCGGGCGATCCACTATAACAGCAGGAGGAAGGATAAACCCTTCGTGGTGGTGAGTTGTTCCGCCCTTCCGGAAACACTTCTTGAATCGGAGCTTTTCGGACACGAGAAAGGTTCGTTCACCGGCGCCATCCGGCAGCGGATCGGCAGGTTTGAAATGGCCGAGGGCGGAACGGTCTTTCTCGACGAGATCGGCGAGATGACCATGCCGGTGCAGCTCAAGCTCCTCCGGGTCCTGCAGGAACGCGAGATCGAGCGGGTCGGCGGGAACCAGACGCACAAGGTGGATGTCCGCATCATCGCCGCGACCCATCGCGACCTCCAGCAGGCCATGCGGGAACGCCACTTCCGGCAGGACCTCTTCTACCGCCTCAACGTCGTCCCGGTAAAACTGCCGCCGCTCCGCGACCGGCTCGATGATATTCCCCTCCTGGCGTCCCACTTCATCAGGAAATACTGCGACAAGAACCAGAAGCAGGTAAGGTCCATCACACGCGAGGCGATGGAGGCCCTCTGCTCCTATGCCTATCCGGGCAATGTGCGGGAGCTGGAGAACATCATTGAGCGCGCCGTGATCATGGAGAAGGGTGATTCCATCCAGCGCGCCGAACTGGGGCTGACCACGCCGATCCGAAAGGCCGCCCCCCTGCCTATTTCCGGCGAACTGGAGCCCTTCCGGAAGATGAAGGCCGAGGCCGTGGAACAGTTCGAGCGTGATTACCTGTCCCAGCTGCTGCGGCTCTACAAGGGAAATTTAACCCGGTCCGCCAAGCACGCCGGCATCAACATCAAGAACCTGTCCGATAAGATGGCGCGGTATGGATTGAAGCGGGAAGAGTTTAAGTGACGGACAGACAAGAAGTTTCAATGATCCACCCAAAGGCCGTGCTCTTTGTTGCATATATATGTAATTATTTGCGAGAACCTTACCTACCCGAACGGGTAGTATGCATACCTCCAAAATACCCCATTAATTTTGTTATATTTTGTTGACACGGATTTCAAAGTAATTTATAGTCTTTCAGATTTCCCGCCTTTCTCTTTTTTCCCGAATTACAGAAAGTGAAACGTAAGAACTGTAAGGCTTGACGAAGAAACTTGCTCGGCTATGTGCAGAGTGTGCAAGTTGCGTTCTTGAGCTTTTCTGAAAGTTGAAGCTTGATTTGTCCTTAATAAAGGCAAATCTGTATCGCAGGCTGATGCCGGTATCGGTGGATCAGCATGTGGGGTGGACTTGAAGAATATGGTCATCTCGAGTAATTGGCATTTTTTTGTTGCACATAGGAGGACTGATGGGTGATATCTCAGAGAAGAGAGAAATGATTAAAAGCATCTATAGTCATATTGTTGATTCACTTCTATTCATTTCCTTGATTGTTATTTTATTTATGCCGATAAGGGTAAACGCGGCAGAGTTGCCCACTGTCCAAATATCGACATCAAATCCTCCAGCGTATTATCAAAATCTTCAGGACGCCTATAACGCAGCGAATAATAATGATGTCATAAAAAGCATGAACACGACGTTTGGTGGTTTGACCATCAACAGGCCGAATATTAATGTTACCTTTCAAGGCGGTTATAATGCGGATTTTTCGTCCATTATCGGCAGTACCTATGTCAATGGAATGATTACGATCAGTACCGGTACCGCAACGATCGGCAACTTCAAGATTATATCAACACCTGTAGTTAGTATTTCTTCACCAACGCCAGGTTTTACAAATAGCAGGACACCTGTATTAAATTTTTCAATATGTTGTTCGCGAGCGGTTGTCTACGTAGACAATGTTATAGTATCAAAGGTATCAGGAGATACGCTTGATCCACTGACCGATGGAGAGCATGTAGTGCGAGTTGATACTTATGATAATGTCGGAAGTCGCGTTTTTGCCGCGGTGACGTTTACCGTCGATACGGTTGCGCCTGTGGTAACCATTTCGTCTCCCATAAGCGGCGTTACTGTCCTAGCGACCAGTTTATGATACCGGCTTTTTAAGAAAATAGGGTGACACTCC
>ERZ1292625.333-Hain-H41-01um-R1-333-length-75281-cov-39_pt1 | contig 75281 bp, 71 predicted proteins | sample MGYA00564400_ERZ1292625 | MGnify/ENA primary metagenome ERZ1292625 (study PRJEB36523, sample SAMEA6512639) | groundwater metagenome | collected 2019-01-08 | study: AquaDiva: Metagenomics assemblies of 32 groundwater samples | reverse complement strand
CTGCCTACTTTGACTCTCTAGTCTCCATCTCCTCAAATTTTGAGGTCTCCGGCTATGCATCCGCCTCCTCCCTCTTCGGCGCCACCCTTGCCACATGCTCCAGTACCCAGAATCTCCAATGGCTGAATGGACGGTTTACCTGTGTCACCACCCAGACCGGTACCGGCTCCTCCTTTATTGAGGTCTCTGAACTAGGGGATACCTTCAATTCTAATCAGATATCAAGTATTTCCTTCTCCGGAGCCCACTTCTCCCTCTCCGGCACCAACCCTGAAGCCCAGATCCGCCTTGACTGGGGTGTCGGCGGCCCCGCATCGCTCTCACAAGCCGAAGATGTGACTGGCCTGTGGTCCTTCTCCGGCACCGGCTCCCACTCCGCCGCAGGCGAATGGAACTTTGACTCCAACACCTTGGTGATTGATGCAGGAACCGATCGGGTGGGGATCGGGACCGCCGCTCCCGTTCAGAAACTCGATGTATCGGGAAGCGTGAACATATCAAAAGGGAGCGCGTACCGCTACAACGATGTTCTCTTCGCCATGGCCTCCACCTCCCTGTACAACTACTTCACCGGAGGATCAGGCAATCTCACGATGACCGGCACCCGCAACACCGCCAACGGCTACCAGGCCCTCTACTCCAACACTACCGGCGACTACAACACCGCCAACGGCTTGTACGTCCTCTACTACAACACCACCGGCTACCAAAACACCGCCAACGGCTACCAGGCCCTCTACTCCAACACCACCGGCTACTACAACATCGCCAACGGTGTGAACGCCCTCTACTCCAACACCACCGGCTACTACAACATCGCCAACGGCTACCAGGCCCTCTACTCCAACACCACCGGCTACGAAAACACCGCCAACGGGCTCAATGCCGGATACGGCACCACCGCGAACAATCGCTCCGTCATAGACACCAAGATGGTACTGCTGGGCGCATACGCCTCCCGTCTGGACACCGTCGCCAGCACCTCGGCCATCACCAACGGCATCGCCATCGGATATAACGCAAAGGCCGGCTCCAACACCGCCGTCCTGGGCAACGACAGCATCGTCACAACCCTGCTCAAGGGCAACGTGGGCATCGGGACGACGGGACCACGCTCGCAATTGCATATTTCAGAAACTGGTCAAACTACCGCCGCTATAACAAATACGGGTGCGCGAGGAGCGACGCTATTCTTAAATGATCCCAATCAACAAGCGGGTAGTGGCGGGGCTGTTCTTTTTGGCGGCAACGGCTCTGCGAGCTGGTTCGGAGGGATAAAAGGGTTGCTGACGAATGGAGATAACAGCTCGCAGGGTGATTTGGCGTTCTCAACGAGAAATGCCACGACGGATGCGGCCCTGACAGAGCGAATGCGCATCACCGGCACGGGGAATGTCAGCATCGGGACGACTTCTCCCGACTCCAAGCTGGATGTGAATGGGAGCATCCTTGCCTCTGCCTCGGGGATTGATTCAACTATCCTTAGACTCCAGGACTCCGACGGAACTTGTGATCATAACCCCGAAGCCGGATCGGAAACCGTCACCTGTTCGTCAGATGCGCGGCTTAAGAGCGATATTACCGATGCGGGGTCAGCGCTCGCAGATCTCCGAAAGTTTCGTATCCGTGAATACACGGTGAACGCTTCCGGTGATAGAATGACCGGCGTCATCGCGCAAGAGATCCGGCAGTTATTCCCGGAGTACGTCGCAAGCGGCTCTGATGGTTATCTTATGGTTCAACAGCCATCGGTATGGCAGTTGGTGAAGAGTATTCAAGAGCTTGCCTCGCAGAGCGAACAGATTGCAAAATCACTGCAAGGCCCCGCATCATATGGTACAGGGCAAGGAGGCGAGAAGACGGCAAGCGGTTCGGTGATCGTGGAGTATAGCGGAACCGGCAATGTGTTAACCATAATCGCGGATGCTGTTCAGGTAGTTATGCAAAAATTAAAAGTGACCGGCGATATCATCGCCGAGGGCGCAAAGAAAACCTACTTTGCGGTAGCAACCGTGTTGCCGAACTTTGATCCACTCCGCCAGCTGGCGGATTGGGGGACACGAGCTATTACTATCGCGCCTTCTGCTGATGGCATCACTCAATCACTCTTCCAAGGCAATGGTGCCCAGGCGGCCGATCAATCTAAAGTTGATTTAGTTGAAGACAACGGAAACTATCTTGCGACCTACGGGGTGGATTCAACAAGAGGGGAGATCCAGCTCAACGGCACAAGCGACCTCGTGAACGGGGAAGCTAAAGTATTCTTTGATTATTCATTTACCTCGATCATCTCCGATAAAATCTCGCTTCGAGTGCTCGTTACTCCGACCAGCGATACAATCCGTGGCCAAGTGTATGTGGCGACCAAGACCCCGTATGGATTCGTGGTGAAAGAGTTGAATGGAGTTAGTACCGGAAAATTTGATTGGCTGGTGATTGCCCGGCGCAAAGGTTTTGATCAAGATGTAGTAATTACGCCATTCCCAAGCCCGATAACTTCGGTCTTGTCTACTCCGGCGCCTGCGTCTTTATCCGCATCAATACTAAGTGCTTCCCCAACGCCATCGCCAACTCCCGACCCTTTTCTTTCTAGCACTCCTACTCCTGCGCCTTCGGTAGAAGCGACGCCAACTCCAACTCCAACTCCAACTCCAACACCAGCAGAGCCCTCCGCGGTGACAAACCCAACACCGGCGGCGACACCCATTCCTAACTTAACACCGTAAAACCTACGGTGTTAAGTTAGGAATGGATTATGAATAAAATTTATCAATACAATACCTTACAATATCTTAACCTTAACTAAGCAACTAAGCCTTGCATTTAAATACGATCGACGTAAAATGCAAGGTAATGTCCACGGAAATACATAACTCATCTGGCGTCACAGCACTCTCGGTTGCCGGAGCAATTCTCGCGGTTCTCTGGGAAGCAGGCGAGGGGACTGTAAAAGCGTTTTTTCCTCCTAAATACGCTAAGAAATACGGATATCCATCTCCCCAAAACTACTACAGCGCAGTATCTCGCCTCCGTAGTAGGGGCTTCATTAAACACAAGAGTAAAATGATCTTCACTCTAACCCCAAAAGGTGAACGTGAGGCATTATTTGCATATTTGAACGGTGAAATAGCAGGTTTTCATCCATCAGTTCCCAAAAAGTGGGACGGTGGATGGCGGATCATATTTTTCGATATTCCCGAGCACAAGCGTAGGTATCGGGATTTTCTGCGCCGTATTATTCGGGCAATTGGATTTCGAGAATTCCAGCGCAGTGTCTGGGTATACCCTCATCCAGTGCCTTCATTTCTCCGTGATCTGCTGTTTGAGGAAAACATTAAGCATTACACGCGGTTCATAACAACGGATACAATTGAGTACGACGCTGACCTTAGAAAACTCTTTCCCGAGACATTCCTTAAGAGTTGAAATGTACGTTATTCCTATACATTTTTTATACTCACATATTACGTCGATCGTACTTATTTATGAGTCAAGTCTAAAATAACGTTGGATTATCACGATAATTTTAAACTTACTTATTTTACTATTTCTGTGGATATGTTGATCTTTCCAAGGAGGGTTGATGTGCGATAATAGAGCTACATTATTAATTAACTCACTGGCGTTCACGGTTTGCGTATTGAATTGAATGCTCAATATGCAAGGTGTGAATCTTAGTAGTTGGAATGAAATTAAATTTTTGGCAACACGAAGCCACACCGTTAACTTCGTACGAGATCGGAGATCAGGTAGAGGCAGATTTAGCTGTATCGGAGAAACATATTGCGGTTTCGGAGAAAGCAGATAGATATGACACCATCACAAGGTGGATATTGTATATCGGGACGGCGCTTTTGCCGATCTTCTTTTTGCCTTGGACAACGAGCGTTTTAGAACTTAGTAAACAAACCCTATTAGTATTGGTAGCTGGGACAGGCTTAATCACATGGTTATTGGGGGTTGTGATCTCGGGTCAGATTAAATTTCGGTCTACTTTATTGGATAAAGTGGTGCTTATCACTCTGATTGCGACCGCCGTGGCTACGATTTTTTCAATAACTCGCGATAAGAGCTTATTTGGCGTCAGTATCAGCTTGAGCGAATCGCTTATCAGTGTTTTAGCTCTTAGTATTATCTATTTTTTGATAGTAAACATATTTGATGATCGCGGAAAGAGACTGATGTCGATTTTAGCAGGTTCATTCGTTCTGACCCTTGTCTACGGTCTTTTCCAGATGTTTGCCGTGTATATTCTTGGTTTTAATTTCGCGCATTCACGCGCATTTAATACCGTCGGTTCATTGAATTCTCTCGGTTTTTTGGCGGCTGTGGCTTTACCGCTTTTTATTAAAAATCGGTTGGCGGTGGCAAAGATTCCATTTCTCGATGTAGCAAAAATCGGTGTGGTGGCAGGACTTGCGATTCTCATTATCTTAAATTGGTGGGTATTATGGGTAGTTGCCATTACGGGCATGCTTGCCTTAATTGCCTTCGATAGCATAAATTTTGCACTCTGGAATCAGGGCGGTAGATTTACTCTTGCTCGGTTCTTGATGCCTATGGTGATAATTGTTCTGGGCGTGTTCCTTATGGTAGTTGGTTTCAACCTCAACTCTGTAAAGAAAAATTTTCCAGTGGAAATTGGTCCTTCCTTTAACTTGTCTACTCAAATCGCGAAAGGTACATTAAGTAAAAATGTACTAACTGGCTATGGACCCGAAAACTTTTCCGTCGCATTTGATAAATATGGCGCGAAAGCATTAGCAAATAGCACGCTATCAAATCTTAAATTCTTTGATGGCACTTCGCATGTGGTTAATATTATAGTTCACCAAGGCATTGTAGGAGTGCTAGCTGTCTTGTTCCTCTTGGGTAGTATTATTTATATTTTTGTCCGTTATCGCCACTATATAAGCGAGGGCATGATTGATCCTCATTTATCTTCGGCGATATTTGCCGCAGTGATCGCCGCAAGTGTCGGTATGTTCCTCTATTCCTTCAATATCACGCTTCTCTTTGTCTTCTATGTATTACTTGCCATGATGGCATTGGTTGTGTGGGGTGGAAAGAAGCGAATCGTGAATATCGAGGATCGGCCAGTATTCTCTTTAGCTTCTTCTCTTGGATTTATCGTCGGACTTATTTCTGTGCTGACCGGCGCTTATTTTATCACGATCCGCTACCTAGCTGATGTCGAATTTGCAAAGGCGCAAACTGAAACCGACAGCGCTAAAACGGCGGAACGGATCGTCACAGCAATCAATTGGGATGCTAGCGATCGATATTATCGCACCGCTTCACAGGTAAGTTTGAGCATACTGACGACTGAGTTGCAAAAAAAAGAGCGATCAGCGGATCGGGCAACTCGTGTCCAAAACCTAATTGTTTCTTCTCGTGATCTCGCTATTCAAGCTACTAAGCTCGACCCGACAGAATCAAACAACTGGTTTAACCTGGGAACGGTATACGAAAGCTTGATTGGTCTCGTGGAGAACGCCGATAAGTTTGCCGATGAGGCATATATGAAAGCAGCGGAGCTCCGACCGGGCGATGCCTCTTTCTATAACCGCATTGGTTCGATGTACCTTGGAAAATCTGAATTTGATCGCCAGGTAGCTCGATCAGCCGGAGCAAATGCCGCGCAGTTTAATGCCAACGCGGATGCCGCTCTATTGAAGGCGGAAGAGAATTTCAAAAAAGCTATAGAGCTGTCCCCAAACTATGGGCTTGCAATCTATAATCTTGCCGCGGTCTACGATCGTCAAGGCAAAGTTACCGATGCCATTAAGCAGATTGAAAAGATCGCGCCGTTCAATGCTCAAGATCCAAATCTTATCTTTCAGCTTGGCTTGCTCTACTTCCGAGCAAATCGCAAGGACGACGCGTATAATGCGATGCAACAGGCGGTATTTCTAAAATCTGACTTTGCAAATGCCCGCTGGTATCTCGGCCTTCTCCTGGAAGAGCGCAATGATTTCCCAGGCGCCATCGCTCAAATTGAAAAGATCCTCGAGACGAATAAAGATAATCAAATTGTGATTCAGAAGCTTGAGCAATTGCGAGCTGGTGTTGCCGCCATTCCTCCTAAGCGTGTCATTGACCAGCCGCCTATCCAATAGTGTGATGTCTACCGGTCTACAAATAAAGCGCTCTCACATAATCGCCATTGCCGTGGCGATTATGTGTTTGTCGGTAGTGATGCTGGGTACATGGCTTCCGGCCCAGCGAAAAGATAATGAGATCCGCGAAATAATCATTGAGCGAGGGCAAAATCTTCAAAGTATTGCCGACGATTTAAAATCTCAACAGCTTATCCGAAGCAAATATCTTTTCATCTTTTACGTTACTGCTCGCGGCCAGGAGAGTCAGCTTCAGGCTGGTCGGTACCATCTAACGCGCTCGATGAATATTCTCCAGATCGCGTATCGGTTGGTAAATGGTCTGGCGGAATCGGATGATTTGAAGGTTGTTATTACCGAAGGATCGAATATCTGGGAGATTGACGAAAAGATTGTCGAGGCCGGCTTGGCCAGAGAAGGGGAATTTGCACGCTTATATTACCCAAGGGAAGGTAAGCTATTTCCCGATACATACCGTTTTAAAAAAGATACCGTGCTAAAAGAGGTAGGGAATAAATTTGCGGATACTTATGCTAAAAAATCCGGCAACCCGAATATCTACACTCTAATTACGGCGTCACTCTTGGAAAAAGAGGCAAAAAAACCAGAAGATATGGCAATGGTGGCTGATATTATCGAACGTCGTCTTGGACTTGGCATGCTTCTGCAGATGGATGCTTCTGTAGGGTATGGCTGGTGCCTGCGCACCTCTCTCGCGCAGAACTTTGCCCGGCGTTGCGATGTTACGCAGGCGCCGATCGCCACCGAGATACGAAGAGATGGGGAATTCAATTTGTATATGCGCCATGGCCTTCCGCCTCGGCCGATCTCGAATCCCGGAACAGTAGCCATCAATGCCGCGCGCAACCCCATTAAAAACGAATATCTCTTCTATCTTTCCACGCGAGACGGGAGTGAACTTATTTTTGCTAAAACACTCCAAGAGCATGAGCGAAATCGAAGAAAATACCTTGGACTATAGGGATTGACCCCGTAGTGAATTTTCCGGTAATGCATTCAAAGCGAAGCTTTGCCGGAAAATCTACTACACAGGGTTGACGTTTTTTGGCTTATTTGATATATTATTGCGGTAACCGTAGATAGCCCACCAATTGGGCCGAGGTACAGTATCTCGACTTGTTAGCATGCAGAGTTTAGGTCGTCCTGCCTGCCGGCAGGCAGGCTGTGTCTACTACTGCGGTGAAAACGCAGTTTTCGCTTTTATTTTGTATAAGACAAAATAAAAGCGGGCAGAATCGCAGCCGGTAGCGACCGTATAGCTACATAGCTTGGCGAAGTCCCGTAAAGCGGGGGCAATAGTGATTCTGAATTACCGAAAAACAATGAAAACACGTTCACAGAAACAAACAGAAGTAGGGAAACTCAAAGAGAAATTCCCGAAATCAACCATTACCATTTTTACGACCTTTGCTCGCGAAGGCGAGAAGGGTTTATCAGTGGCTCAAATGCAGGAGCTCAAGCGAGCGCTACGTTCCTTAAAGCAGTCTGAATATCTCATTGCGAAGAAGTCTTTAACTGATCTGACGGTAAAAGATCTCAACTATGACGGCGTGGATGTATTCAGTATGCAAGGCTCTCTGGGAGTAGTCGTCGGAAATGATGACGCGTATTCAATTGCCAAGAAAGTATATGAATTCTCAAAGAAAAATCAGGCGTTGAAGTTTTTTGGGGCCTACTTTGACGGTTCATTCCTGGATGTGGAGCGATTTATGGAAATGGCAAAGATGCCGTCTCACATTGAGCTCATCGCCCGACTGCTAAGCATGCTGAAATACCCATTGTCGAGCTTAGCGATTGTACTTAAACAGATAAGCGACAAGAAACAAGAAACAAGCGACCAAGGATAAAACCTGTCACTTGTCTCATGTGACTTGTCGTTCAAAAAAAGTGGATAAAGATAAATTTATTACAGAACTCGAATCCATGTCAGTAACGGAGCTTAACGACTTGGTGAAAGCACTGGAGGAAAAATTTGGTGTTTCCGCCGCAGCTTTTGCCGCTTCGGCTCCTTCGGCGAGTTCCGGACAAGTTGAAGCAGGAGAGGAGAAGGATATTTTCACGATTATCCTGAAAGACGCCGGCGCCGCCAAGATTCAAGTTATTAAGGCTCTCCGTGAAATCACCGGTTTGGGCTTGAAGGAAGTAAAGGACATGACTGATAAGGTTCCGGCAACGGTTAAAGAAGGCGTCAAAAAAGTTGACGCCGAAGAGATGAAAAAGAAGTTAGAAGAGGCTGGCGGGACTGTGGAGCTCAAGTAATCTCTCAAGTAGTTCACTAAATTTCGCTCGAGTAGTTCATTCGAAACCACGGATCAAATCCCCCCAGCGGGGGATTTGCCCTTTTGATATAAGGAGGTTATTGAGCGGAGATCTTCCATATCTTATTATCCTGCGTGAGGAAATAGATCGTATTATCGGTGGCGAGAGTTGCGGTAACGATAGGTTCCTGACTGCCGATTTTGAGTGTCTTTAAGAGCGTCCCTGTTTTTTTGTCAAGAATGTAGATGCGCCCGGTTTTCGTATCTACGAGATATAAACTAAGAGCATCATTGTGAGTCAAGAGGAGGTGATTATCGGTGATGCTCAAGGATGTGGCAACTTCACTGACTTTTTCTCCCCGGAAATAGGTGGCCAAGATACCATCCTTGCTTATGATGAAAATACTTCCGTCAATGGCCATCAAGGCAGGATCAGCGATTATAGACGCGCCATTTTTCATCCAGTTCTTAGGTACGGCATTGCTTTGGAAAATATCGGCCGCTTTTTGAATAGTTCCTTCATGAATGAAATAAAGATTATCTTCGTAAAAATAGTATGTGGTCGGCTGGAGAATTGAGAATGTGGCGATTTCTATTCCTGAATCTTTCACGGCGACCGTTTTTTGATTAGCCATATCGAGAAGCACTGGTGTGCCCTTGGTACTGGTAACAAGCGCACTCGGAAACGTGTTGACCACTTCTTTGGATGTTTGAACGGATCCATTTTCAATAGTTAGCAGGTGGCCAACGCCGTCTTCGGTTCCCCTAAGGTAAGCAAACATATTTTTGCCGCTAGAAAGAAGTATAGCGCGGCCTTGATCCTGCGGGAGCTGGATTACCAGGGAGGTGGAAGCATCTTGAGCTTGATCAATCTCATCGAGCAACTGCCGCAGTTCAATCTCGACTGACTCCGTTCCATCCGATGCTAATGCGGTGAGCGAAGCAATTGAGCTGTTGATTATGCCTCGAGCACCCGTTTTGTCATTCTGGCTTAATCTGATCTTGGCAAGTTCAAGTCGTTCCTGGGCGGTCTTAATGGTGTCATTAAACGTGTTCACTTCAGGATTAATATTGATAACGGCTCGAACCGCAAATGATGTGCCGACTATGAGCGCGACAGCGATAAGGGAGAGTACTGCTTTTTTCTTCGGTGTAAGATGACCAAACTGGAAGCGATGCACGACAGAACTGATGAAATTATCTTTTTTGCCCCGTAAAAACTCGCTGGGGATTATTTGGGGGACTTCAATGTTTGTTTCCAGGTAATGATTTGGCGTTGTGATAATGTCCTTGACGGGTTCTTTTTCGGGGATAAGAGATACGGCCGGAGAGACTTCTTTTATTTCAGGTGATTCTGTCGTGTCAACGGGTTTTTTAACAGAGTTACGTGTTTTTTGAGCATTTGTTTTAGCTTCTGTGACGCTGACCACCGCCGTGAGGCGGGGCCCCGCTGTAGTGGTGGCCAGCTGGGGAATAGTAAGCTCTTGTGGTTGAGTACGTGGCGTGGTTGTAGTTTCTTTAACTTTATCAAGTTGGACATAAACCATGGCGCAATTGAATCCGTCTTTTTCTTTTTTGATTGCTTGGAGTTGTTGGGTAAATCCTGCCGAATCATACTTATGGAGATACATCTTCAGATAGCGCTCACGAGCAGTGGTTGCGCGGCATGGATAAAACGCGAGAATACGATCTTTTTCGTTCACTTGGCCGGAGATAATGCTGGAGAATTGTTTCTCCTGGACATGCTGACGATCGAACATAGCATTATTGAGCACATCAATGGTTTTATTATCTCTCGCGAGGAGTACTTTGAATTTCCCAAGTTTGGAAATGTACATCTGTTCACCAGCGATGGCGAAGATGCCGATATTAATTTTGAGCCCTTTGTGTTCAAAAAATTCTTCAACAACTTCGTTTATTTTTTTGAGTGTGGCGGCGAACGCTTCTTTTGGTGTGATATTGAAAGTTGAGTAATATTCTCGCTTGGCGAGCGCAGAGATCAGGTTGATGGAGTACGTCATATCGTTCGTCTCGTGCTGAACATGTCCAATAAGAAAAAGGTGTCCTAATTTTTTGGTTTGTTCGCCCGAAGGATCATACGAAAAAATGTCCATGTGGCCCTCGGTCGAAGCTCCCTTAATGATGATTTCTTGAGACGTGGGTTTAATGTATATTTTCTCCATAAAGGAAAGTGGCGAAATAGCGGCTTCGCAGTTGCATTTTTTAGACCATTTGGCTACACTCTGTTTGAGCTCGAATGGCAGTATCTAATCGTTACCCCTATTCTAGAGGAATACCAGCATCCATGTCAAAAAATATACTTGATAACCTGTTTGGATCTAAACCTCGAGTGAAGCTCATTAAATTTCTTTATCGAAACTATCCCAGAGGTTTCTCGGTGGGCGAAATCGCTCACCGCACGCAAGAGTCACCTACGACGATTCGGCAGGAACTTAGTATCCTTCGCCAGATACGATTAGTGAATAAAACGCGAAAAAGACCATAGCAATGAAATCCCGAAGATCCAAATCAAAAAAATTCGTACGCTCCAAGCGGTTGACTTCTCGAAAATCATCATCGCTTAAAAAGAGCGGCAGCGAATTTTTTCTCCTAAATCCCAATTTTGAATTTTTTCAAGAACTTCGTTCGCTCGTTTTAAAATCTTCTCCGGATGAACGGAATAGATTGGCGAAAAAGATTTCAGTCTTGGGCCGCGTTAAGCTTGCCATTGTCTCGGGAATCTTTTTAAATACTATGGAAGATTCGGCGCTCGATACTCAACCAGTCGCAGATCTCTTTATTGTGGGCGACGATATTAATAAAAGGAAGCTCACGAATTTTCTGCAGTCGCTCGAAGCTGAAGTGGGAAAGGAGATAAAATTTGGTCTTATGGAGCGGGAGGAGTTCGAATATCGCTTTAGCATGTTTGATCGCTTCGTTCGCGTACTATTAGAAGGTCCTCACGAAAAGATCATTAATAAGCTGGAGATCTAGCTGGTAGAGTATAGTAATGAAGTAGTTTGGACGGTTAGCTCAGCGGTAGAGCACTGCATTCACATTGCAGGGGTCACAGGTTCAAATCCTGTACCGTCCACTTCACATTGGCAATTTAGGGTTCAATAAGTTTCTTAAGCACTTCGTGCCCGAGTTTGGCCCCGTTCATTGCGCGGTGTATTTCCGGTTCGGGTACTATATCGAAATACTTACAAAGTGCGCTTAGGCGAACTTTCCCGATGTCTGCGAATCTTAGTTTTATCCAAGCAATGGATGGGATATCAATCATATGGTAGTCCATGGAGTGGCGCACGCCTGTTTTGTAAAATCCTTCGGCTAGAAACGGCCAATCGTTATTGATTGTTTGAGCACAGAATATTGCGCCTGCTGTTTTTTGAGCGTAGAGCTCTAGTGCCCCTGAAAGAGGAATTGCTTCGGTCCAATCCTCGGCACGGTAACCGTTTACCTTGAGCGCTTCTGGCGTTGCCGTTTCGATGTGTTCCGGTCGTACTTTGATATCGAGCGTATCGATAATTTTCAGGTCCGGTTGCCGAACAACAACCAATCCTATCTCAATAATTTCATGACTGTGAGGATCGAGTCCCGTCATCTCAAGGTCGGTAATGGCTATCGGGCGTTGGAAAAAGTTAATTTCTGTCATTGCTTCGATTCTAGCATTTGAGTTTCAAAAAACCACCCCCACCGGACGCTGGTCTTTAGGAGACCAATTTTTAAACGGGGTCCCTTAAAAGTTATCAACAGTTGGAGGTTTTTTTGCCTGTTGCAGAGTGGGAGAGAGGGGTATATTATAAACCTAAGAGTGTTAAGAAGTGGATAGAAGTGTTAATACAATCCTCACGTTTTGTGCGGAAATGAGAAGGAAATATGCTAATTGGCGAATATCAACATAGCCTGGATGCCAAAAAACGTCTTGCAATTCCTTCTAAATTCCGCAAGGAGCTTGGGGAAGGAGCGGTGTTAACGAGAGGGTTAGATAATTGTCTGTTTGTGTTTCCAATCAAACAGTGGGAGGAGCTGGCCCAGAAGCTCGGCAATTTGCCTATGAGCCAGCAGGGAACGCGAGCATTTGCCCGCTTATTGCTCTCCGGAGCGGTAGAAGTCGAATTTGATGTGTTGGGGCGAATCCTTATTCCTGAATATTTAAAAAATTATGCCGGCTTAAAGAAAAATGCCGTTATCACCGGAGTGTATAATCGCCTAGAAGTCTGGGATTCGGAAAAGTGGGCCAGCTACAAAGAAAAATTAGAAAAAGATTCAGATAGTATTGCCGAAAAGTTGGGGGAGCTCGGCATGATTTAGAACATATGCCCCATACGCCAGTCCTTTTACATGAAGTGATCGAATATCTCAAGCTTGAACCTATCAAATCCGTCGATAGTACTCCGGGTAAAAAGATTATAGATGCCACACTTGATGGTGGAGGCCATACTCGGGAAATCATCAGTCGCTTTCCTAATGTAAAGGTTCTCGGCATTGAATTTGATCCGGTTGAGGTAGAGGAATTTAGGATGGATAATTCCGCTTTGCTCGAGAAGATGATTTTGGTGAACGATAGCTATATCAACATGGAGCAAATTGCGAAGGAGAACGATTTTTATCCCGATGGCGTGATCTTTGATCTTGGAGTGTCATCATGGCACTACGGTTCAAGCGGGAGAGGCTTCTCATTTCAAAATGAAGAGCCACTCGATATGCGGTTCAATCCCAAGAAAGAGCAGACTACCGCCGCCGATATCGTGAACACGTGGGATGAGGGCCAATTGGTGCGAATTCTAGCGAAGTATGGCGAAGAGCAATTTGCCGAGAGCATCGCCAATGCCATGATCAAGGCCAGAAAGGAACAACCGATTCTGACGACAACTGATTTGGTCAGCGTTGTAAAGAGCGCGGTACCCGGGTGGTACACTCATCGCAAAATTCATTGCGCCACGAAAACATTTCAGGCATTACGAGTGGCGGTAAACGATGAGATCGAGACAATTCGCAAGGGGATAGAAGTGGCAATCAAAATTTTAAATCCCGGCGGGCGACTAGTGGTGATTTCCTTCCATGGACTAGAAGACAAAACTGTTCGAACGGTGTTTAAGGAACAGGTTGTCGCCGGAACTATCAAATGGGTAACAAAAGATACTATTAAGCCCACATGGGCCGAAGTAGAAAAAAATAAAAGAGCACGAAGCGCAAAAATGAAGATTATTGAAAAATTGTAAGAAGCAGGAATGAAAATCGCCCAGAAAATATAAATAAAAAGTTTAATCTGGTTGGGTAGGAATGCCTTGACCAGCGCACGTGAGCCCTTATTATCAATTTTCGTACGCTAGTGGAAACCAAACCGTTCATCGGCAAGTACAACACGAGACCTATGCAGTTACCCCTATCGCTCCCGCAACTATTTTGAATATGCTTCTTGTTGCGCTCGCTGGAGGACTCCTTCTCTTTTATATCATTGAAGCTAATGCAATTGCGGCAGATCAGTACACTACGCAAGCGTTGAATAGAGAAGTTCAGACGCTTTCAGAAACACGCATGGAACTCGCCCAGCAACAAGCACAGTTCGAAAATACTTCTGTCTTAACCTCCTTTGCGCTCGAGCATAATATGATAGAAGCGAAGGAGGTCAGTTATTTGTTTGAAAGCGGCAATGTCGCATATCATCTGTCGGGTCAGGACCTGCCTGTCCGGTAAGTAGGTAGGCGGGCCTGCCTGCCGGCCACGCCCCGCCGAAGGCGAGGCTCCGCCAAAGCGGGGCCGAGGGCAGGCAGGTTAACTTACACATATGCGAGCACGCTCGGACGGACATTCTCGAATCCACTTTTTTTTCGCTATCACGCTTCTTCTTTTCGGAGTTGTTTTCTATCGGCTTTTTATTTTGGCGTATGTGAATCATTCGTTTTATGCTCGCATTGCCGAAGCAAATATTGATCATATCAATAACATTCTTGCGCGCGGCAATATCTATATCGCGAATGGTATTGATGTCCCAATGCTTGCCGCTACGAACAAAAAATTTCCCGTAATCGGAGTAGTGCCTTCCAAGATTCCCGCCGAGCAAAAAGATGAAATTATTCGCTCGCTTGTTGCCATAACCGAAGTCGATGAAAAAACAGTTGAGAAAGCGGTTCGTTCCGATAGTGTAAATCTCAAGGTGATTGCTCGTCGGATCAATGCGGATCAAGTAGCGCGAATAAAGAACTTAAATAATAAAGACATCTCCATTTCATACGAGATGGATCGATTCTATCCAAATAACGGTCTTGCCGCCGATGTTTTGGGATTTCTAGGTTATGACGGAAATTCCCGCGCCGGGCAATACGGCATCGAAGCCTCCTATGACCGCGAGCTCTTCGGCAAAGATGAGCCAGCCACAGAAGAGAAAATTTCATTATTCACCAAATGGTTTGCCGGAGGCAAAAATAAAACCGAAATCGTTACGCGCCCTAATGACGTGATTCTGACGATTGATAATTCCATTCAGAGTTTTGCGGAAAAGCAGCTTGATGCGCTGATGAAAAAATGGAGTGCCATAGCCGGAAGCGTTATTATCCAAGAACCGAAAACCGGCAAGATTTTGGCGATGGCAGACCGGCCTTCCTTTGATCCAAACGTCTACTCATCGGCGGAGACTCGATCATTTCTTAATTCAAACGTTCAGGAAATCTTTGAACCAGGTTCGTCATTTAAACCATTTACTATTGCTACCGGATTAGATCTCGGAAAGATCACTCCTCAAACTACCTATGAAGATACCGGTTCGGTGACAGTTGGCGGCTACACAATTAAGAATTTCAGTAATAATGTATTCGGTACTTCAACCATGTCTCAAGTATTAGAGAAGTCGATTAACACCGGCGCCATGTATGTCGAGAATCTCGTAGGCGATGATAATTTCACTAACTACGTCATTAATATGGGCTTCGGACAGAAAACCGGCATCAGTCTTCCCGGAGAAGTTAACGGCAATATTGCGAATCTATATTCCGGGCGCAAGATCAACCATCTGACCGCTTCATTCGGCCAGGGTATTGCCGTTACGCCGCTCCAGCTTACTAATGCCTATTCGATGATTGCCAATGGCGGCAAGCTCATGCGGCCCTATATCGTCGATAAGGTGATTCATGAGGGTGGACGAGAGGATATAACCCAACCGGAGATCATCGGTATTCCTCTTTCTGAAAAAACAGCCGCAAAACTGCAAGGCATGCTCACGAGTGTTGTAAAGAACGGCTTTGATAAAGCCCGCATTACCGGGTATGATATAGCCGGTAAAACAGGTACGGCGCAGATCGCAGACGGTAAAGGCGGATATCTAGAGAATCAATATATCCATAATTTCGTCGGCTTCGCTCCCGCTCACGATGCGCGCTTTACGATCATGATTAAAATTGATAAACCACAGGGCATCACCTTCGCGGCAGATAGCCTTTCGCCGACATTTAAAGAAATAGCTCAATTCATGCTCCAATATTATAATATCCCCCCGACACTACAATGATGCAATCATTGCTTCAAAGAATTCTTACTACACTCGCGCAAGCATATTTGGCGCGATATAAACCCGCCATTGTTGCCGTAACGGGTAATGTTGGTAAAACTTCCACCAAGGAAGCCATTGGCGCCGTTTTGGGAACTATCATGCGCGTGCGGATGAGCGGCGGTAACTTAAATAACGAACTTGGCGTTCCATTATCGATCATAGGCGATTGGAGCGAAGAATATTATCAGAAAGGGAGCAGTTTTTTTCTGTGGGCAAAAGTCATAACCCGTGGAATTATCGGTCTTATTTTTCCTCTAGAATATCCTAAAGTCCTCGTACTTGAATATGGAGCCGATCATCCCGGTGATATCGCGCGCCTTGTCAAATTATATAAGCCTACTGTGGGCGTCGTGACCGCGGTCGGAGAGATTCCGGTTCATGTCGAATATTTTTCCGGCCCCGAGGCATTAGCAAAAGAGAAATCCGAACTGGTGCGAGCATTAGACCCTCACAGCCTTGCTATTCTTAATTTCGATGACCAAGTAGTTCTGGATATGCAAACAGTGACCAAGGCGCAAGTGAGGACATTCGGTTTTGGCGATGGTGCTTCAGTCCGTATTTCAAATCTCGATTTAAGCACTGATGATCGCGGCCGTCCCCAGGGCATTAATTTTAAGCTACATTTGGATGGAAGCCTGATGCCCATGAAAATCGAAGGATCGTTGGGAAGATCACAGACGTATGCTAGCGCGGCTGCGGCAATTGTGGGTCTTCATTTCGGCATGAATCTGGTAGAAATAAACAAGGGTCTCTTGAGTTATCGAGGTACGCCGGGACGCCTTAGGATCATTCCGGGCATCAGAGGTAGTGTCATTATTGATGATACGTACAACGCGGCGCCAGCCGCCATGCATCTTGCGCTAGACACGCTCCGGAATTGCTCGGCGCCTCGGAAGGTAGCGGTACTAGGCGATATGCTTGAATTGGGAAGATATAGCCTTGAAGTTCATCGTACGGCGGGAAATAAGGTAGGCAACCTTGTCCATGCGCTCGTATGCGTTGGGGAGAAGGCAAAATTTATCGCCGATTCAGCCGCCAACCAGATGGCGCGGGAACAGATTTATACATTTCACACTTCGGAAGAGGCTAAATCAAAAGTTCAGGAACTTATTAAAGAAGGGGATCTTGTGCTGGTAAAGGGCTCGCAAGGGATGCGCATGGAAAAGATTGTGGAAGAAATTATGGCGGAGCCGGAAAGAAAAGAAGAGCTTCTTGTTAGGCAAAGCAAAAAATGGCTCTCGAAATAGTTTATTGGCACTACTCACTTCGTTCGCAGCGCCATGGGGATTCGAACCCCAGTTTCTTGGATGAGAACCAAGTGTCCTGACCAGACTAGACGATGGCGCCATAGGCGTATTTATTGTACATTGATTTCCAGTTTTTTCAAGAAAAAGCCGCACCCGAGAGAAAAGTGTGAGTGCGACTTTTTCTACAGATGCGGCGGGGTCTACTGGTTACCACGGCGGATCGCCTGAAGGCGGCGATCAGCGCGGGGCGGGGAGCAACCCACGATGCCGAGGTTCTCGGCGAGGCTGTTGGCCACCGTCGCGAATACTTCCGCGACGGCCAAGCGGGTGGTCCCCATCGACCGGATCACCACCGCTCCTTCGGGGTCCCAGGACCACTGACGGAGGGCCTTGAAATCCGGCTGACCTTTGACGGTGAGCAGGGGCCACTTCTGTTTGGGAATGACCACGGCCTGCGCATAGGCTTCCGCCTTGCGCAGACGTCCCACCACATGGATGTCTCGAATCTTGGTATCGCCAACCCGGATCTCGTAGACCAGTGAATGGTCCGAGAGTCGGATCGCCAGAACCGCGGCGGCGAGTCGCTTGATGCCGTTTTCGCGGAACCAAGCGATGGCCGTGGACTCGGCGTCGGGGAGCTCGATGGCGCCCACGAGGCGGGTGATCTTGTCGATACCCATGACGGCGCGATCCATCTTGGCCGCCCCGTCGATGATCAGCTGAAGCACGCGCTCGGTGTGCTTCAGCCCAGGCTCCACAAGCTTCAATTGGGGAGCGATCCCACTAAGAGCAACTTGTAGCGTACTCATTCTTTTACCCTTGCCTTTCTTCTTTGTAAAAGCTGGTTATTCTTAGCCAGCGAACTGGATGTAATAATGATATCATTATTACAGGAAAAGTCAAGAGTAACAAAGTAAGCTCTTATTTGATTACTCTTATTTGATTATTTGAATAGAATAAAGCAGCATGTCTTTCGGAGAGTACGACGTAATTTTCTACTGAAAATTCGTCTCGTACTCGCGCCGTCGCGCTCCGTAAGCCTCCCGAGAAGGCATGCCGCGTTACTCTAAAACCCCACCCTTCCTGTTATTATCGGATTGACCATTTTGGGTCTATCTGGTATCATGCGTAGGTTATTTTTATATTATGTTTGCCCTCCTTCGGACGGGCAGGCTGTTGTTAAGGAAATGTTCGCAATTATTAAAACTGGAGGAAAACAATACAAAGTTGAGGAAGGCGACGTTGTTTCTATTGAAAAACACGCTTCGGAAGACGGCAAAGTAACTTTTGAAGAAGTGCTTCTTATCGCAGACGGAGACTCAATCAAAATAGGCAATCCTATGGTTTCCGGCGCTACGGTTACGGCAAAAGTGCTCGCGGAGGGAAAAGGCAAGAAAAAAATGGTTTTCAGATTTAAATCTAAAACTCGCCAGCGAAAGAAGAAGGGCCATCGTCAGCTATTTACGAAAGTCCAAATTACAAAAATCTCCCTCTAAACGAGGGAGATTTTTGTTTGAGTAGTAATTCTACCTTTTTATTTTCTTTGTTCTAACGCGTGCTTTAATGTGATTTCGTCAGTCCCGCACTTCGTTCGGGACGAGCATTAGTTACACATCGGTTCTACCTTTTCATTTTCTTTGTTCTAACGCGTGCTTTAATGTGATTTCGTCAGCATATTCGAGATTTGAACCGGCCGAGAGTCCTCGGCCCAAGCGGGTAAGTATAATCGGCTGATCATGAAAAAGTTCCCGAATATAAAGTGCGGTTGTTTCCCCCGAGGTGGCGGTACCAGTAGCCAGAATAAGCTCGAACTCTTCCTTATTTTTGGAAAGCTTCTGGACGCGACTTTTTAATTCTCGAATTTTAAGGTGTTCCGGCGTCATACCCTCCACGGGGTTAATACTGCCTCCCAACACATGATATAGGCCTCGGTAAAGACCAGTTCTTTCAATAGAGTCCAAATCGGTTATCTTTTCGACAACAAGCATTTTGGAAGTATCGCGCCGCGGATTAGCGCAAATAAGACAGATCTCGTCCTCGGCTACGTTAAAGCACTCTTTGCAGAAGCGGACTGATTGTTTGAGCGTAGCGATAGCATCTCCAAGCTCTTGCAATTCCTGTTCGTCACGATTTAATAATGATAAAACAAAACGCGCACCCTGCCGTTGGCCGACGCCGGGGAGTTTTTGGAATAAACGGACGAGATATTTAAAACGAGGATTCATTAGAATGCAAAGTCGATATCCTGGTGAGTTTTATCAATCTCAAGGAATTTAAGCGAATCAGGATCGATATGGAAATCTACTTGGCCAGTAGGGCCATTACGATGTTTAGCAATGAGAAGTTGAGCCATATTTAGTTTTCCGCTATCTTGGGCGGCTTGAAAATTTACCTTATCCTCGCGATGGATAAACATAACCACATCGGCGTCTTGTTCAATAGAGCCGGAATCCCGAAGATCGGATAACTTCGGCTTAGCATTGTCGCCTCGGTGCTCCACGGCGCGGGAAAGTTGGGAAATGGCGATTACGGGAATATTCAGTTCCTTCGCCAGTCCCTTTAATCCGCGGGAGATTTCAGTAACCTGTTGCACGGGACTATCATAGTTTCTACGAGCGGCCATTAATTGGAGATAATCAACGATTAAGAGTCCTAAACCATGTTCAGCTTGCAGACGACGAGCCATAGCGCGCATTTGGAGTACATTAAGGGAAGCGGCGTCGTCAATAAAGATGGGGAGTTCTTTTAAGTCACTGATGGCATTAGTGATCTTAAGAAAATCATCGGTTCCGTCGTGTGAAAGTTTTCCGGTACGGAGTTTCCATAAACTCGTACTTGATTTTGTTGAAATGAATCGATCGATGACTTGATCGATAGACATTTCTAAACTGAACATGCCGACCGGAATATTCTGTTCCGCGGCGCGTAACGCCAGATCAATGGCGAATGCCGTTTTTCCGACCGAAGGGCGAGCGGCCAGAATGATCAGGTCTGATTTTTGGAATCCGCCGAGCAATTCGTCTAAACGCCTGTGCTTTGTGGGGTGACCGCGCATTACGCCGCTATCTTGATTGCTGATGCGTTCCATGGCCGCTTCCAGCCCGGTGGCAAGGGGATTGAAGCTCTGGCCGTAAGTTTTTTGGGAAACTTGAAAAAGCCTTTGTTCAGCCTCATCGAGAAGGTTTTCAATATCATCTTCTTCTCGATAACCGAGACTGATGATGTGATGCGCAGTATCAATCAGATTGCGGAGAGTTTTCTTGCGCTGAACGATGCGGGCATAGGTAGCAACGTGCGCGGAAGTGGGCACGGAATTGGCGAGTGATGTGAGATAACTCATGCCGCCGATCTGCTCTAAAGCGCCCATTTCGCGCAGTTTATTCGACAGGCTCAAAATATCGATGTTTTCTCGCTTCTCAAAGAGCGTCATCACGGCATCAAAAATAACCTGGTTATTGCGATTATAGAAGTCGTCCGCACCCAGGATATCTATCACTTTATTGATGGCTTCTTTATCGATGAGGAGAGCGCCTAATAGTGATTTTTCCGCGTCTAAATTTTGAGGCGGCAATTGCGTCATGATAGTGGTGGTCCCGTTCTGCATAAGGGTATTATTCTAGATCAAGGAAAACGAAGCAAGGCATAAGTAGGGGGATATCCTGTTGAAATCAAAAGATTTCCAAACATTACCTTTTCTTTATGAGAGGTCCGTAGGGCGTATCGTCAATGAGATAGCCTTGAGTTTCTACTTTTCGGCGCAATTGATCGGCTTTTTCAAAATCCTTGTGTTCTTTGGCTGATTGGCGCTCCTGAACCAATTGAGTGATTTCCAGAGGAATTACACTGGTGGCCAGAGGGATGATGCCGAAGACATTGGAGAATATGTCCAAAACATGCATTATTCGCTTAGCGAAATGAAAATCTATCTTCTCTTCATGGATATACTGATTGCTAAGGCGGATAAATTCGAAAAATATGCCCAATGCTTTTGGCGTATTAAAGTCATCATCGAGCGCATCAATAATACCTGCATATGTTTTATTAGCGGCATTGCCGACCTCTTCATCAAAACGATGGGCATTCGGGTTCTTATTCTCGAAGAATTTTAAGCGATTGATAAATTCCGTGATTCGATCAATGCTTGCCTGGGCTTGCCGGAAGGATTCTTCGCTAAAATCAAGCGGGGATCGGTAATGCGCGCTTAAAAAGTAAAGGCGAAGCACTTCCCGCGGATATCTTTCAAGCATATCGCGAACAGTGGCAAAATTGTCAAGCGACTTGGACATTTTTGCTGATTTGTTCTCAAGAAAGCCGGCATGCATCCAGTATTTAACAAAGGGGGATTTCCCTGATGCCGCTTCCTGTTGGGTAATCTCCGCTTCATGGTGCGGAAAAATAAGGTCCCGGCCGCCACCATGGAGATCGTATTGAGGACCGAAATACGCTTCGGTGATGGCCGTATCTTCGATGTGCCAACCGGGACGTCCCGGAAACCAAGGAGCTTGCCATGACGGTTCGTCACCTTCGGAGCGTTTCCAGAGCGCAAAATCGCCCGAGTTTCGCTTTCCTGGATTTTCGTCAATTCGCGATACGGCGTCATCGTCATTAACGGTAGTGCGGCCGGATAGTTTCCCGTAGCCTTTAAATTTTGAGATATCAAAATAGATGCCATCGCTGATTTCATAGGCAAACCCCTTATCGATCAGTGTTTGTACCTGCTTGATGATGGCCTCAATATGATCAGTAGCGCGAACATAGATGCTGACGGCATCAATACCGAGGCTTTTAATATCCTTAAAATACTCCGTTTCAAAGCGCTGGGCGTAGATTTCCGCGTCTTCATTATTTTCTCTGGCACAGCTAATGATCTTATCGTCGATATCAGTGATGTTTTGAATGTAGCGAACTTCAAATTCTCGAAATCTTAGATATTTCGCTACCATGTCAAAAATAACAAATGTACGGGCATTGCCGATATGGATAAAATCGTATACCGTCGGTCCGCAAACAAACATATGTACCGTCTTGCTTTGAAGCGGCACTAATTCTTCGACTTTTCGAGTGAGAGTGTTGTAAATTTTCATTTTTTTTAATGCACAAATACAAAAATGCTACCCGCCAACATTATAGCAAAACTTGCATATCCCAAATAGTTGGTGTGAACTTTTGAGCGATGCTCGCCGACGATGTTGGGATTATTCGACATGTGAATAATCATAAATATCAGAATAGGGGCGATTAAGCCATTGATAATGCCGGTATAAAAGAGCGCCTGTAACGGGGTGATGCCGACAAGAGGCATGAGCAAGCCTACGACGATGGAAAGCATAATTGCGATATAAAACTCTTTAGCTTCCAAAAATGATTTATCAAAACTACCCTTCCAATTAAAGAGTTCAGACAGAACATAAGCGGCTGATCCGGCCAGTACGGGAATGGACAACAATCCGGAACCAATAAGACCAACCGTGAAAAGAAGATACGCATATTCTCCGGCGATCGGGTGTAACGCGGATGCAGCGTCGCGAAGTGTTTCAATATTTCCGCCTCCTTTGAATAACGTAGCGGAAGCAAGTGCTACAATGAAGAAAGAAATAAAATTCGAAAACACCATTCCTAATTTTGTATCTAATGCCAATTTTTGAAGCGTGCCGGGTGCTACGGTCCGAAATTTACACACGCGAATTCGAGGACGGCGTTCTCGGACATTTTCCGCTTCTTCACTGGCCTGCCAGAAATAGAGATAGGGAGAGATGGTAGTGCCGATTAATGCGAAAAGTATAAGGAGCGATTGCCGATTGACGTGAAATGAAGGAATTATCGTATGTTTAAGCATGGACATCCAATCCGCTTCCACAAATAAAAATGCGAACACATACGCAAAGAGAGTGAGAGCTACCCATTTAAAGATGGAAACAATCTGCTGATAGCGAAGCTTGATGATGAGAATTAGAACGACAACGGAAGTCCCAATTGCCAGCATCGTGATGGGGACGGGCAAGACCAGGTTAAGAGCTCCTGCCATACCATATAGGTTACTGCCTACATTGAAAACATTAGCGACGACAATCATGGTGGCCGCTATTATAAGAAGCCACCTGGGATAATGGGTTTTAATATTACCAGCTAGGCCGCATCCGGAAAGTGCCCCAATACGGGCACTCATTTCTTGGATAGCGATCATGAATGGTAGAATAAATAGAAGTACCCACAGCAGTCCATTGCCGGTTTTTGCTCCCGCGATTGTATAGGTGCCAATCCCGGCGATATCATTATCGGAAGCGCCGGTAATAAATCCCGGACCGAGAGCGCGCCATAAGCGCTTTACCTTAGAAAACATGCTTGCAGTTTATCACAAATATGCCCCGAACCCTAAGTAAAATGTGTTGAGGAACGAAGGTGAGGAAGTACTGAAGCAAGTAAGCTGAACATGTGGCCTGAACGTAGAAAATGGATTAGCACTCTTGACACGAGAGTGCTAATGAGTAAAATAGAAGGTGTGATGGTAACCGAACGACAAAAAAAGCTCTTGGATTTCATTGTCCGAGAATATGTTAAGCACGCAGAACCAGTGGGTTCGGCGCTGGTTGTCGAGCGAAGTAATCTCGATGTTAGTCCTGCGACTATCCGAAATGAGATGCAGACCCTAGAGAATGACGGCTACCTGGTTCAGCCCCATACCTCGGCTGGAAGAGTTCCTACCGACAAGGCATACCGGCTTTTTGTAAACGGATTATTACAGCAGGAAAATATCGGTGTAGAATCTCGCTCAAAGCGGCGCATTGATAATGCTTTTGCAGAAGTTGCTCATGATCCGCGGGAAATAAACCGGATGGTGGCGCATCTGCTTAATGAACTTACGGATAATTTAGTAATCGTAAATGATTCGGCTAGCGACGAATTTTATCAGAAAGGCTTGGCTAGTCTTCTGGAATTTCCAGAGTTCCGAGAATTTGGTCGCACTTTCGAACTGATGAGTTTTTTTGACCAGTTCGATGAACGATTTATTCAGCTTGAGCGTCAATTTTTCGGAGGCATAAATGAGCTTCAGCATTTTAAGATATTTATTGGCAGAGAAAACCCGTTCGGAGCGATTGAAGAGGAAACGATGATTCATGCCAAATATCATTTGCCACAGCATCGCATGGGGTCAGTAACCATTATTGGACCGATACGCATGGATTATGAATATAATTTAGGGCTGATAAACTATACAGCCGAAAAAGTAAATACATTAACTGAAACAGTCGAAAATTATGAAAGAGCACAATAAAATCAACATTCCATTGGAAGAGGAGATGGAATCCAGTGAAGCTCAAGCCCTTCAACAAATTCAGGATAAAGCTTTTCAGCAAGCTAATGATAAAGTTGAGGAATACCTGAACGGATGGAAACGAGCGCAAGCTGACCTGGTGAATTTCAAAAAAGATGAGGCGCGGCGAGTCGAGGATGCAGTCAAATATGGCAATGAATGGATTCTTCTTGATATGATTGACGTGCTTGATACATTCGAGATCGCTCTCCAGCATGCGCCTCCGAACACCGATCGAGAATGGCTGAGAGGAATCGAGCATAGTATGGCGAAAATGTACGGAGCGTTGCGAAAGCACCATATCAAAAAAATAGAATCAATAGGCAAGAAATTTGATCCATTGCTTCACGAAGCGGTACAGATGGAAGAAGGACAAGGAGATGAGCAGAAGGTAACAGAGGAATTTCGAGCCGGATATATGTTAAATGAAAAAGTGATCCGGCCGGCGCGAGTAAAAATAATAAAATAAATCGGTTCTTCAGCAATGTGATATTATCGGGTACGCGTCAAAATCCTGCTGGATTTTGCGCTCACTCTCGCGCCGTCGCGCTCCGAGAGCCCCTCTAAATATCACATTGCTTCAGAACCACTTATACAAATGTCAAAGATTTTAGGAATCGATTTAGGGACAACTAATTCAGCGATGGCTATTGTTGAGGGCGGTCAACCACGGATGCTTGAAAATAAAGAGGGTATGCGCACGACGCCATCGATGGTTGCGGCCGGCAAAAATGGAGAACGATACGTTGGTATCACGGCCAAGCGGCAGGCCGTTACAAATCCGCAAAATACGATCTTTTCTATAAAGCGCCTAATCGGCCGACGATTTTCAGATGCCGAAGTTCAGCGCGACAAGAAACTGCTGCCATATGAAATTAAAGAAGGGTCACAGCACGATGTTGAGGCAAAGATCGGCGATAAATGGTACAAGCCGGCTGAAGTTTCAGCTATGATTTTGCAAAAGCTCAAAACCGACGCAGAGGATAAGCTTGGCGAAAAAATTACCGAAGCAATCATCACCGTACCTGCCTATTTTGATGATGCCCAACGCAAGGCAACTAAAGATGCCGGAGAAATTGCCGGACTTACAGTAAAGCGCGTCATTAACGAGCCTACCGCCGCCGCATTAGCGTACGGCTTTGGAAAGTCCGCCAAAAGCGGATCTGCCTCTGGCAGAAAAGATGAAAAAATTGTCGTTTATGATTTCGGCGGCGGCACATTTGATGTGTCAGTGCTGGAAGTTTCAGAAGATACAATCGAAGTAAAGGCTACCGGCGGCGACACGCATCTTGGCGGCGATGACCTGGATCAACGAATTATTAATTTCTTATTAGAGGAATTTAAAAAGGAGCAGGGAATTGATATTTCAAAGGATCAACTTGCAATCCAGCGTTTAAAAGATGCGGCCGAAAAAGCGAAGCATGAACTATCCAGTACGGCCCAGACTGAAGTTAATATCCCATTTTTAACTGCGGATGCTTCCGGACCAAAGCACTTTTCGATGTCATTTACGCGAGCTAAGCTGGAAGATCTCGTTCGTGATTTCATTGCTAAATCCATCGAGTTAACGAAGAAAACCGTCGAGGAAGCTGGATTAAAAATTAACGATATTAATGAGGTGATTCTGGTTGGCGGTCAAACCCGTATGCCAGCCATCAGCGAAGCGGTTAAAAATCTCTTCGGTAAGGAACCACACAAGGATATCAATCCGGATGAGGTTGTGGCCATCGGTGCCGCTATTCAGGGCGGTATCATGCAAGGCGATATTCGCGATGTCCTGCTCTTGGATGTAACGCCGCTTTCGCTTGGTATTGAAACGCTTGGTAACGTCATGACCAAAATGATCGAAAAGAATACGACCGTTCCTGTTTCTAAAACGCAGACGTTTTCTACCGCCGCTGATAATCAGCCCTCGGTGGAAATTCATGTTTTGCAGGGCGAGCGGCCTATGTCCGCGGATAACAAGACGCTTGGGCGATTCATTCTTGATGGTATTCCGCCCGCGCCTCGCGGCGTTCCGCAGGTTGAAGTTTCATTCGACATTGACGCTAACGGCATTCTCAATGTAAAAGCCAAAGACAAGGCAACCGGTAAAGAACAATCCATTCACATCGAAGGTTCTTCCGGCCTTTCCGAAGATGAAAAGAAGCGCATGATGGCAGACGCTGAAAAGTTTGCCGCAGAGGATGCAAAGAAAAGAGAACTCATTGATACCAAAAATATGGCCGAGTCTCTTGTGTACATGGCGGAAAAGTCGCTGAAAGATGCCGGTGAAAAGGTATTAGCCGATGATAAAAAGCAGATTGAGGAAAAGATCGTGGCGCTCAAAAGTGTAAAAGACAGTGATAATACGGAGAATATTAAAAAGGCTTCAGAAGAACTTTCAACGGCTATTCAAAAAATAGGCCAAGCCATGTATGGCTCGACGAATTCAACGCCAACCGGCCAGCAACCCGGCGCTGGTGCGCAGTCCGATGCCCAACAGTCGGAGGCCAAACCAACCGAAGAAACAATTGAGCAGAATCCACACGAACAGAAGTAAGAGTATACTGAACCTAATGATAAAACACATAGCAATTCTCATTGTTGTCTTGCTCGCGTCGTTTCTTCTTTGGTATGTCGCGAAGCCGTGGATTTCTGATCCGACATGGTCTACGATTGATTACGGCACCTGGCTCGTTCCGCTGGTGGTGCTTATGTTTACGAGTGCGATTATTGCGATAGCCTTGATATTTTTCAGTTCTCATGCGTGGCGTTTTGGAACAAGCGCGATTGTAGGTGTTACATTTTTACTTGTGTTTGGAATTACTAAGCTTAATTTATTAGCACTTGTGATTCTGTTTTTGTTCCATTTCTGGGCAATGAAAGGTATGTCAAACGCGGTTCGCAATCACTTAAAAATTGATTTTAGAGCTGCCGTAGGCTCCGGCATTCGGAAAGTAATTATGCCGCTGTTAATTATGCTGTCATTCGTATATTTCGCCAATCCTGATGTGCAGGCGAGCGCGCGCCAGAACCAGCTTCCTGTTTCAATTACGAAAGCCGTGGAGGGCGCTTCGCGGCTTATCGCAAGAAACGAGCTAAACCAGCTTCCAGTCCGACAACGCGAACAAGCGGAAAGTCAGATCATAAAAGAAACTACTGAATTATTAAATCGCTCGGCAGAACCTTATCGGCAATACTTTCCGCCTCTTTTGGCATTTGGTTTATTTTTAGTCTTGCAGGGGCTGGGATTTATTTTTATTCCGGTGGCAGGATATATCGCTGGAGGATTATTTGAAGTATTGAAAATCACCGGATTCGTAACCATTGTCGAAAAAGACGTCAAGGCAGAAGAATTAGTGCTATGAACAAGGATCCATATATAATTCTTGGCGTGGGGCGTAGCGCCTCCGCTGACGACATCAAAAAAGCTTATCGCAAGCTGGCGCACCGATTCCATCCAGATAAGTCTGGCGGCGATGAAGCTAAATTCAAAGAATTGAACGAAGCATATCAAGTGCTTTCCGATCCCAAGAAACGATCAAATTTTGATAATTTCGGCTTTGCATACAATGACGGCGGCTTTCAAGGGGAGCCTTACGGCGAAACTCATGGCAAACAAGGCGGTTATGATTTTAGTAATTTTTGGGATATCTTTGGCGGTAGCCGCGGCGGTTATCAACAATCGGGCGGCATCGAAGATTTTTTTGATGTATTTTCTGATGCCTTTGGCGGCGCTCGCCATACCCAGCCGGATTCCGTAAAAGGCGAGGATATTTATCTAGAAGTAACGATCAATAAAAAAGATCTCGATCAGCGCCGTATCTTTGAATTTGAAGCGCAGAAAACTTGTGACGAGTGTAAGGCAACCGGATTGGCAAAAGGTGCCAAGATGATTGATTGTAAAACATGCGGCGGTACCGGTCAGGTCCGTCAGCAAACACGAACACCATTTGGTTCGTTTACTCGAGTCGGTATTTGCGCGACTTGTGCCGGCAAGCGAAAACTTCCGGAAAAAATCTGCGATAAATGCAATGGTGAAACACGCATTCCGGGCAAACGCAAGCTTGAACTCCATCTGCCAAAAGATTTAGCGGACGGCTATACCATCGCCATTCCTAAAGGCGGTAACGCTGGCCGCGAAGGCAAGCCCGCTGGCGATTTAATCATCACACTTCGACTTAAATAGTCGGTCATTTTTATGGTATTATGTCGTTATGAAATCGTCTATCTGGATTGGATTTTTCGTAGGATCTATGCTCGGTAGTTTTTTATCTGCACTTCTGGGATTAAACTCTCTTTCGTTTACCTCAATCTTTATCTCTGCAATTTGCGGAGGGTTGGGCATCTGGGCTGGTTGGAAATTTCAAAATTCCTAGCTTTTGACATATCGATATAAAAGGTGTATGATACTTTGACGGATTAGAGGGAGGGGTGAATCAATGACGACTTTTGAGCCGCAGGATCGGCTGGGCGTGATCCTCGGATCTTCGTACGCTGATTCGGTTGATCTCCTTGAGCCAGCTCACCGTCTCAAGGCAAGCTTGTTGGAGCTAACAGTCGTGGATCGTGCCGAGGATCTCGGCCTCGATCTCATGAAAGTAGCTCACGAGATCGATAACGCTCTGCGGGGACTTGGTCCTCTAGGAGCGGAGATTCACGAGCTCATTGGCATCACCGAGGAAAAGCCATTCAGGCGCCACGCGTTCTACGAGCGGAGCAGTATCATACTCGCGGAGCTTGAGGAGCTCATTGGCGAGATCGCGAAATTTCACTGATATGAAGTTTTGAGGTCTCACCTTGGCAGACGGCGGTTAACTGAAAGGTGCCGCCGTTTTTCTTTTGTCAGTCAAAATTTTATGAAATAAAGTTTAAGCGGGTTTATAAAAAATCGCAATCAAGTATAATGGTGATATGGATCCCGTTAGAGACATTTTAAAATTTTCTAATCTTTCAAGCATTACCGCTAATCTTAGCGGACTCACCGGACCCAGAGAATTATTTGTAATGCTTATCATTGTTGCCGTATTTCTATACGGCATGAGTATCGGCAAAACGCGAGCTCTCATGTCGCTCCTGGCTATCTATGTTGCGCTCACGTTGACGAATCTTTTCCCATTTTTAGAAACGCTTACAAAAGCAGTTCCGGAAAGTTTCGAACCATACTTTATTAAAGTCGGATTATTCTTTGCTCTTTACATCAGTGCGTTTTTCATTCTCTACCGATCTTCGCTTAGGCGTCTTTCAATGGGTGATATGGCTTTGACAAAAGTACTGCTTATTAGTCTTTTCCAGATTGGGTTTATCGGAGCGGTTATGGCTTCATTTATTCCCGAGGCAACCTCCGAGAAAAGCCTGGGCGTAATTTACCCTTTTATCGGTACGCCACTGGCTCTTTTTGTATGGTCGTTGATTTCCCTAGCCATCCTGCCTCTTATGAAAGAAAAACGCTCGCGCTGATATTTTTTGAAGCGCGGACAGTTATTTTTCTTTATCCGCTCGCTCCACGTACTGACCAGTTTCCGTGTTAATAACGATCTCATTGCCCTCGTCAATAAAGAGGGGAACATTGAGTGTCGCTCCTGTATCTATTTTTACTTGCTTTACGCCGCCTTGGGCCGTATCGCCCCGGATGCCCGGAGGCGCTTCGATAACTCGAAATGTCATCTTAATGGGCAGAGTAATAGTGATGACGTTATCGTCCCAGCTTAACGCTTCCAAGATCGTGTTGGGCTTAAGGAACTTCGCTTGATTACCGATCAGTTCTTCTTTAAGTTGGAAGCGCTTGGAAGAATCTTTGGGATCAACAAACCAGAACTCGCCACGGTGATTATAGAGAAACTTCACGTTGCCGCGGGTTATATCAGCTTCCTCAAACACATCCGATTGGGCAAAATTGCGCTCCAACATCTTGCCGTTCAGCAAATTACGCATTTTGGTCTGTACGACCGGCCGCCGTTGCTGCATTTTAAGATGGTGCGTTTCAAGCACCAGATACGGCTGGCCTTCAAAAATAAAGAATACCTTCGGTTTTAGGTCGTTAACGGGAATGGACATGTTCAAAGATTCTAACCTACTTTTTCTCCTTTAGCAAGAGGGTAACGAGGAAGAGCGCGCCGCTAGCGAGTACTACCATAGGACCGGGGGGCAGAGAAAAATAATACGCAATCAAAATCCCCGACGCGGCGCACAAGGCGCCAAAGATACCAGCATAAAGCGTATAATCTTTGAGGTTTATTGAGATGTTTTTAGCGGCGGCGGCGGGGATAATCACCAACGAGCCCATGAGCAGAGTGCCGGCTACCTTCAAACCGAGAGCAACCACGACGGCGACAAGTATTAAAAAGATGAGGTTAGTTGTATTTACCGAAATACCCATCGAACGAGTCAGATCACGAGAGATGATATCTAAAATAACGCCCTTATATATTTTCTGCATCAGGATTATCGTAATAAGTACGGCGCCTGCGGTGAGAAATAGATCAGTGGAACCTATTTTATTAATATCGCCGAAGAGCGCTTCAAGGAGTTCTGGTTCAGGAGTGATAAGAATGCCGATTGCCAGCGACAGCGTGAATAGGATTCCGACGAGTGTTTCGGATGGCAGTGCTGTTTTTCGTTCTAAGAACCAGATGCCAATAATACCGATGAAGAGGGTACCGAATGCGCCGAAGAACGGGTTAAAGCTCAACATCATGGCAATGGCAATACCGGGTAAGGCGACATGAGAAAGGGCATCGCCAACAAGTGACATGCGCTTCAGCACCATGAAGGAGCCTAAGAATCCAGCGCCAATACCGATAAGTACGCCTACGATAAGCTGAAGGCCGAGGGGATTAATGTTCAAAATGTTCATGTTTGTAGAAGCTTGTCTCTCCGCCGTATAGCCGAGCTAGCGCTTTTGGATCCAATACCTCACTAGGGATACCGTGACAGACCATTTCTTTATTTATACACATGACGTTGTTGGCATATTTATAAACAATGTTGAGGTCATGAGAGATGAGTAGGATGGTCAAATTGCGTTGGTCTCCTAATTTTTTGAGGAGATTATAGATTGTTCCTTCGCCGCCTAAGTCAATGCCGGAAGTCGGTTCATCGAAAAGAAGAACATCGGGATCATCGAGGAGCGACCACGCGATCATAATGCGCTGAAGCTGGCCACCAGAAAGCCAGCCAAGACGCTGACGAAGCAAATGCTTTTCAATGTGATGTTCGTCTTCAAGACCAACAGTTTGGAGGGCTTGAATGATTTTTTCTCGATTTGATTCTTTCAGCGCCAAAAACTCTTCAACATTTAGTGGGAGATCACGCTCGATAGAAAGTTTTTGCGGAACATAACTGGTTTTCAGATTCTTATTCCACGCGATAGTGCCGGAATAGGGGATTAGTCCGAGGAGTGCTCGGAATAGAACTGATTTTCCGGAACCATTTGGTCCTACGATAGCGAGGACTTCTCCTTTCTCAACGCTAAAAGAAATACCCTTAAGAACATTTTGATTATCGAAACTGACGGCAAGGTTGTCGACAGAGAGCACTTTTTCCATGTACATAAATTATACCAGCTATTCGAACGTAGAGCCAATAAAATTATGTTTTCCGAAAATAAATTGAGTAATATCCATTTCCTTTCCTCCCTCCAGCTGAATACGAAGTAAAATAAGGGGATGCGTCGCGGTCTGAACGGCTATAAGTGGTCCAGATTTTATTATTGTTCCTGGAGCTCCGGGAAATGACATGGTTGACGCAACTTTTGCTTTACTGATTCGCAGTATTTTATTCTGCCAAGTCGTCCACGTTCCCGGTTCATGACTAAGTGCGCGGATTTGATTGAAAATTTCTTCAGCCGAACGCGACCAAACGATCTTCCCATCTTCCCGAGAAAGTCGGTGGCAAAAAGTGGCTTGGGAATGATCTTGTTCTCGCGGCTTGGACTTACCGTTGAAATAATCAGGAAGCGCGCTTATAAGAAACTGCGCGCTTTCTTTTGATAATACTCTTGCGATCTCCGGGTAGTATTGCTGACCGGGCAGTTCACATATCTGTTGAGCAATAATTGGTCCGTGATCAATTTGATCATCTATTAATTGGAGGCTGATGCCAGTTTGTTTTTCGCCGTTGAAAATGGCGGTTTGAATAGGGGAGGGACCTCGATATTTTGGCAAAAGTGACGCATGAATATTGACGAAGCCGTAACGGGGAATCACAAGATATTTTGCTGGAATAATTTTCCCATAAGCAACGATGATGCAAATATCAAATTGGAGATTAGTGAATGTTTCAAAAAAAGAATCATCAAGCTTATCCGGCTCAAGTATGGGAAAATTCAACTCTAGCGCCGCCTGTTTTACGGGAGAAGGAACGAGAATCCCTTTTCGACCTACCGGCTGATCGGGAGTAGTAACCACGGCCGAGATCGCGTAGCCAGCTTCATGGAGAGCTTTGAGGGATGGTACGGCAAAAGCAGGAGTACCGAAGAAAATACATTCTACATCCTTATGCATATTATACTCGATCTTTAATGACTAAACCATTGATATGATCAGTCTCGTGTTGGAGAACGCGGGCAAGAAAACCGCGAACCTTAAATTTAATCTTATTGCCTTGCTGATCTAGCGCCTTGATTTTTATTTTTTTTGCCCGACGAATAGGTACGTAGAAGGCGGGAATGGAAAGGCAGCCTTCTTCCATCTCATCAGTTTCATGAGAATATTCGGTGATCTCCGGATTAATAAACGCATCAGGGACTTTATTTTCTTCAGCAAGTTTTTTGTTAATCACAAATAGCTGAAGGTCTTGATTGATCTGATTGGCGGCAAGGCCGACACCGTTAGCTTCGATCATGATTTTGTGCATGTCCTCGATAAGCTGCTGGACGCGTTCGCTTAAAAGCTCTACTGGACTAAGAGGTTTTTGTTTTTTCCGCAGAATGGCTGCCGGGACCGTGATAAGAGGCAGAATAGGCATATTTCGGTCAAATTACCATAATTCTTCTTATTTTTCTATACCTACTCATTATAGATAAGTCTCGACGATTATCATTTTCAGGAGTGAGCTAGAGCCCACTCCTTTGCTAAACATTATTCTCTAGTGGGAATGTTATTATGAGACTCACAGTATTTGGTGAGGATCAACATCAATATGCCATTGCGCAGGAACAAAGCGAAGGAGGCTGGCAAGCGGCTGAAATTCAGGGTCAATTTTTAAAATGATGGAATAGTGGTATTGGTTCTTTTCTCGAGCTATCGAAGCGGGATTTGGGCCGAAGATTTTTATTCTTTCTCCGAAATTAAACTGGGCAATAGCCATTCGTAATTTTTCATTTAAAGCGCGTGCCTCAAAAGATGCCTTAGTTGCGCTAGTATGCGCATAGGTAAGTTTTATAAGACGGGAGAATGGGGGGTAACCAAGCAGTTTTCGGTTCGACAGTTCTCGTTCGTAGAATGCCTTGTAATTTTCCTGCGCGGCCATCATAATCGCGGAATTTTCCGGATTATATGTCTGAATTGTGATTCGCGCTGGTTGAAAGTCGAGAAGCTTCTCATACTGGTAAAAAAATCTCTCTTCAGCGCGAAAGTCAGCATTACTCATGAGCGCATCGGCATTAATGATGCCGATAAAATCAAATTGCTCCTGATAGCGATGGCTAAAGATCATCTGCGTGGCGATAATGATCGGCTGGGTTGATTTTTTTATTGCGTCAAATAGTTCTTGCTCTTGGGAATCATCTTGAGTGAGGTCGGAATCCAAAATAAACGATTCTACGTCTTCAATTTTTTGTTCGCTTAAAAATTTAGTCAATTGTTCTTGGATTTTTTGACTGCCAGCAACACCAGCAGGGGAAAGCTTAGTGCTGTGACAATTAACACAGTTTTTGGGAAAGTTTTGGTATGCTGAACAGTGGTAGCATACTAGCATTGATTCCGCGGTTTTATGGACGCGCATCGGTATCTCGCAATTGGGGCACTTTACGAAGGTCCCGCAATTATGACAGATCAAAATTCCTGAATAAGCTCGCCGAGACGAGACGAGAAGAATACGTTCTTTAACTCGAATGGCGTCAATAAGGCGCTTCTGGAGTAGGCGGCTGAACACCGAATAGTTTCCGGTTTTTCGTTCATATTCGATATCAACAACGTCCGTATCAGGGAGTGAGACTTGGCGTTCTTGATGTAAAGTAAAGGTCCGCTGATCAATAGCATATGCGATATTGAGATCGGGAATCGGAGCAATAAAGATTGTTCGCGCGCCGTGGAAGTCGGCGATTTTCAGCGCGACATCGGAAGTATTGTAGCGCGGCGACATCTCTGATTTATAAGATTCATGGAAGGGGTCTTCCACCATGATTATCCGCAAATCATGAAAGGGGAGAAAAAGTCCGATACGGGTCGCGCAAATAATCTTGCAAGAACCCGACGCGACTCGTCGCCAGATGTCATAATAATCAGCGTTGGAGATTTTGGATGACAAACGAGCGGAATCCCCGAGATTCTTAAATGATTCAAAAAGATAATTAAGCATTGTGGTGTCGGGTGAGAGAATAAGAACTTGGCCTGCTTTTTTAAGGGCTTTTTTAATGAATGGTTCGAGTTTTCTTGCAGTTTGGTGGGCGCGAGCTTCGATAAAAAGAGGTAGGGGAGAGGCGAGGCGAGACGGAGGAATTTCTTCATGGACTAATTCATGCGTTGTTTGATAGCCGCGCTTATTAAAAAATGGTGGAAGCACTGACTTGAGAGATAGACCCAGCGGAGCGTAATAATGTTTAGCAAGCCATAAGGCGGTTTGAAACTGATGAGAGCCTACCTGTGATTCATCAGCGAGAACCTTAGAAATTTTCTTAAGTTGAAAAGCAGACTTTTTAAGCGTTATTTTTTGGCGCTCGAGCGGTGTTGATAAGACTACTATTGCTTGGACTTCTTTCTTTTGAATTTGAACTTTAACTACGGCCCCTTTCGGGAGCGCCTGATCATAAAAATAGCTCAAGATTTGAGATACCTGGGGCGGAAAGGTGATGAGGGGAATGACTTCGATTATAAACATATAATGTTCGGATATATCCTTTCAGGAGCACGCGTCGAATTCCCCAGCGAGGAATTCGCGCTCGCTCTCGTCGCATGCTCTTAACCATGCGCATGCGCCTCCGAGAGGCTCCTTCAAGGATATACCCTCACTTAGTTATTGATAATTCCTAGTCTTACAGAATTATAGGTATTTGAAAACCCCGCAGAGGACATGGTGTAAAACCAGGTGTTCTCTGCGGGGTCAGCGGGCGCCGATGTTGGTCGGCTCTAGGCGGGGGTTTCGTCGACGATGACCGGGTGGAAGACCTCCTTCTCCAGCCCCTTCCGCTCGAGCAGGGAGATGATGGTCTCGCGGGTCTCCACCTTCATCTCCAGTGCTCGCATGGGCCTGATGATCCCCATCAACTCTGTCGTTTCGGCGTCGGTCAGCGACTCAAGCGCGGTGACCTCGAAGGATCGCGCTGCTTCCACGATCTGGTTGAGCCTTGAGATACTGTACTCAAGGTTTTCCGGCCAGCAGTCCTCCGCGAGCCACTTGATCCGCTTACCGATCTCCTTAATGAACGCCGCCTTCGCCGCCTGCTGCAACTTCGTCATCTCACTCATCTCTTCACCCTCATTTCTGTCGCCCTCTTCTCAACAAGAGCTGCGACTATCGGATTAATAGTAGCATATACTACTAGGAATGTCAATATCCACAGAAGTGCTGGAAAAATGACAGGAAAAAAGGTAAAATCATATTATGCCAGTAAAAGTTCGCATAGCACCGTCGCCTACGGGTAATTTACACTTTGGTAACGCACGAACGGCGCTTTTTAATTGGCTTTTTGCCAAGAAGCACGGCGGTCAGCTCATCCTGCGGATTGAAGACACTGACCTGGAACGCTCTGACAAAAAATACGAAGAGAGCATTATTAATAGCCTGCGATGGCTGGGCATTCAGTGGGATGGTGAAATTGTTCGTCAATCACAGCGTCTTACTGTGTATACGCAGTATTTGAAAGAGCTTCTCGCATCCGGGAAGGCGTTTTGGTGCCACCATACGGTCAAGGAGCTTGATGCGGAGAAGAAAGGCCAAATGGAGCGCAAAGAAGCGCCTCGCCACCTGTGCGACCACAAGAACAGCGAGAAGGGGAAAGAAACAGGCGAGATTATCCGGCTGGTCGTTGATCAGACCGAGGAGAAGAAGCTTTCTTTTGATGATGCGATTCGAGGAACGATTGAATTTAATCAGCGCGTAATAAGCGATGTGAGTCTCGCTAAGGATTTACAAACTCCACTATATAATTTTGCCGTTGTCATTGATGATATCGATATGGCGATAACGCATGTCATTCGGGGCGAAGATCATATTTCTAATACGCCAAAGCAGATGCTTATTTATCAAGCACTCGGAAAAACGCCTCCCATCTTTGCACATCTGCCATTAATTTTAGGTTCGGACAAATCAAAACTCTCAAAGCGCCACGGCGCGCTTGATATTATGGACTACGCTAAAGATTATCTGCCCGAAGCACTGGTGAACTTCATGGGTTTTTTAGGCCACACGTACAGCAAGGATATTTTAAGCAAAGAAGAGATGGCAAAAGAATTTGAATTAGCAAAAGTGCATAAGAGCGGAGCGATATTTAATATACAGAAGCTGAACTGGATTAATGCGCAGTATGTGCGCCAGCTTGCGCCCTCGGATTTCGAAAAGCTCATCGGACACAACGTTTTGAAAGCCGCAATCCCGCTCATGACCGAACGGCTTGAGAAACTGACCGATATGGATGCATTTCACTATTTCTGGGAAGCGCCTTCGTACGAGGCAGAATTATTGATATGGAAAAGTTCTTCCCGCGAGGACGTTAAAAAATCTTTAGAAGCATCGCACGCGCTTTTGGAAAAATTGGAATTAAACAACAAAGATGAATTGCGTAAAGAATTGGACAAACTTTCAGCCGGCCAGGCAGGAAATAGGGGACTGGTGTATTGGCCGCTTCGTGTTGCGCTGACGGGAGAGAAAATGTCGCCCGATCCAGTCGATATTATATCAGCGTTAGATAAAGAAGAAGTGCTTTCGCGCGTACGGTCAGCAATCAATAAACTTTCATGAATCCTCACACTCACAGACGAGTTGTTCCTAGAAATGGCGATGATATTGAGTATGGCAGTAATTATCTGTCGAATATGAAAAAGCTTCTCCCTAGCACTACGCTGTGCGGAGCGAGCCATATCTCGTCAGTGAGTGTGAGGATGAAACGATTTATTAGCACCATGCTCATCAGTATTGCTACCTTTAATTTTGTCGTGCCAGCATTTGCCGCCAACGAAGCACGCATTGCTGAATTACTTAAACAAATTGAAGTGCTTGAAGAGCAAGCTAAGCAATTCAAAGGAAGTATCGCTGAAGAACGCGCAAAAGCCCAAACGCTTCAGCGAGACATCGCGATTATCAAGAAAGAGATCCAGGGCCTGGAACAGCAGATTATTTTGACGTCTACAAAAATCAGTAAAACAAAAGTAGAAATTACCGACATGGAGGGAAATATTTTTGAAACTCAACAGACTATTGATCGTCGGCGGGAGACAGTCGGTGAACTGCTTATTTTTTTGAATCAGCGCGATAACGAGAACTTAATGGCTACACTCATGAAGAATGAAAATCTTTCGACGTTTTTGAGCGAGGCTCAACAACTGGCAAACGTGAATGATAAACTTCTGGAATTAATTGGCGATCTTCGCAATCAAAAGCAGCAGCTGGAGATTTCTAAAGTTGGACTAGAAGATAAGAAAGGGGAGCTTATTTCTCTGAATCAGGAACAGAGCGCAAAGCGCTCCTCTTTAACCGGGGTAAAATCTCAAAAGGACACCATCCTAGCTCAGACTAAGGGCCAAGAAGCAGAATATCAGAAAATGCTTACTGCCGCAGAAAAAAAGCGCAGTCAACTTTTTCTCGAGATGCAACAGCTGGAATCTGATGCTGTTGCGGGCGGATTATTTATCATACGTGTAAAAGCTACGGGAGTTCCTCCTCGAGGAACAAAGCTCTTTACATATCCGGAGGACTCCTATCGTTTGACGCAGGGCTACGGTATGACGACCTATGCAAAACGAGGAGCATACGGGGGATCTCCGCATAATGGGATTGATATCGCCGGAGGTTATGGAACCCCGATTAAGGTTATCGGCTCCGGAGAGATTATTGCTAACGGTTTCAATTCAGGGTTCGGGAACTGGGTAGCCGTTCAACATGACAGTTTTGGACTAGTAAGTGTCTATGGCCACATGAGCGCGTTTGCGCCTCTTCGCGTCGGTACAAAAGTGACCCAGGGACAAGCCGTTGGATATGAAGGCTCTACAGGCAATTCTACGGGTTCACATGTTCACCTTAGCCTCTATCAAGACTTCTTTACTTATACTAAAGCGGGACAGCTCTATTTTAATTATTTCGATGGTTCGCTAAATCCTTCGGACTATCTCTAAAATAGATTCTAAAAAACTATCTGTGAGTAAGATCATCATCGTCGGAGGGGGATTTGGCGGCGTACGAGCCGCTCTTGATTTGGAAAAAAAACTAGGGGATAGGGCAGAGATTACCCTTATCGATCGTAATGGCTATCATTTTTTCGCACCCGCTCTTTATGAAATCGCCTCGGCATTTGGTCTTGCAAAGGATCGTTTTTCGGTGAATCTCCGCAAAACAGTCTCTATTCCTTACGGAGATATTTTTGAAGGAAAGAGGATTCAGTTTGTACAAGCGGAAGTTGTACATATCTCGCTTGAGCAAAGGATACTTACGACAAAGAGCGACATCTCGTTTTCATTTGATTATCTCATACTTGCTTTAGGCAGTCAGACGGCCGATTTTAATATTCCCGGCGTAAAGGAATACGCTTTTCAATTTAAAACAATCGAAGATGCGCTCATGCTAAACCATCAGTTAATGATGCTCTTTGAAAAAGCCAGTCGCGGTGATCATGATCTTCCCTTAAAGTTTGTTGTTGGCGGCGGCGGCTTTGCCGGCGTTGAACTTGCCGCTGAACTTGCCTGTGCCGTAAAGCACCTCGAGAAGAAATATCAAATTGGTTCGGGACACAGCATTATTACACTCGCAGAGGCAGGACCAAAGATTTTACCTCAAATCAGTGATCGGGAACGCGCTATCATTACTCGTCGCTTAACGGAACTTGGCGTAGCAATTAAAATAAATGCGACGATAGAAGAGATTAAATCGGATTTAGTAAAATTAAAGGACGGCCGCTCATTAACGGGTCATATTATAGTGTGGACTGCCGGCATACGGGCAACTGATTTCATTAAAACAATACAGGGACTCGACCTGACTGCTGACGGCAAGATTATCGTTGACGAGCATCTTAACACGCCTCGCTATGATCATATTTTTGCCGTCGGAGACAGTATTGAATTTATTGATCATAAAACTCAACGACCGGAGCCCGCGCTTGCTTATGTAGCCGTTCGGCATGGCCAAGTCGTGGCAAACAATATTTTTCGAACACTGCAAAATAGAAAGTTGCGCGAGCATGTACCATTCTATGCCTTCTGGATCGCTCCAGTAGGCGGTAAGTATGCTGTAGCTCATCTATGGGCCGGAATTAGCGTAAAGGGGCTTCTAGGGTGGGTTATTCGAGAAATTGTCGATTTCCGATACTTCATTTCTATCCTATCGTTCAGAAAGGCATGGAGACTCTTTCGAGAAGAGGTTCAAATTTTCATAAAAAATGATTAATTTTTTGCGACATCATTTTTTTTAAAATTGTAGGGGAGCGGGGTTCGGAGAAGTGACCCCGTAGGTGATTACGGCCCATTAAATAAAGTGAGTATTTAGTAACAGCTAAAATTACAGTCATGGTGATGAAGAGGGAAGAGAGTTATTTCAGCTATTTATAGAAAGTCTGAAAATCTAATTTTAAAAGCTTTTTGCAAGTAACATAGTCGCATAATCTACATTGTGCGACTAGTACTCTTTTAAAATAAGTCCGCTTCCCTGTGGTTTAGACCGGATAGGCGCGGCGGCGGTTCTATTTTCTATCTCTTAAGTTGGTCATCAGTCCAAGCACACCTCCCTATCGGTGATACTTGTGATTCAGTCTCTATAAATGTAGAATATCCCCATGCCTCGACTCATTTTTGATATTGAAACCGTGGGCGTTGATTTTAATGCTCTTGATGAAATCTCGCAGGAGTATCTCGTAAAGAACGCGCGCAGTCCGGAGGAAGCCGAAGAAGTAAAAAACAATTTAAGCTTCTCCCCTCTTACGGGCCAAATTGTGGCGATTGGCATTTTAAATCCTGACACTGATAAGGGTGCGGTTTATTTTCAAGCGCCCGAAGCAAACCTAGAACAATCTGAAGAGGAAGGAGTCCAGTATTTTCCGGTTACCGAGAAGGAAATTTTGGAAAAATTTTGGGAAATCATCCAGCACTACGATCAGTTCGTTACCTTCAACGGCCGCTCGTTTGATTGTCCGTATATTATGGTTCGTTCAGCTATTCTGAAAGTGAAGCCAACTAAAAATCTCATGCCTTATCGATATGGCGACGAACATATTGACCTCTATGATCGGTTGGGCTTTTTCGGCGCTGTGCGGCGAACTATGAGCCTTCATATGTGGTGCCAAGCCTTCGGCATTAAAAGCCCTAAATCTGACGGTATCAGTGGCAACGAAGTGGCCCAGCTCTTTAATGACAAGGAATATCTCAAGATTGCCACATATTGTTTTGGCGATCTGGTCGCCACCAAAAAACTCTACGAAGCCTGGAATAAATACATTAATATTAAATAACCGCCTTTAATGTTCTATCGCACTGCTAAAGAATTTCGAAATGAAAACGGTTATGATATCGAAGGAGAATGGTTTCCCCGCGTCACTTCGATCCTCTCTATAAAATCAAAGCCTGCGCTCTATGCATATTATGCCGGTATGCCTAATTTTAAGGCTGGCGAAGCCATCCTGAACCGCTCCGCCGAAGAAGGTTCGGCCGTTCATAATGCCGTAGAGGCGATACTAAAGAAGGAACCAATTGATATTCCATTGGCAATCCAGCCGAGCATTGATGCGTTTTTAGATTTCTACGGGAGTAATCTTGTTATACCGCTGAAAATCGAAGAACGGATTATCAGCCGAAAACATCGTTATGCGGGCACGATTGATATTCTTGCCGAGGTAAACGGCGTGGTTGGCGTATTAGATATCAAGACATCCCAAGCAATATATCGCGATTACGGCATACAGACTGCGGCGTACATGCAAGCATTAAGCGAAGATTCGAATATGCCTCCCCTCACCTCTTGGGTTCTGCGTCTGGATCAGAATCAAAAATGCATTCGTTGCAAAGCTACGATGCGTCAAAAGGGTGGCAACGTAAAAATCAAAAATGATCGCTACCCTTGCGAGCATAACTGGGCGCCAATTAAAGGAGAATATGAATTTAAAGAGCTTGCTGGATATGATTCAAATATCAAAGCTTTTTTTGCGGCTAAATCTCTCTGGGAATGGGAACACGATTTCTGGTTGAAAAGATTCTTATAACTACGTCAGAATAGAAGCGTCTTATTTTTATTGGCAGTTGCCGGCAAGAGTGTAGCCTGCTTTCTGGGCAGTGGCCTCATTTTCAAACCAGATCTGATTGGCGGGTAAGATCGTCTTGACTCCCGAGCACCAGCTATAATGGTATTTTTTCGATGTCGAGCTCTTGGAGACCACCACCCTAGAATCACGCGGAATTTGGGGTACTGGAGTTCTTGCCGTGATATTTCCGGAAGAGTCTTGGATAGGAGCGGTGGCGGCGTTATAAATATTAGCCCCCTCCCCTACTTTTAGCGGGGACTTCTCAAGCGCATTAATGCGGCCTAAATTGTAACTGATTATCGCGATGAGGACGATGCACCCAAGAACAAACATGTCGTGCCAGAAAGATTTGACGAAAGCAGTAATTCTTGCTATCATATCCGAGTATTTTAATTTGGATTCTACGGTAGTTATTGTAACACTAGCCCTGTAGGATTTCCACGTAGAATGGCACATACAAAAGCCGTAGGTACAACACAGTTAGGACGAGATTCACAACCAAAATATCTCGGCGTGAAACTCCACGATGGTCAAGTTGCCAAAACCGGCAATATTATCATCCGACAGCGCGGAAGTAAATTTCTAGCTGGCGAAGGCGTCCGACAGGGTTCTGATTATACTATCTATGCAGTTATGGATGGTAAAGTGAAATTCACCACGACCAAAAAAAAGAATTACGACGGTTCTCGAAGAGTCGTAAAAGTAGTAAATATCATCGTCTAGCGTTTATCGACTATAAAACCCCTCCGCCATGGCGGAGGGGTTTTATAGAGCTCATCTATGCCTCGGTAATGATTATTTTGAGCGGCACAATAACTTCCGGAGCCAGCTCAAGCTGAACGGTATGCTCGCCGACAGTCTTAATATGCTCATCGAGCTGAATCATATCATCTTCCAGATGAACTCCGGTCTTTTCCTTAAATTTGTGAGAAATTTCTTTCTTACCGACGGCGGCAAATAGTTTGCCCTTCTCGTTGGTTTTTTCCTTGAGTTCAAGCGTTACATCCTTAATCCTATCAGCGACTTCGCGAGCCTTGTTTTTTTGCTCCTTCATGATTACTTCGCGCTTTGAGCGAAGCTCCTCCGCCTGCTTCAAAGCCGTAGTAGTGGCCGGCTTGGCGAGATTGCGGGCAAGAAGAAAATTGCGGCCATATCCGTCATTTACGTCCTTTACATCGCCAATTTGTCCGACTCCTTTGATATTTTGTAATAAGATTACGCGCATAATATTACTGTTTGACGACTTTAAGCGCTTTATCAAGTTGCGGGTCTTTTCCCTGCTCCCCTTGGATGATGGCGCCTGATTCGACTTCTTTAGGATCAAATTTAATTTCTATATCTGCGTTAATGCCCTTTTCCGAAATTGAGATACCGGAAGGAGTTAACCACTTGGCTATGGTAACCTTTAATGAAGATCCGTCAACATATTTCGCCAGTTCCTGCACTGAACCTTTTCCGAAGCTCGTTTCGCCAATAAGTTTGATACTGCGGTTGTCGTGGAGCGCTCCGGCGAGGATTTCCGATGCCGAGGCCGAACCGCCGTTAATCAAGACGACAGTCGGGTAATTTTTCAACTCGGCATTGCCGGAAGCCTTGAATTCGTTCTTGGTTCCGTCGCCGAAATTCTCGATTGTCACGACACTGCCCTTATCCAGAAAGTATCCGGCAAGATTTACCGCTGAATCAAGGAGACCTCCGGGATTGTTGCGAAGATCGAGTACGATGCGATTAGCTTTTGATTTAATAATTTCCTGAACTGCTTTTTTGAATTCGCCATCAACGTTGGAATTAAAGACAAAAATTTCGATGTGAGCAACATTACCATCGCGGAGGGTCCATTGGACTGCGGGAATCTTAATGGTATCTCGGATAATTTCAACTTCCCGGGTCTCATTGCTATTGCTTGGTGACAACATCATTTTCACTTTTGTACCCTTGTTGCCGCGAATGAGATTTACGGCTTCTTCTACCGTCATGTCAGTTGTGACCCTAGTGTTAATTTCTAGAATGCGATCTCCCGCCTTGATGCCTGCGCGAAACGCGGGACTGTCTTTAATCGGAGAAATAACCGTGAGCAAATTATTTCGTTTGCCGATTTCCATGCCCACGCCGCTAAAAGCGCCGGAAATTTCTTCTTGGAATTTTTTACTTGTGGATGGTTCGAAGAAAACGGTATATGGATCGCCGACACTGTTAACCATACCCGAGATCGCCCCGTAGATGAGCTTTTGAGTTTCAATGGTGTCATTATTAACATATTTTGCCTGGAGTGTGTCCCAAACATCCCAAAATAGAGAAAAATCAACATTGTCCGGCTGACCCGATTCCTTATTGATGAGTTCTCGAAGACTTGTTTTAAGCGTGTTCCCTTCTTGGTAGCGCGTATAAGAATAACCGGAAATAAATCCTGCGCCGAGCGATAAAAGCACAGTAAGAATGAAAATTTTTCTAGTAAGTGGTTGCATGTGATGGCTGTGAGATGTTCCTCGCAGAATGCCGCGTTAGGAATCCGTATTTTCTGAAATATCTCCAGAAATCCTTGATATGCCAACGGGTTGTTTGATTGAAAAATATATCGAAGATCAACAGTTTGCCCTTCGAACTTCGTCCCAGGTAATGGTAAAACTTTGCTTCTGGATAATAAACAACTTGATATCCATTCTCCCAAAATCTTCGTGCCCAGTCAACGTCACTGAAATAATGGAAAAGTTTTTCGTCGAGCAGGCCGACTTTTTTGATTGCCTCCCGAGAAGTCATAAATGCCGCTCCCGAAACCCAGTCGGGCTTTTGGACTTTTGAGGGATCTGTTTCCCTTAAAAGAAACGGGTCTAGTATTCTTCGAGCAAATGGCAGATATCCGATGCGTCGATAAAAGATTGTTACGGGTGTGTAGAAGCGAAAATAAGAGTCTTGGTGTGTGCCGTTAAAATTAAGGAGCTCCGGACCGATTAATCCTATTTCAAGATGATCTTTAAAATACAAGAGAAGCTTTTCAACAGCGCCTTTTAACACCACGATATCCTGATTTAGCGCTAGGAAATATTCGCCTTGAGCGGCACTAATACCTTCATTAATTCCTCGCGTATAGCCGGAATTTTTCTTGATCGGTACGAACTTAATAGAACGAAAGGCTTCTTTGAATTCGTCACAGACCACATTCCGGGTCTCGGACCGAGTGGCATTATCAACGACGACTATTTCATAGTTGAAGTCTTTCGGAAGTGCCGCGACAAGCGATTTCAAGCAGAGACGCAAAAGGGCGGGGTTACGGTAGCTTAGGATGATGACAGAGAGCATCATGATTTCTTTGAGACGGCAGAGACGGGTTTCAGAAAATCCTGGAAAAAAGTCTTAAGACGATTGAAATTATCTCCCTGCGGTAAAAGCACATAAGCACCCGCCTCACCAACACTTTCATAGAGATAATCAGCCGTGGAAAGAATATGGCGATTTACTTTATCGACGTTTACCTGTTGAGCAAGTTCAATCAAACCTTTAATATCAAGGAGATTAATGTCGGTATTGATATTTTTCTTGAGCGTGTTTAGGAGGCTCAAACTGCGAACAGGGCTTGAAAGAAAGTCCATCTGAATCACCTTATTTTTGATGGCAAACATAACTTGCTGCTGTCGGCGAGCGCGATCAAAGTCATTTGAGGAGTAGCGGGATCGGACATAATATAAAGCGTTTTCCCCGTCTAAGTGGTTGAGGCCCGTTGGAAGCTTAAATACATATCCCCACTGCGTTGTTTCTTCAAATGGTTTATCGAGAACGATATCGATCCCTCCGAGATCATCGATGATTTTCTTGAATGAAGAGAAATCAAAAACGATACTATTATCGACATACACGCCGGTGATTTGAGAAACGAGTTTTTCGGTGCTTCTTAAGCCAAGATAGGCATATACGGCATTGATTTTTTCCTTCTTGTCTTTACTGATCCGCACATAGAGATCGCGCGGGATAGAAACGAGTGTTGATCGGCCCGTTGTCTTATCGAGGCTAAACAGCATGATGGTATCAGTTAAATTTCCGCCGTCCGGGTCATCTTTTCCTCGAACGCCAAGAATAAGAATATCATATCGGTTGGCTTCGGCTTTCGGCATCACGTAATCGGTTTCCACCGGCTTATCGCCGCCAAACGGAAAAAGATTCTCCTTCCAGTTGGCTTTACCAGCATCCACTAATAGGCTATCAGACCAATTATACGCAGTATAGCCGGCACCAAGTAGAAACATAACAATGAAGATTGAACTCAAAATTACCCCTTTGCGGTTAAAACGGAGGCGAGGCTTTTCATTAAAGTCTGGCTGTAAATTCATCCTCACACTCACTGAAGAGTAATGGCTCGCGTTCCGCCTTACTTGGTATTGCGGACAAGCAAGTCATACAATCAGTGTATTATGGATATATTCATATAAACCCTCGCCATCACCAGGAACAGCTCTTCAGTGAGTGTGAGGATTCATGCCGATAATAAGATAATTAGATGAACCATGTGTGCATTTCTTGAGGAGATTTTTTCGCTTTCGCCATCACGAGCCGACGCTTGCGGAGCATCGCCGGAAGAAGCCCGAGAAAGCGAGGAATTTCTAGAAAAATCTGGGGCTCAAACAGCAGCGCGAAACCTAAAACCTGAATCTCCCTAATCGCGATGTAGGGCGCGTCCTTCAAGATGTTTATTATATAATCATTTTTAATAATTGTAAACCGCACGTTCGACCAGTCGAGAATGCGTTTTCTGATCGGTATTTGCTGTCGTGTCTTAACTCTGCGGAAATAATCCATCATGCTCCGGCTGTGTCCTTTTGTCGTCGAGCGGTCATGATATGCAATGACGTCGGGATCATACCACTGCTTCCATCCAAATAGCTGCATTCGCCAAGTAAGGTCTAGGTCGTCTCCGTACCAGAAATAGTCGTGATCGACAATAGCGCCGTCGATGCGGATGGCTTCCAGGGCTTCTTTTTTGAAAAATGGCACCGCTCCTTCTGCGGCAAATATTTCAGTTGCTTGGTCATGCTGGCCATAATCAAAGGCTCCGTGACCAACATTCATCACCCGACGCGATCGAGCAAGGCGAAATCCGCATGTATCAATGATTTTCGAAGCGTCATATGATCCGTCTGCCAGTTGTTGGAAATCATAGCGCAGTATTTTAGCTTGCAGAGCGCCGATCAAAGGATCAGCTTCGCACACCCGGATAGCGTTTTTCACAAATTGCGGATGCATCATTACGTCGACAGAGAGCCCGACAATATAAAAGCCATGACTTGATTTGAGCGCCTCCTCCTGACCCGGCCACATGCCCAAGTTTTGGGGGTGTGCGATCAGGTTAAATTCAGGATATTCTCTTTGAACAATATCACGTGTCGAATCAATTGAAGCGTTATCAAAGACATTGACCTCCAAATTCTCGTACGTTTGCCTTCTGACGTGATCCAGACAATAACGAAGATATTTTTCTCCGTTATTGACGACCAAATTAATTGTGACGAGAGGTTTATTCATAATAGCGGTCCACTCCCGCGATGAGCGCTAAAGTTGTTGTAAAAAAGAGCATGGCGCGTTCATCAAAAAGAGCTACATCGGTCAAAGAATAAATTAAAACCCAGGGGATGAAGAGCATTGCTCCGGCAAGATACGTCATGACAAATGGGTTTTGTTCCAGAACGTATGTTTTGTAGATGCGGATAAAGAAAAGACTTAAGAGACCCAAAACTGCAAGCAGTGCCGGTATGCCCATTTCTGCCGCGATATGGAGATAAATATTATGGGCCGATGATCCAGCACGGGCAAGGAAGATATCCTGACCAAGCACGACGGGAAAATTTCCAATCCCCACGCCCAGAAATGGCTGGCGGCCGATTGAAGCAACCGATTTCTTCCAAATCTCAATACGCTGGCGATTCGATGTCTCGCCAAAATCGATAATCGATCTAACCCTGTTTCTAAATAGGCCGAAATCCCCTTTTGATAATAAAAATTGCGGCGACGTAAAAATAGGATACGCAATGCTGAAAAGCAAAAAGAAAAGCGTTAAGTAGGACGTAATATAGCGAAAAAACGTTTTATGCGTTTGGGAAGCTCGAAAATGGACTAAAAGGTAGTTTATCGCGATAATCATAAGAACAACTCCTAAGCTAGCGGCCCAAATACCTCGCGTACCGCTTAAAATTGCGATTAGAAGCGCCGCAGGCACCCAAAGAATGGCAAGCCTCCCCCTGGTCATAATGAGGACCTTAAAGCGATTTAAACGTTCCGGCGCCGAGGTGATATTTGAGACTCCATATGCCAATAATGCCGGTATGCCCAAAAGTACGAATTGCGGAAAAGAATGAGAATCAGGAAACAGAGAAAAAACTCGCAACGACAGCTGTTCCCCATAATATGCAAACCAGGTGTTGCCAAGGCGCACCGCGATCTCGCACCACTGACTGCCGAATTGATTACATTGAATCCCCTCTCCCCACAGGCGCATGAATTGATAGATATCGATAAAATATGTCGAGGCAACTTGAATAAACCCCGCCAAGATCACGAGCATCGTCGGGATTCTAATCGCTCGAATAAGTTCCAGTGTGAAATTTTTATCACGCCGGATAAGATCGTGAATGATTATTCCGATAAATGCGATGTTCGTGAAATAAATAATCCGCTTTATTCCGGCGCCTACTTGCGGTGCGTCGATAAGCGATAAAAATGCCAGGAGCAAAAGTAAAACTCCTCCTGCGCCGTACGGATGCTTCTTTATGAAATCGCCCGGCCTGCGAATTGCATCCAGTAGCGATACCAACCGTGGTTTTAATTCCACTTCAAAAGCCCATTTCAAAAAAAGAAGAAGCAAAATGATGCGCCAGGCGTTGAAACTATCAAAGCCTTCAGTAAAGGGCAGCGCCACGAAGAACGGAATTGATTGAACGAAAAATAAAACTCCTTCCTTGAGCGGCTGGCGCATTAAAACTATTGCAATAAAAGCAGTAACATACAGCATTACCGCCCGCGGCAAAATTCCTAGAATGACAAGGATAAAAAACAGAAGCTGAATTATGAAGAGATAGTGAGCGGGTCGAAGTTTAAGCATATTAGCGTTGAGCAATATCGCGAACGATAGCGAGAAACCGGTCCGCATGTCCCTGCCATGTAAATTTCTGGAGGATGGCCTCACGCGCCGCGAGAATTGCATTTCGCTTTTCGGTATTTATCAGTGATTCTTCTAAAACCTGCGCAATTTCCTCAACTGAATCGGGACGCTTCACGAAAAATGCCGCTTTGTCGAACAATTCATGACTCATCGCGGTATCGGCCACGATCGGCATGGCCTTATACGCCAATCCTTCGATTGGCGGCAAGCCAAAGGCTTCTTTGGTAGAAATATATGTGACTGCCTGAGCGGCGGCATATAAAGAAGCAAGCTTATCATCGCTTACCTGATCTTTGATTATTATCCGCTCGGACCCTAAATGTTCATTAATCTCTCCGATGAGATTTTGAATAATCGATGGAGAATATTTATCTTTTCCGACTACGATAAAATTAACATCTGAATACGCGCGAGCGATCTTTTCAAACGCCAACAGCGTCTCCCTAAGAAAGCGCCGGGGAAATGCCTGACCGACAAAAAGGAAATATCGTTGAAGCGAATACGGAGGTACGTCCGCCGGCGGATCGACGGCTAGATAATTTACGACGATGCGGTTTGGGTTAATTCTATAGACCTGCTCCAACTCCCGCTTGCCAAACTCCGAGATAGCCATGACTTTTGTGCCATGTACCGCGCCCCAAGTGGCAAAAATTCGATACGCCAGTCGATATCGAAACGGAATGTTCCTGGACCGAGCCTCGTAATAAGCATCGTGCACAGATAGGACAAGCGATTTCCCCACAAAGATCAGCGGTAGCATGTAATTAGGAAAATACATGACGTGCAAGCCGTCAAACAGAAGACGAATCGGTAGCATGATGTAGTAATATAGGCTGAATGAGTCAGGACCGATAATGCGTTTGGTGAAAATGGGGTTATTCAGATATGGATAGTTTGGAATCTTGGATTTGAAATATAAATAAAATTTGAACTCTTGCTGGAGTTCTGGGCGACGGACTATTTCTTCGAGGAGTTTATTGATTGCACGGGCAATGCCGTACGAATCGTACTCGATAGATTCGCATTCAATGCCAATTTTAAGCATGGAGCTTGCCGAATTTTCCCATCACATAATCCTTGATGCCGGTGATAATTGCTTTCGATTCAGGACGTTCGGACGGAAGAAAAATCAGTTTTAGCGTTTGTTTCACTATACCTAAAAATACCCACAGGGGCAATAAAATCTTAATATGCGCGGGTGCGTGTTTTTGATTGAATAAAAACATATTGCGATAGTGGTACCGTAAGAGTAGTGGCGACCCAAGCTTGTCCGTTGATTGAGAAATCTGGTGATGAATCTTCGGTTCGGTGAGAAAGGAAATGGAAATCCCGGCCTTCCGCGCCGTCAGCGTGAAATCAGCATCTTCAAAGTAAAGAAAATACCGCTCATCCAGGAAACCGATCTTTCCAAATACGCCTTGATGGATGGCAAGGCCTGCCCCGATGGCATAATGGTTTATTCCGTTCTTTAACGGCTCGTACTGATGCAAAAGAGTCGGTTTTAGCCACGCCACATTGCCGGCATACGCTACACGTTCATTTTTCTGCAACGGTACGCCCACGATTCCCTGCCGCTCTTTCAAGCCTTGTTTAAGGCATAATATGAAGCTTAACTCAACATGCGTATCATTATTAATGAGTAGTACCCAGTCGGCGTCCTGTTGGAGCGCCTTTCGAATGCCGACATTATTACCACCGGAAAACCCGAGATTCGTCTCACTGGGAACGAGATTCACAAACGGTAGATTCCGCAGTTGTTCAACGGCGATAAGCTCCTCGGGAGTCGAAGCATTATCAATGATAATCAATGAAAAATCAGGATCGGTCTGCTGATTAAGCGAACGGGCGAAGGCAATCGTATCTTTAGATCCGTTATAATTGATGGTGATGAGAAAAAGTTTCATGGATGAGGTTTTGTATTTCGGTACGGAAAGTATCAGTAGAAAATTTCTTAGCGGCCGTTTTAATCATCTCCGAATCGTAGGTTTGTTCGTTTAATCTGCGTACGCCGTCGGCAAGCCCTTCTGCGATCGGATCGTCAAAAAATTCTCCGCTAATTCCTTCCTGGACAATTTCAAGGGCGCCGCCTTTGCGCAAAGCAAGAATCGGCTTGCCAAAACTCATTGCTTCGACAGCGGTCAATCCGAAATCTTCCTCCTGCGGCATAATAAATGCCTTGGCATATTGATAATAGCGAGCCACTTCGTCATCGTTTAGCTCTCCTAAAAATCGGATATTAGCGTCTGCCAGTTTTGAAAGCCTGTTTCTTAGCGGCCCGTCACCGATGATATAGAGACTATACCCCAGTTTATTAAAAGCTTCGATAGCAATGTCGAGGTTTTTGTGGGGGTACAGTCGCGAAATGATAAGGTAATAATCTTCTCCGGGAGCCGTTGAGGCTTTCCGTGCAAACGATGTTGCGGGCGGGTAAATGATTTTTGAATCGCGACGATAATATTTTCGTATGCGATCCTGGACGTGCTTTGAAATCGCCACAAAATAATCGACCCGTCCAGACGAATGGCTGTCCCACAGTCTCAAAATATTCTTGCCTATCGCGGCAAATATCCCTCGTCTTGATTCAATATTTCGATCCCACAACTGCCGCGTAGGACTATAGCAATAGCAAATATGTTTTGTCCGAGGACGCAACACTAATCCCTTTGAAAAAAATACCGATGAAGAAATGACAATATCGTACGCGGAGAGATCAAACAACTCTATCGCCACGCACATTGCCGGCGCCCATAAAGCACTGCGGCGAAATGGAAGATTTTGAATGCCACTCGTTATGATACGTGCTTCGGGCAGATACTTTTTTAAAAATTGCTCTTCGGCAAATAACGTATAGATTGGCGCTTCGGGAAACATCTTATGCAATTCGATAAGAACCCGCTCCGCACCGCCGAGCATGTCAAGCCAATCATGAACAAGTGCGATTTTCATCCTTACACTCGCTGACGAGTAATGGCTCGCGTTCCGCTAAGCGAAGTGCTTACAGCGCAGCAAACTATTACACGACATATTATGCTATTATCCATGACCATCCTCGCCACCAGGAACAGCTCGTCAGGTGAGTGTGAGGATTCATTAGCGCTTTGCGATGACATTTTTCTTATAGACATCCAGGTTTTCAAGCACGATGCCGGTACCACGAGCGACGCAGAAAAGCGGATCGTCGGCTATGCGGGCGGGAACACCTGTTATACGGGTGATCAGTTGATCAATATTGCGAAGTAGCGCGCCGCCACCCGATATTACAATTCCGCGATCCATGATGTCTGAACAGAGTTCCGGCGGAGTTACCTCGAGTACGCTCTTCACGATCTGGACAATCTCACGCAAACTTTCATTTAGAGCCTCTGTAATTTCATTCGTAGTAATTTCGATAGTCTTAGGCAGTCCGGTCGCAAGGTCGCGGCCACGGATATTGATTTTATCTTCTTGCGCTTGCTTCACCGCACTGCCAATATTTATTTTAATAAGTTCGGCGGTTCGTTCGCCAATAGCAAGACCGTGCTTCTTTTTAACGTATTCAACGATAGTGAAATCAAACTTATTACCGCCGATACGGACTGATGACCAGCTTACAATGCCGCCCAGCGAAATTACAGCCAGCTCGGTTGTTCCTCCGCCGATATTCAGGATCATATTTCCAATCGGGCTGTTGATGGAAATTTTTGATCCGATGGCGGCAAGCACCGGCTCTTTAACGAGATAGACTGCTTTTGCTCCGGCGTTGAGCGTTGATTCGATGACGGCGCGTTTTTCCGTTGACGTAATACCGGCCGGTACCGAAATTAAAACTTCCGGTTTCATAAAGCTAAAAACGCCAATTGCTTTCTTTATGAAATATTTAAGCATCGCGCCGGTAATCCGATAATCCGCAATGGCGCCGTCTACTAGTGGCTGGGACACGATGATGCTATCGGGAGTGCGGCCGATCATTTCCTTCGCAAGATTGCCAACGGCTATAATTTTATTATCGAGAACTGACACCGCGACAACAGACGGCTCGTTGATAACTATGCCTTTTTTAGGCACGAAAACAACTGTATTAGTGGTTCCAAGATCAATGCCTATCTTTTTCATCCCGTTAGAAGCAGTACAAAACTGGGCATAGCTTTGTACTGATGATTATAGAATACATGTGACATACTACAGTTTTGACTATCAGACCCGTTGGGGCTGCTTTGTGCGGGATTCATCCCACCAACTATAGCTGGTTTAGTAGGTGAAATCAAATGACCAGGCATACTCCCGGTCGACTAGTCAAAAAGCTTTAAAAATGCTATCCTTTAGGAACATTTTTAACACCTTCCATGACTAAAAACGCCCGACGAATTTTCTTTTATCTAGGTCTTCTTATTTTTATCAGCGCCAGCTATATCGCTATTGTCTATGCCCAAGGATATAAATACAGCTTTAAGGAACAGCGGTTTTTGCATACGGGCACGATCCAGCTTAAAGTCAATGACGATGCCAAAGTATTCATAAACGATGAGCTTGACGGCACGACGTCCCTCTTCGGAAATTCTCACACCATAAGCGGCCTCCTTCCCGCTAACTATATTGTCCGTTTAGACCGCGAAGGATTTACGCCGTGGCAAAAAACCGTCACCGTGCAGGAAGGTTATATCACCGATTTTCCTCGTATTATCATTCTACCGATGAGTGAAGCGGAAGCGCCAAAGCTTCTGGAAGAATTTGAAAAACTTTTACTATCGGTCAATGTTGTAATTGCCATTCCGCCATCTTCACCTGTCCCCAAAACCACGTCCCGAACGACCAGATCTTCCTCTCCCGGTATTACCGCGTCAGTTAGCGCCTCCCCTATCTCGGATGAAATATTTATTCTTGAAAATAAAACTCTTTATACAAACAAGGACGGCACACTAACATTATATGCTCCCAATGTTGCGGGATTTTCAATATCTGACAATGGCCGAAAGATTCTTTGGTGGAATGATCGTGATGTATGGGTCGGCTGGCTTCACGACACCGATTACCAGCCCTATCACAAGACTGGCGACCGAGAACTTATCACTCGTTTTGCGGCAACAATCAAAAAAGCCGCTTGGTTCCGCGGCGAGGATCATATTCTCGCCGACACCAATGGCTATAAAATCGTCGAAATCGACAAACGCGGCGGCATTAATATCATAAAGCTGTAAATGGACTTGGCCATATGCTATTCTGAATTATGGAATCAGAGAGAGAAAAATTTACCCCGGAACTCAAAGAAGAAGAGCCAAAAACGCAGGAGCTTATCGTTGATTTCGTAAGGCATGGAGGGACAGAATACACAGAAGAATTTCCTGATATAACAGAAAGAGGCAAAGAAGAAATCAGAGCTACTGCAGAACAGATTGCCGCTACTATAGACCCACAACAAGAGATCGTGGTTTTTTGGTCTTCTTCAGCCATGCGCGCAAAAGGCTCTGCTGAAGTAATGAAACAAGTCTTTGAAAAACACGGCATAGAAATAGCAAAACAAAGCTCCATTTCTTCTTTGCGACAAATGGAAGTAAAAGACCCTGATTTCATATTTAATTTATTTGATAAAATCATAGAAGAAGGCAAAAACCCCGAAGAAGTATTTTTAGAACATGAGACATGGGCAGGAGAAAAAAGTGAGAAAGTAGAAACCAGAACGGAGATACAAAAAAGGATCGACCGAATAATGAACTATCTACGATACGCCGCCGAACACATAAATACGCAGGGCAAACGCTTGAGAATCATTGGCACCACTCATTTCGAGACGATGCAACCACTTATTCAGGAAATTTTTGGGAAAGAGACCGGCGAACTCCTGAAAACCGGCGAAGATTTTGAAATTCGGATGAAACATAACAGAAATACCGGTGATACTGAAGTAGAATTTTCTTTTCGCGGCAAAGAAAAGCGGGGTTATCACTTTGACAAAGAGACAAGGAAGTTCACAGCACTGGACTCTCATGATTGATTTAGAAAAGGCACTATTAAACCCAAGGGCTTACGACTCTAAAACCAAGAGGGTTAAGCTTATAAAAAGCTTGGTTAATTTTGTCTTTCTTACTGATAATTTTGTTTATAAAATCAAACAGCCGACAGTTCGCTTTGAGGGCAAGATTAACTACACCACACTTGCTAATAGAAAACGAGCAACACTTGAAGAATACAAGGTTAATAAGATTTTTTCTCCATCGATTCATATAGGCGTGGTACCGATACGGGCTGGTACCAACAGTAATATCGGAATTAATATTGGAGGCAAAACTTTGGATTATGCTCTGAAGATCAAGAGATTACCGGAAAATTGTGAGTTATCGGAGTTGATCCGACTTCACAAGGTAAAAAACAAAGACGTTATTTTACTCGCAGATACCCTCCGCAGGATTCACCAAAAATTACCTCGCAGAAGAAGATTTGCTCGCTATGCTTCTCTACGATCTCTTCAACAACGCTGGCAAGAAACTTTTGACTGGATGCAAGAACCACACATGAAAAAGATTGTTGCCGCAAATTTCTATCATCACCTAACCGCATGGCATAAAAAATATTCCCGCTTGTTTCACCTATTGCTTGCGGCAAGACAACCATTTACTCAACGCATTCACGGCGACTTAAATACGGAAAATATTTTTTATGTCCGCGGTACATATCATTTTATAGATGTAAATCAATTGCTTAAGGAGTGGGAATATGGCGATCCTCTAAACGATGTTGGCGCCATTGCAAAAGATTTCGATGCATACGGACAAGACGAACTCGGTAATTTATTCGTGACTTCATATCTTGGAGGTCTTACTGATAGCACAACAAGCGTTGTCCAATTCTATAAGATGTACTGGGCTGCAATCCGATATTCAGTCTATGCTGATATCCTTGCAAGACGCGCTCGAAAAGAATGGAAAAGAACCGACATGGTGCGAGCTAAACTTTACAGAATTCTTGTTGAACGTTATTTGAGGGTTCCGTAGCGACAGTTTCTTTTATAAAAAGAGGCCCCCGACAGAGAGACCGAGGGCCTCTTCCGCGGGGGCGTGTTGCTACTTCTTGATGCGGTATCCCGCCTTGTCACGCAGGGCCAGGGCTTCCTGCTCGGAGATGGCCCAGCGGGCAAGCTCGGCATGTGAGCCGCCGGTAGAGTTGATCCACAAGGTTGCAAAACCAGTCCGCAGGTATCCCGTTTCACCCTTCTTCAGACCCAGCGCCGCGGTAGCGAACCCGCAGATTCGGCCGTCGTCGGACTGCCGCAGAATGCACACGTAGTTCATGTCCCCACCAATGGGCATGACCGTGACCACTGGGCCCATCGTGATCTCCGGCCCAATAACAGGCAGGTCACCGACCGGCAGCTTCTTGATCTCCATCCGGGTGCCCCGGAACTCGGTGAGGTCGGAGGAACCGACTGTTGTGGTGTACAGTACCGCCGGCGCTGCTTGCTGGTCCTGCTCGTTCTGCGAGAGGGCATTCACAAACAGTCCGGCAGAGAATGCGACGACCATCACCAGCGATGCGAATCGGATACCCAAGAACGTACTCTCGTTACGGGTTACGAAGGCCGCGAACCGGCGCCGGACATCATACCGCAGGTTAGCTTCCGTCTTGGACTGTACGAACATGTCAAGATTGTCATGCGGACCGGTAAAGGTAAGGAGGTTAGCCTGCGTATCGTTCGCCAAGTATCGCTCGGATGCGAACGGCACAAACAACGAATGTTCGTATTGCCTGCTGTCGAACCCGCCAGTGAACAAGTATGGCACAGATGTGCTGAACCACCGACCTGGGATGGGATGCTGATGGTCACTGAAAGTCAGCGTATCCGGAACCAATACATACCCACCAATCCTCTGGTTCCGGGGATTGTGGAAGTCGCTGACCGCACAGACTGCGACAACCCCGCCGACGCGATTCCAGACGAAGTCCGGTAGCACAGTCCAGCGCTCCTGGAGTCGCTGGATGACCTTGGCGGCCAGGTACGTCAGCACAGACACGGCGAACAGTACGAACAATGCGACTTGCCATGTAGTCATGGCGACCTTCCTTTCATTTTCAAAGAATGTCCCACCGTTGCACCCTTAGGCGCCGATTCGGACAGCCAGTAACGCCTTAGCGTCTAGGCACTTGATATCATACCACGAAATAGTTATTTGTACAACCCCCATTTTCAGTGTATCGGAACGGCATAGCCGCTAAGCGTTTTATCGCTTGCTCCATTGAGGCGCTTTTCTGGCTTTTTTGAGACCGTACTTGCGACGCTCTTTCTTGCGGGAGTCGCGAGTCAAGTAACCAGACTTCTTGAGCTTCTTGCGGAAGTTAAGATCGAACTGTTCCAATGCGCGGGCTAAGCCATGCCGGAGAGCATCAGCCTGACCGGCAATGCCGCCACCTTGCAAAAGTGCCATCACCTTGAATCGATTAAGCGACTTGAGTTTGCGTAACGGAGCTTCAATACGAGCAATAAGATTTACATCATTGAAATAGTCGAAGTAATCTTTGCCGTTGGCCGTCATCAGAGCCCGATCTTCTTTCATGGTATCGGTTGACTTCTTAGTATATAAACGTACGCGAGCGATGGATCGCTTGCGACGACCAACTGATTCATAGTAGCGTTCTTTATCGCCGGCTTCTTCTTCACTTTCAGGTATAATAGAATCTGCATCTATAGCGTCGACGTCGACAGTTTGTGTGTTTCCTATAACATCAGTCTCGGCTACTCTAGATGGGGCGGCTTGCGATTCAGGAATTTTCAGTTTAATCTGTTTCTTTTCCTTGACTTTGGTTTTTTTGGATATTTTTGGCATATTATGCAAACTTAAGATTTCGGATGATTTTATCGCGCAATCGGTTATTGGGCAACATGCGATAGACGCTTTTGCGAATAACTTCCTTGGGTTGTTTAGTCCATTCTGCTTTTAATGACCGCTCCTTCATTCCACCCGGAAAACCTGAATAGTGATAGTAGATCTTCGTATCCATTTTAGAACCGGCAAATTTAATTTTATCGCTATTGATGATGGTTACCTGCACTTTCGGCATAATATGCGGCTGATAGTCGGGCGAATCTTTGCCGCGCAATAGCATCGCCACTTTCGAGGCAAGACGTCCTAATGATTGATTTGTTGCGTCAATTTCGTGGGTAATCATATCGCTTACTTAGTAAATTCAATGACTGCCATTTCGGAACCGTCGCTCTTGCGGCGAGCCAAACGGACCACGCGCGTGTAACCGCCATACGTCTCGCTAAAACGCGGGCTAATGTCCTTCATGAGTTTGTCGACAGTCTTAACGCCGATTTTAGTTTGAAGCAAGCGGCGACTGGCAAGATTTTGCTTTTTAGCTAAAGTGATCATCTTATCGACGTATGTCGAAAGCATCTTCGCTTTTACTTTGGTGGTCGTAATCTTGCCATGATCAATCAACGCCGTGGCAAGCGATCTCTCCAACGCCTTGCGCTGGTTTCGTTCGCGTCCAAATTTTGGTTTATTGCCGCGTTTCATATTTTTACTTTTCGTTTTTCACTTTTTTCACTTTCCCTGGCCCTTGGCCGGGCAGGCGGGCAGGTTTGGTCGGCTTCTCCAGCTCCTTGACCTCAACCTGTAAAAGCACATTAAAGTGATTTACAAGAATCTCGGCGGCATTCTTAAAAGCCTGCTCTGGAGAAATTGAGCCGTCGGTTTCGATTTCCATCGTTACTTTATTAAAATCGATTCTCTGGCCGACACGGATATCTTCAACTCTGAAGTTAACCAAGCGGACAGGAGAAAAGATAGCATCGATAGCGATAACACCGATGGGAAGCTTTTCTTTCTGCTTTTGTTCTACCGGCACATAACCGATACCCTTTTCGATTGTGAGCTCCATGCTTATTTCGGTCTTTTTATCAGTGATCGTAATAATGTGCTGATCCTGATTAATAATCTCAACATCAGCGCTAAGCTTGATATCGCCGGCAGTAACCTCTCTTTCGCCTTTTACATTCAATGTAACCGTAATGGGACCTTCTGTGTGAAGCTTAAAGCGACACTTTTTAATGTTAAGGATGATTTCGATGACATCTTCAAGCACGCCGGGTATGCTGGAGAATTCGTGATCAATGCCCTGAATCTTAACGGACGTTACGGCAGCGCCTTCGAGCGAGGCAAATAAAACACGCCGCAATGGGTTCGCGATCGTTGCTCCGTAGCCGGGCAGGAGAGGAGAAATTTCAAAAACAGCCTTATTGCCTTCCCGGGAAACTATTTTTACATCTTCTGGTAGCTGGATCATATTTTGACGCCTTCGATTCCTGGGGCATACGAGAGTAGGAGGTTATATGTCGGTAACTCGGATGCTCGGGAATCGCTGACGCAATTAATTAATGTCAACGTGAATAATACTCAATAATAGCCTGGATATCTTCAACTTTGATTCCGCTGTCCAGCATCGTTGGTTTCGCCTTAATTGTCGCCGTTCCCTTTTCTTTATCAAGGAGAATCCACTGCGGCGCTTCATACTTCATCCACCATTGCGGCATCAAGCTCGTGAAGTATGGGGATTTCTTACTGCCTTCACGAATAGAGATAACATCGCCCTGCTTTATAACAACAGAAGGGATTGAAGCCTTCTTGTTGTTTACGAGGATATGGCCATGATTTACGATCTGGCGAGCTTGATCGCGAGATTGAGCAAAACCCATGCGGAAGACAACGTTGTCCAATCGGCTTTCGAGAGAAAGCATAATTGGTTCATACGGCTCGGCTTTCTTTTCAAGGACTTTCTTTACGTAGGCTTTAAACGGCTTCTCAAGGAGTCGGTAGATATTGCGTACTTTTTGCTTAGACTTGAGTTGCTGGCCGAATTCAGAAAGTTTCTTGAGCCGTCCCTGGCCGTGCATGCCCGGAGGATACGGTTTTCGAGTCATGGCTGACTTTTGAGAATATGAACGCTCCCCTTTTAAGAAGAGTTTTTCGCCGATTCGTCGTTCAATTTTTTCTCGTGGCCCTAAATAACGTCCCATGGTTGTAAATGTTTTATACGCTAAATAATGTTATACGCGGCGGGGCTTTTTAGCCTTAACACCGTTGTGCGCAACTGGAGTCTCGTCCATGATAGACGTGACATTCATGCCAGTTCCGGCAAGACCTCGGATGGCTGATTCACGAGCTGGTCCAATACCGCGAACAACAATTTTAATATTGCTTAAATTATACTTTTTAGCTTTCTCCACCACATCTTTGGCAACCATATTTGCCGCATACGGAGTGGACTTTTTTGTTCCCCTAAAACCAAGAAGGCCGGCGGATGACCAGGAGATTATATCTCCTTTTAAATCGCTGATGGCAATTAGGGTATTATTATAGGAAACGTGGATATGGGCAATGCCGTTGACGACTTGTTTTTTGACTCCTTTTTTGGAAGCAACAGTACCAGAGCCTTGCTCCTGAATGTCAGTTTCTGTTTTTGTGATAATTCGCTTTTTACCCATACAAATTAAGTCTTTTCGCTTGATGATTTTCTGCCAGAGCCCATCGTCTTTCTCACATTTCCTCTGGTAGTACGCGAGTTAGTTTTCGTACGGCCATGAATTGGCAATCGTCGAGCATGGCGCGTACCTTTCCAGGTGCCGATTTCTTTATAGTGTTTGATATTTTGGCTAATTTCTTTTCGGAGATCGCCTTCCACTTTATAGTTATGCTCAATAATCTTTTGAATCTTACTAAGTTCTTCGCCCGTCAGCTCCTTAGCTCTCTTATCGCCATCAATACCGGCAGATTTCAGAATGATCTCACTCGTCTTTAAACCGATCCCATACAGATATGGCAAGGAATAAAGGATTTTTTTATTGTCGGGAATTAAAACTCCAAAAATACGCGGCATGTTAGAAATTCTTACGAACGAGCATACTTACCCCTGGCGTTGCTTATGCTTGGGATTTTTACACAAACAGTATAGGCGACGCTTGCGCCTGACGAGTTTGCAATTATTACACATTTTTTTTACCGATGCTCTGACTTTCATGATATTTTTCTGCGAGGAAGTGGGCCACCAGGCGAGCAGTCAAAAATTCATGACCCCGCCCTTTAAGCCCGCCACCCATAGTTCGTGTTTAAGATCACAAGCATAAAGGGCGGGGTAAGGTTTTGCAACCGTACTCGCTATGCTGCGTGCGGGCAAAGCCCTTAGTAGCGGTATGTAATGCGGCCGCGAGCTCCATCGGGACTTAATTCTAAGGCAACTCTATCGCCAATCATAACCTTGATGTAGTTCATGCGCATCTTACCTGCAAGATACGCCAGGACGATATTGCCATTCTCCAACTGCACTCGAAAAGTGGTATCAGGCAAAGCCTCTATAACTAAACCGTTGATTTTTTCTTTCTGCGGATTGCTCAAAATATACCCTGAAATAAAAAACACTCTCACGACCCGATACACTCATAGCGTGAGCCTCCGTATACTAACAAACATCATTTGGAATGTCAATTCGATATCAGCCTATTGATAATCTATTATAATCGTAATCTTTTCCTTGTTTTTTGGCACTTTTTTAACCCAGAATGGTGACAGGATCACTTTGGCTTCGGCGACGCCTTGAGCTTGCTTCAGGTACCCTACAATATCGCGCTCTCCCTTGCCCAAAAGATCATTTGTGATTTGATCGGTGTCGATTTGACCGTAACCATTGCCGGAAAGTTTCAGGGTAAGCTCCAACGTGCTTCGGACTTCATTCAGATTTGCTTCTTTATAATCTAGGGCGATCTTGTCCGGCACGACCGTAAGGCCAAAGTTTTTCTCGGCATACTGGCGCACCAAAGCCCATACGTCTTCTTCCTTAAAGCCTATTGTTTTAAGCCGCCCCTTTACCGTTACGGTAAATATATCGGCTGGTTGATCTGCTTGAACGCTGGAATCAGTGCTAAGAATAGTGATCGGAGCGCTATCAGCAATCTTGAGGCCGGAGGCCTCCTGGTCTAGTGCTTCTTTTATCTCATCTTTGAGTTTCTGGGTTACTGTTTCTTTAGCTTTCGTGAAATCTTGCTCGGTAACTACCTTTGCCACGCCGCTAATACCATCCTTCATAGCTTCCATAGATTGGCCATAGAACTTCTGGTAGCGGGCTGTATCGCCTTTTTCTTTAAATGCCGGAATTGTAAATCGTCCCGCGGCGATATTATAGGTATCCCCGACTTTATCGGCGATTACCTCCACCTCAACTGAACCGGGAGTGCTGCCTGTCATGCCAGCCACCGTAACCGTGCGAAGAGTCCGAAAAATCAGCGCGTCTGATGATTCAAATCGCGTAGTTGCAATAAGAGTCTGCGGTGCGTTGCTGAATGTGTTGTAGACGGTTATTTTTCCGCGGGCTTTTTGGGCGACATCTCGTTGGCCCGTTGCTGAAAATTCCTGCATGACAGTTTTCTCAATGGTAAAAAGCTGTCCCGGCAGTTTACTGAACGTGCCATCAACGGAAGCAAATTGATCCGAGGCATTGGCGCTCATTTCAAAATCAAGATGCTTCGAGAAAGGGATGATGGTCACTATGGCAGTTCCGGTAGTGGCATAAACGACTCCTCCCGCGATTAATAAGATAGCAATCGTGATACTGGCTATGATTTTTCGAGAACGATTTGGTTTGATCTCCTGCCGCCGCCCAGGTTTTTCCAATTGAAACGCCGCCGAGCGGGAAAAAATACGCGCCCATAACGATGGCCGGATATTCTCTTTTTTGTTTAAAATACCCGTCCACATGCTTTCGCCTCTGGAAAAAGGTTCGTGTTGCCATACTTCGGCAATGTCCTCGACATTCTTTTGACTTATTTTCTCCTTCTTCACGCCAAGCTTAATCGTTGCGTCTCCGGCTGAATGAATATGGATACTCTGTCCCTCCCCATCCGATGGCACCATGCCATCAAGTCGGCGTACACGCGCGAAACTTGCCACTGGCTCGGTGGTATTTTCATATGATACGAGATCTGCATCATCTTCTGCGTCTTCTTTAAGTTCAGAGTCTTCCTCCTTTTCATCTTCCTTCTTAAGTTCTTCCTCAAGCTCATCTTCGCTGTCTTCTTTGTTCTCAAAGAGATTTTCGTCCTCTTCTTTGATAGGCGGTGTAATTTCTTCCTCCTTGTCGGAATCATTGATACCCATGATGCCGTCGGAAGGATTGAGCGGGTCGAGAAGATCACTGTCTTCTCGAACGATTTCATCTTCATCTGCCACGGCGAGTACGGATACCGGCCCTGCTTTTATTGCTTTCCTTTTAGGTTTAACCGAGGAATCAACTTTATCCTGTAATACTTCAAAGTTATATTGCCGGGCAAGTGCTATAACATCGGCGTTAGAGGACATTAGAGAAACCTTCTTTTCCTGCTCTCGAGCCGTTGTCTGAATTTGTTTAAATTGTTCTTCGTTGATAAATGCTTTGGCTTTCTTGGGGAGAATAAAAATTACTTCTTCGGCGCTGGCATTTTTAAATAAATCAAAAATCTCATCAAAAGGGTCATCTCTTACAACATTAATAATTTTAGTTGAAGCCATATCACCACTGTATCACAGGAACCATAACATTAATATGTAATCTGTGGATAGAACAATAAGATTCATATCAATGTTTTATAATGTAAATCGCAAAGGAGTAATATATTGACTTTTATGCTTACCTATGTTATTATTGGCGAGTTAGTAACTCATTTAAGGAGGCAGCCATGGAAGTTCTGCGCGGTCTGGGGGCATTCCTGCTCATCGCAGGAAGCATCCTGATCATCTCTTTCATCTACCACATCGACAAAGTGGTAACCAACGAGAGCCTGCCGAAGTAGCAACGCTCCTCTCGTTCAGAAGCCCTGGCATACGCACGCCGGGGGCTCCTCTTTATGAATTCAGTAATTTACGCAGCTTGCAGTACTCGCAATCTTTTTCTTTACAGCCCTTTTCCCAGAAATCAAGATTCATAATCTCACCTGCCACTGCCATGACCTGCTCTTCAAGATCACTTACTTCCTTAGGATCAATACTAAATGCCTCTCGCCTAAAGCTCCCTCTAATGTCCGGTTCAATGAAATCGATGATCCCCTGTTGAAATCGATACTTGCCGTCATCAAATCGATTTAGAAGTAGATTATAAAATACAAGTTGCCGCTTATAATTTCCGTCTGATGTTGCGGTAGCGCCTTCGATCTGGTTTCGTGATAACGGCTTTCCTGTTTTGTAATCTATGACATTAACCTTTCCTGCCTGCGCAGGCAGGCCTGCGCTATCCAAAATCTCTAGGCGGTCAATGGTACCGTTTAAGCGAACATCAGGCGTCAGTTCGATGCCGTCTATTTTAAATTCATTGCGGATATTCTTGTTCCAGGTACTGTGATAATTCGTATAATAGCCCGCGAGCGCCTGTTCGCCCTTGGCTAGAGCCTCGCTATAGTCGCCTTGAGTAATGGGCTGATGGGAAAGCGATTCTTTAAAACGCTTAATGAGAAATTCCGAGCCTTTATCATCTCCTTGCACCCAGCAATCGAAGAATTCACGCAAAGCCGAATGTACGGCATTACCGTATGCCAGGTGCTTATTGGGAGCTTCCGGGATACGGAGCAGGTTTATATAGAAATACCGCCAAGGGCACTCCAGGTAGTTGTTGAGCGCCGTTACCGATAAGCCATATTTTCGGAAAAGCTGATTAAGAAACTCCTTATCCTTTACTCCGGGTTTAGTAATCGCTGGTTGCGCAAAGAGAATCTCTTTTTCCTTAAGGAAGGCCTTCTCATACATTTGACTGTCGCCTTCGATGATTAAATCCTGATCAATCTCCTGCATAAATTGCGAAGGAATCTGTTCACGGCCGTTATATCCTTGCCGGGCGTAGCATAGCGCGACTTCTTTCTTGGCACGCGTCAGGGCTACATACAGCAGATTGCGTTCGTCTTCATTGTCGAGTGTTTCATTGATCAGGCTCGCGCTTGAAAGGGCAAAGGCTGATTTAGGAATCTTGAAATGGCCTATCCGGCGGCGATTGCCCCAGTGTCCGTCGTACATATTCGTCAGATACACGTATTCAAACTCTAATCCTTTCGACCGATGCGCCGTCATCAGCCGTACATTGCCGCTGTTTCGGGTGATTAATTTATTTTTTACCAATACTTCATGTTCCTGCAACATATCGAGATACGAAAGGAACTGATCAAGCGTATAATCGCGATGAGTCTGTATTAATCCTTTGATCTGGTCGAACAGCGTCCGGACTTTTTCGATTTTTTCGAACGCATCCGGCAAACTTAAAATGTAATTCAGGAAACCCGAATCGCGGACAATTGTTTCAAATGTTTCGGCGGCGCCCTTGTTAGCAGAAGCGATTTTCCATGATGAAAGCTTAGTATACAAGTCTATGAGGCTTTTGACATCTCCTACTTTTGTGGCTTTGAGCTCTTTGTCACTCTTAATGACGTCATACGGATTCATCCGTTGTGCCCGACTATACTCCGCGACTTTATAAATATCGAGTGGCTCAATCTTGAGAAAATCGACGTGAAGCATTTTCAAGAGCGCTCCCGGTTCGCCGAATGTTTTCACCGCCCGCAAAATATAGAGTAATTTTTGGACGTCCTCATCGCGGAGAAGATTCTGATCGGATTCAATCGCGAATGAAATACCGACCTTCTCCAGCATCAGGGCGATTGGCATCGCATCGGCGTTGTCCCGATACAAAATAGCAATCTCTTCTGGCTTCGTGCCTGATGCGATTTTATCGGCAATGCTTTTCGCCAAGAAATATTGTTCGACATCGGGTGTCGTGAATTCATACAGGGCGATTTTTTGTTCAGAATATGTGCTGTGGGCTTTAAGCTCTCCGCGTTTCATCCCGTTAGAAGTAGCCTCGCCGAGGTCCTTAAGACTCGCGCCTCTGGCGCGAGCGAGACTTCTAACGGGATTCATTAGCGAGACGGCTACGTCCAAAATAGTCTGCGTGGAACGATAGTTATGTTGGAGATCGATGATCTGGGCACCTTTGTACAGATTCTTGAAGTAATGGAAGTTTTCCAGCGATGCGCCCTGAAATCGAAAAATAGCTTGTTTCTCATCACCCACCACGAACAGATTGGGGTTGTCATGGTAGCTAGCAATTAATTCAAGAATGCGATTCTGCGAATTGTTCGTATCCTGGTGCTCGTCTACTAAAAAGTAAAGGTATTTCTCCTGAAGCGTGAGGAGAAGCTCTGGGTCGCGCTCCAGCATGGCCACAACTTCCATTATCATATCGCTATAATCGTATAACTTATTATCGCGCAGAGATTTCTGGTAGGCGGCATAGAGTGTTGCCAGTTCGGCATTGCGCTTCAGATGTTTGAGCTGATCCTGATACGTACCTTTCATTTTGCCCTTGTAGGCTCCTTTTTCATAATACAGATCATCGATGGCGGAGAACGCCTTTTCTTCCGCGTCGATCAAGGTTCGGAAGCGTTCCGGCGAGATACCTTCTTGCTTCAACGTATTGATAGCCTGAATAGCAGGTTTGAGATAATAGAACCGGTCGCCGAACGGCCGAAGCTCCTTGATGGAAGCTGTATCGATGACCTGTTGCATGATTTCTATCTGCTCAATTTCGGTAATACTTTCGGAACCGATAATATGGGGAAATTCCTCCGGATAGCTCCGAATGATGTCATTACAAAAACCATGGAACGTGGTAATAACAACGCGATATGCGGCGCTCCCGATAATTTCAGCGAGACGCTTTCGCATGGAGACTACGCCGGATTCAGTAAACGTAAGAGCTAAAACTGCTTCAGGAGGCGTATCCGTCTGCTGAAGAATGTTGGCAATACGAAGCGTCAGTATCTGGGTCTTGCCAGTCCCGGGACCGGCGATCACCATAATCGGACCCTCAATTGCATCAACGGCATTTTTCTGCTCTGGGTTGAGCTGTTTGTAATATTCCTGAAATAGTTTTGGCGTAGGAGTTTTTCTTTTTGATTTCATTTAAATTATCATATCACGCCTACATATTTGGTATAATTGACTTGATGTTTATAAAGTGGTATCATTACGCGAGCAGTATCGCGCGCATTTGAGAATGTGCAAACAATCAACAGTGCGTTGGAGCAGGAGAACCAAAATGTCACGTACCAGCGGCATTCCGAAAGGAATTCGAACACACCTCAAGGGAGAAGGACGAGTCATGATCTACCGTGAGCTCGTGAGACTGGCCCAGAGGGAGATGGCGGAGCTCAAAGATCTGATTGTCGACGATGAGCCGATAGTCAGCATCAAGGACGGAATCGTAACCATCTCCCAGCCCGAGTTTCTTGACGAAGCGGCCGAAACAGCCGCGGGCATCTTCAAAGAACTCCTCAACGAGTTCATCGAGGAACCGCGCAAACCAGCATGTTCGTGCGGACATCGGCCAAGTCTGGCCAAGCGGGAGGAAGATGTCTCACCGGACAAGTTGTTCCTTATGACCAAACCAACGGATTTTGGAAAGGGCTACAAGTCACTGACTGGCCTTTTCGACAAACCCCGCTGGCGCCACTAGGTCTATCCACGCACCCCCGCGGGAGCCCCAAAAGGTTCCCGCGTGTTATTTTACAGTCACACCTCTACCTATTTGCGTAGGGTTCTATAATTTCCCTTACTTGCTGTTCATTTTTTACATTCATCAGTTGAATCCGTAAATCTTTTGCTCCATCCCAACCCGAAACATACGCCTTATAGAATTTTTTCATCAGATCAAAGCTTTTTGTATCGCCCCATAATTGCTTGAAAAGCAGAGTGTGTTGAAGCAGAAGCGCCAGCCGATCTTTTGTATTTCGGCCAGAGACTGGTTCGTTTTTGACTGAAAAAAACCAAGGGTTATAAAAAATGCCTCGCCCCACCATAATGCCGTCAATACCGTATTGTTGCGCTCTCTCGATCCCCTCCTGTCGACTCATAATGTCACCGTTGCCGACGATTAGCGTGCCGGTATCTTTCGCCATTTTTGCAACTTCGCCGATGACATCCCAATGAGCGGGAACCTTTGACATTTCTTTCATAGTGCGACCATGCACTATGAGCGCGGGAATCTTTGCGTCGAGCAGATTTTGAATCCAGGCGAGATCTATTTCATAGAGACCTAGGCGTGTTTTAACGGAAACGGGAATATCTGCCGCGCCTTCTTGGGTAGCTCGAATGATCTCTCGCGCAAGTTCAGGAGTTTTACAAAGTCCGATACCGGCGCCCTGCTTGATCATCTTGCGATCAGGACAACCCATATTGATATCAATGCCGTCAAAACCAAGTTTTTTTGCTAATTCGGCACACTTATAAAAATTCTCCGGTTTTGAACCGAAAAACTGGGCAACAATCGGGCGCTCACTTTCTGTAAAGATTAAGTCCTTTATCAGCCGTTCGCGGCCTCGAGAACACAATCCGTCACACGAGACAAACTCCGTATATAAGATATCGGGTTTTCCGCATTGTAAAATAATCTGTCGAAATGCGGCATCGGTGACATCGGCCATCGGCGCCAAAACGAAAAATGGCTGTTTTCCCGCCAGAGGCGGATCAGCCTTTGGCTGAAGTTTTTCCCAGAAGCCATAAACCATAATTAGGCGATATGTGTTGTCTGCTTAACGACTGGATTTACGATTAGTACGCGAGATCCAATTCCTTTTCCTTCGAGAGAGATCTTTATCTCGTATTTCCCGGGAATAGAGAATGTAAAGTTCTCAAAATTCGCGATTACTTGGAATGGCGAGGAGCTGATATTGATTTTCAGCTCGCTCTTGATAAGTTCTTTATCGTTCTCATCAACAATACGGGTTTCTAACGCGTGCATCCCCAGGCTATCGGAATCAAAATTGATAACCAACGCGAATCTGCGGTAGGTAAATGGAAATTGCTCCGCATGAATAGTCGTAAAGATCCCAATCAGATTGAGGTTATTTGTTCCCGCGGTCAGGAACGCCTGATCACAGAGAATAATGAAGTTAGGTTTGATAGTCATAAAACTAATTTAGGGTTGCGCGAATCCGGCGGACACCCGCGCTCACCGCTTCCTCCTTAATAATTTTAAATTTTCCGATCGCGCCGGTGCGCTCCACATGCGGACCGCCACAAAATTCACGGCTTACAACCTCCCCGGTTGCCGGATCGGTAATAGTATACACCGATACAGTGTCGCCGTATTTCTCGCCAAATGCGCCCAGCGCGCCGAGTTCAAGCGCTTTTTCTTTGGGCATCATCTCGCGTGTCATCGGAAGGTCGCGACGAATCCAGTCGTTCACTAGCGCTTCCACTTTTGCAATCTGCTCGTACGTCATTTTGACGGGATGCGAGAAATCAAACCGCGTTCGTTCGGCATTGATGTTGCTCCCTTTCTGTATCACATGCGCGCCCAGTACATCGCGCAATGCTTTGTGCATGAGGTGGGTGGCGGTGTGATAGCGCACAACTATATCAGAATGGTCGGCAAGTCCTCCCTTGAATGTGCCAACAGAAGCCGTGCGGGAGAGATCCTTATGTTTTGTAAATTCTGCTTCGAATTGCGACTTCTCCACTTGCATGCCTCGTGCGAGTGCAAGCTCGTGCGTAAGCTCCCACGGGAAACCGTAGGTCTGGTACAGGTTGAAGGCATCGGTACCGGCGATTGTTTTTAGTTTATTAAATTCTCGCAGTCCCTTATCTAATGTTTTTTCAAATTTGTCCGTTTCGATAATGATGGCGCGATCAATAATATCCTGACTAGTTTTCAGCTCGGGGTACGCTTCACCCAAAACACCCACAAGCGCTTCTATGAACGGTTTATGCCAGCCCGTGTGCATGCCCAACTGTTGCGCGTACACTATCGCGCGACGAAGAAGACGCCGCAGGACATATCCGCGATCTTTATTGGAAGGCTCGATGCCGTCGGTAATGATGAACGCCGCGGCGCGCATGTGATCCGCGATGATACGGAGCTTGCGCTCGCTCTCCTCTTCAGTAATCGTTGATAGCTCGCGAAGCGTTTTCAGCAACGGCACAAATAATTCAGTGTCGTACACTGAAGATTTACCATTGAGCACTGCAAGTGTGCGCTCCAAGCCCATACCGGTATCAACATTGGGTTTTGTGAGCAGTTCAAAGATGCCTAATTCTGTTTTGCGGTACTGCATGAACACATCGTTCCAGATTTCAACCCAGCGCACATCGAACGGATCAAATCGCTCCGGTGCCGGAATATCGTTGTCTATCCAATAGAACATTTCGGTGTCGGGTCCGCAGGGGCCGGTCTGACCGGCGGGGCCCCACCAGTTCGCATCGCGTCCCAAAAATACAATGCGCGAATCAGGGATACCTAACGATTTCCAAATTGCAGTAGCTTCTTCGTCTTTCGGCGCGCCGTCATCGCCCGTGAAGCACGAGAAGGCAAGCCGTTCGGGCGCGATGTTGAGCCACTTCGGAGAAGTCAGGAACTCATAACTCCAAGCGATGGCGTCTTTTTTGAAATAGTCCCCCAGCGACCAGTTGCCGAGCATCTCAAAGAAAGTGAGGTGCGTATCGTCGCCGACCTCATCAATGTCACCGGTACGAATGCATTTCTGAACGTTGGCAATGCGTGTGCCCGCCGGATGTAGCTCACCTAATAGATATGGGGTTAGTGGGTGCATACCAGCGGTGGTGAATAAGACCGTCGAGTCGTTGACGGGTACTAAAGGCGCAGACGGGATAACAACGTGCTGTTTTGACCGAAAGAAATCTAGAAATTTTTTACGAAGGTCAGAGTGCGTCATATTTTATTACTTTAGCAGAAATATGCTTTTTTTCAATGATTTTGACTAAATCTGACTTCTGGGGTACTATAGATACTTCTGCTATGAGGGAGGGTGAACATTGACGACCAGAACAACTGCCTCTCGAGATGAGCACCTAAGGCTCATACTCGAGTTAGTTCAGAGAACATACGTCCACGTCGTGGACGTGTCGGCACAACGAATTCGCAAGTTAAGGGCAGATTCAGAACTGCCCCACCTGGGATGTGTGGAGTCTGAACTAGCGGAAGATCCTAGTGTTGACATCGCGCTTGCGACGCAATCTCGTCAACTGGTAGATCAGTTGACGACGGCACATCGTCTAGCCAAAGAGGGAAGCTTCGGCGCCTGTCCGGAGTGCCGGGAGGATCTTGTCGAAGCCCGCCTTGTCGCAATTCGTGATGCGATAGAGAAAGGGGCACCTTTTAGCTGGCGGTGCTGTCAGTGTCAGCGAAGGATCGAAACGGAGAGGGAACAAGACTTACTTGTTAGGGCTCCTCGACATCGCAAACAGCTTCGCCCGACGACCCAGCTATGACGTGACACCCGTGTCCGTCCGAGCCGTACCACCCTGTAGATGGTACGGCTCGCATCTATTTCTACTCAATAAGCATTGAAATAAGCTTTAAAATACCGTATTATGCAGTATTGCAAAGATGGGAGCTATGGTGAAACGGTTATCACAGCGCTCTGTGGCAGCGCGGTCGAGGGTTCGATTCCCTCTAGCTCCCCAATAATAAAACCTCCGCTTCAAGCGGAGGTTTTATTTATGAAAATTACGGCTGGAGAATATCGTCAATCCGTCCATTGATAGAAATAACGACATCTTTGATGGAAGAAAATTGCTTTAGCGTATTTGTGATCTGTAATCGAATGACTCCTACGCGGCATGACCCACCCACTTGATATTCAAGCGTACCATCAAAATCGGCATACGCGATCCCATTAGTAATGCGCACAGAGTTAACTTTCACACCTTCAGGAATGCTGGTGTAATATTGTTCAACCTTGTCACTATCGGTGGGACCTTTAAGGAGTTCCGTAAGAGAGATGTACGCGGTTTCTTGAGTCTTAATAATGGTTCTTTCTACCGGGAAAACCACACTGCAAACATCGCCGCTATTAAGACGATGGCTACTCAAGTAAACTTTAACTGTCGCAGTTGTCAGAGTTGAAAAACGAACAGGCACACGAACAAGATTAATAATTGAACCGTCTTTGGCGGAATACTCGAATACCTCGATAATAAGATCCTTAGGCGTGCCAACTGGAACCGGAATTTTTACCGTAAACGGCTGGTAATTACTATCCTCTGGAGCGCCGGTTTGACCATTTGCCCGATACCAAACCTTGCCGGTCATATCTCGAAGCGCATATTGAAAAACGCCTTCGAATACTCGCGCTTTTCCGATTACCGTAATCGGATTTCCCACAATTGCATTAACAGACGGCGATGTGACGATAATATTCTGAATGATAGCCGTGCCTGACGGGACCGGAGTGGCGGTCACTTTTCCCGAAAGCGGCGAGGAAAAAATTAACCCGGTTGGAGTCGGGGTTTCTTCAGGAGCGATAGCGGGCTTTTTAAGCAGTAAGAAAGCGCTTATGGCCACTATTAGGGCAATCGCTACGCTAAAAACAAGTGATCTTTTCATGGGATCAACGCACCAAAGCAGTTATCTTCTATTGCATATCATACCCTATTTTCTAAAAACTTTCAAGCCCCGACACTTCGGTCGGGTTTAACCAAGATGAAGAAAAATTTATTTGTTTAGCGATTCAAAATAAACCCCAAGAGAGAGCCGAGATAGGCATGCCGATAAGAAGTCTGGCGAGCCTTATTTTCCACTGATGCGGACAGATTGATGTTGGTAAACGGATTGGTTCTGGGAGCTTCAATCGCCTGCTCTGCACTGATCTCTAATTCAGCTTGAATAGTTCGGTCATCACTCGCCGCGGGAGCATAAATCTTATCAGCTGAACTCAATGATTCATCCAAACGCCAATATTTCCAAGAAAAATATCCGCCAAAAATAACTACGCCGATGAGAATGACGATAATGCCTTCGTAGAGATCAACGTGGCGCTGATGCCAGCTTTTAGGAGACATAGTTCGAGTATAGAACATTTTATCTTCTCTTGAAACCTTATTATCAACGCGCATTAGATTTCTTTACGAAACGTATTTTTCATGCTAAAATTTTTAGTCATTCCTTTAACCGCCAGTGGTTCGATAGATATCTGCCCGCCAATGCCTTTGCCCCTATAGCTCAATGGATAGAGCGACGCTCTTCTAAGGCGTTAATGGGGGTTCGACTCCCTCTGGGGGCACAGGCGATGGCAGGTGGGTGGGTTGGAGATGAGTTTTGATGATACGGGGTGTAGTGTAACGGTAGCACGAGACGTTTGGGACGTTTTAGTCCGAGTTCAAATCTCGGCACCCCGACAAGTTAGAACATTCGGAATCTGAAAGCCCAAAATCTGGTCGCGCCGAAGGCGCGAATGGAATGGTGGGGACACGTCCTGTAAGGCGGGACGCGCTCCCACCACACCTATCGCGCCTTTGGCGCGGCCGGACTTTTCCGTCTCCGAATCCGAAAGTATCTTTTTGTCGACGATTCTTAACTTTGCTCTAACTTATTTTACCAAAAAATCTGAGGAAAGCTAAATCAAAAACCCTCCCAATTACTCGCAGGCAAAATGTTTCCTCCCCCCAACCCCCTCCACATTTTGCCTGCTCGCTGGAGAGGATGGCGAAAAGAAGAAAAAGAGTATATTATTAATCCATGGAAACACCCCAACAACAACCATATCAATCTCCAGTTACACCTCCGCCAAGTATGCCTCAACCAATGAACAAGGCTTGGATAATACCAGCCGTTGTAGTCGCGGTGCTTTTAGGTGGATATTTTACTTTTGCAAAGTATCAATCAATGTGGCCTTTTTCTTCTCAAGTAGCCATGGAAAGTCCAACCCCGACCCCATTTTCAACTAGGAGTCCATCCTTGTCGCCAAGCGTTTCACAAAGTCCCGTGAATGAGTGGACAGCATTTAATTCAAAATATTTTACCCTATCTTTTCAAGTTCCTGTAGGATTTGATGTCAATGACAGTCAAAATTATATTGCCGTCGCAAAAGGAAAATATGAAACGTATGAAATCGGCTCAAATAATGCATTTCTCACAATTCAAAGATTTGATCAAAATTTCACAAAAGAAAAAGCCATTGCAGATGCTCGAGGATTACTAAAGAATGTTAAGGAATCAAAAATTACAATTGATGGTTCTGAATTCTTAAAAATTGAGGGTGATGATTACGGTAGATACGAGGGTACAAGTGCTGGTAAAATAATTGAAATATTTTTTGAAAAATCACTCCTACATGTAGAATCTGGACGAAGTAATCCCGCACCAACCTTCGATGTTCTCTCTACGGCCAACAAAATTATTTCGACAATAAAGTTTTCTTCGACAGCAAGTTGGAAAGTGTACACAAACTCTCAATATGGATTTGAAGTGAAATATCCGCCACAGTATTTTGTCGAATCCGCAAAAGTTATTGATTCTAAATTTGAATTGCGATTTGGCTTTCAAAATCCAGGCGAAACTCGCGCTGTGATAACAGTTGAGCTCTCAAACAAAACTGCGCAACAGTGGTATAATTTACTCGCAAAAACACCGGATTATCCGGCAGCCCAAGGCATCACAATCTCTGGTGAGCCAGCTATCCGAATAGATTTTGGCGAATGGGGACTGTCTCAAGTGGGAGTACAGCATAAAGGCTATTTCTTCATCTTTGACGGCAACATGCTAAGTCCGCTTCTCTCTACTTTCCGATTCACAAAGTAGTTTTCTTCTTTTCGCCATCCTCTCCAGCGAGCAGGCAAAATGTGGAGGGGGTTGGGGGGAGGAAACATTTTGCCTGCGAGTAATTGGGAGGGTTTTTGATTTAGCTTTCCTCAGATTTTTTGGTAAAATAAGTTAGAGCAAAGTTAAGAATCGTCGACAAATTACTGAACGAGACTGATGCGGGATTGGTATATCGGTATTACGCCACCCTTCCAAGGTGGAGAGACGGGTTCGACTCCCGTATCCCGCTCCAGAATTAGACCTTCCGGTTTTTGACCGACGAATCGGTGGGCGGCACGAAGTGCCGCCCATTGGTTTTCCCCCGACAAATCCTCTCCGCTCGGCGCGCGCAGGCGCGCCTCGCGGTTGGCCAAGACGAGGTTCGAGCCGAACACTTGTTCGGCAGCAACCTTTTTTAGAAAAAGGTTGCTATCCCTTGCGGTTTTCTCAAGAGATGAAGCAACTTTTATCCATT
>ERZ1292625.26-Hain-H41-01um-R1-26-length-250084-cov-10_pt1 | contig 75468 bp, 67 predicted proteins | sample MGYA00564400_ERZ1292625 | MGnify/ENA primary metagenome ERZ1292625 (study PRJEB36523, sample SAMEA6512639) | groundwater metagenome | collected 2019-01-08 | study: AquaDiva: Metagenomics assemblies of 32 groundwater samples | reverse complement strand
CCCCCCGCCTTGACCAGGAGGATCTTCCCTCCACCAACGCCAATCTCTCCGCGCGCGACATAGAAACTACCATCCATTTAAATAGTGATGTGAAAGACTTATTAAAAGTTTCAAGCGCCAAATTAAACCTTTCACCGCGTAGCTATCATAGGCTCATCAAAGTCGCCCGGACGATAGCTGACTTGGACAACTCTGAGAACATTGGTGTCAATCATGTTTTGGAAGCGCTTCAGTATAGAGTTCCACTATAGTCAGCTATCTTCCTTACAGGACCTGTTCAGGTTGACGCCATTTTGTTTCCTTGAGTCACAAAATTGCTGGCAACCTCTTGCGAAAATCCCCCGAACTTTCTCACCATCGCCGACCTCGATGCGAGTGAACACATCACAGCACCGCCCGTGCTTGAGGCACTCCAATACCGCGTACCTTTATAAATTTTATGTGTATCTGTAACTATGCGATTATTTAACTGCAAGCTATACTTTTTATATGATAGACCATGTTGCCCTAAACGTACTAAATTTTGAAAAAAGCCGAACCTTTTTTCTACATGTCTTCGAGCCGCTCCGCTATACGATTGCATTTGAAGAGGGAGGATTTTGTGCTTTTAACGTGCAGGGTGGCCTTTTTGAAATCTGGCAATTTGCTGGTGAGGGCAGAGTCGCTCCCATACATGTTGCATTTAGAGTAGGCGACAAAACACTTGTTGATGCGTTCTATGAGGCGGCATTGGCTAATGGCGGAAAAGATAACGGTGCACCCGGCCCTCGAGACTATACTCCCAACTATTATGCCGCTTTTATTCTGGATCCGGACGGAAATAACATTGAGGTGATGTTTGATGAATAGTAAAAGCCGTTGCGTGAGCAACGGCTTTAGAGTTTGAGTAGCAAGACCAACGTTACCGCTATCCAACTAATCTCATTCGGGACTTCGCTTATAAGCGAGCCAGTTCGATTTCTGTCCCAACTGGCTTCTTTGACCGAGAGCACAAGCTGACCTATCCGTGAAAGAATGGTTGCGTGTCCAGCAATTACCGCTATCCATGACATCCCTGCACCGCCGACAAGCCAAATATTCCAGGCCAAGATGAATTGCGGGATGGCTTTAAAGAAAACCGCCATGAAACCCTTCACCAGTGGATTAGTCAACTCAAATCGACCCCAAAACAATGTCGCCAGTACGCCAACAATGGCAATAAAAGCGGTGAGTGTGTCGCGATCGTTCCACACCCAAGCCTGCTTAAAAACAATGACGCTTACGTCCAACGTAACCACCATCGTCCACGTTGAGTAGGCAATAAGTGTTTGAAACGTTACACGACTCGGCATTGCTTTGTGTGCGTGCCAAGCGAGCCATAGATTCAGTAGTAAAAAGATCAGCCAGAATCCAAACCAACTCATGCTCACTCCTTCGGCAGAAGTAAGCATCTGTAGGAATTGGCTCGTGCCAAACGTGAGCGCAAAGCCAATTTGGATGAGGAATAATCCGTCACCCAGCAGTTTTCTAGACATCTGTTACCTCCTTTGGGTGAGAGAAAAACTGTTTTTACAATATTATATAAGTCAAACTATGTCAAGTGTATTGTGGCGAGCAGAGCGAATATATTAGACAGAAAAAAGTTCGGACGACGCCGGCGAGCAGCAAAAAATGAGCCGCAGCGGTTGCCACGGCTTTTTAGAGAGTTATATGAGCAAGCAACGTTTGATCAGGATTCCGTAAGTCACCTGGAGCGAACACAAACAACCCGTATGGCCCGTCTATATTTTGAATGATTGCACGAATATCCGGCAGTTCGTCGTCATGAATCGGACGATACTCATGCACACCGTACTCCACACATGAATTTAAGACCGCATTTGGTTGTTTTAGATACTCCACAAGGTAACGTCGTATACGTGCACGCAAACGTGACATCCGGCGCTGAACGATGCCAACGTACCAACTAGTAACCGAGGCTTTTAGATGATGTTTCCGAGCAACCGCACCCTGACACTTCAAGAACAATCGTTCAGCTTGTTCTTGAATTTTTATGTACATGCCGACCAGGTGAGTTACGTAGTGCGACTGATCGTACACACGGATACATGTTTTCAGACCATTAAAAATGTCCGTTGGGGCACCCGCGAGCTGAAGTTGAACGTTTTCAACGAGACGGTTTGTAATGTCTCTCACGATGTCACTTTCGGAACGATGATCTTCTCCAATATGAAACAGTTCATATTGGAGAATATTAGGAACCTTTGACAAGGTACACTCTCCTCTCTTTGAAGTTTACAATCCTGTGGTCAGGATACTCTTTTCACCGAGAAAATACAAGACTGAAACCACATTCGCTTGGAGCGTCATCCTACATTCGGTATCTAGCTAGTGAATGAGTTCTTCAATCACGGGATACACGCGGTCGGCAATTTTCGCATAGCCAGCATCGTTTGGGTGTATAGTATCGTGCATTAATTCAGGGTGAGCAATTACGCCCGAGAGCACATCGGGAACGTACGCGGTGTGGTATTTTTTTGTCAGCAGGTCAAACTGTTTTTTATAATCGTCAGTTAAAATCCCGCCCCGAACGCCAAGCACCACCACAATAGCGCCAGCGTCTTGAATGTTGGTCACGATAGTTTCAAGGTTAGCAAACGTCACCTCGAGCGGGACGCGGCGGAGGTAATCATTGCCACCCAAAAGTACAATCACTACCTTGGGGTCGCGGGCGAGCACACTCGGAAGACGAGCGAGCGCGGTTTCGGTCGTGTCGCCGCTCTTCCCAAGATTGACAATTGGCTGGCCGAGCTGGCGTCCGATCGTCGAGACTAAATCATTGCCGGCCGTAGCGCCTTCGCCGGCAATCAAACTATCGCCGAACGCTATAATTTCCGTACCCGTTGACGGATAGTTTTTAACGCCTTTCGAATAATCGTCAGCAAAGAATACGCCATACGCCACAAAGACGCTTACGGAACCGGCGAGTAACAAAAAAATGAGCCTCATCGGCTCATTTTAGCAGGTTATGAAAAGCCTGTGTGTTTAAAATGGATTGCGAGCGCCACGAACTTCAAAGTGAAGATGGACGCCGGTTGATTTGCCTGTGCTGCCCATAGCGCCGATAGTTTCTGCTTGAGAGACATAAGCACCGACACCGACGTACAGCGTGGAAAGGTGCGCGTAAAGTGTCTGCGCACCGTTGGGATGCTTTACCACGATGTAGCTACCGTAGCCTCCGTTCCAACCAGAACTCTTGGCTACTATCACTTCGCCAGGAGCGGCCGCGCGAATCGCGGAGCCATAGCTCCCAGCCAAGTCGACGGCATTGTAGCCGTGAATACCCTGCGTCTTCACTGCGCCTGGGGCGGGATGTGAGAAGCCGCTACTGTCGGCACCGCCCGTCACTCCTCCTATCCGTACTGGATTGGCGACTGCGACTTTGGTTGATAGATGCATGGCGCCGCCAGGGATGATAAGCGTGTCGCCGATTGCTAGGCTGTCAGCTGAATCAAGTTGGTTGTAAGAAAGGATTTCCTCGACGTCACCCTCATACTTCTTGGCAATGGTACTGATGGTGTCGCCACTTTTCACAATGTGTCGCACGCCAGCGATCGGCAATATGATAAGGGTGTCGCCGGGCTGAATGGCAGTGGCTTTGGTGAGGTCGTTCGCCCACATAATCGTGTTGGTAGTGACATCAAACATTTCGGCGATTTCGGAAAGTGCGTCACCCTCACGCACCGTGTAGACTCGAATCTCACCGTTGCTGGAGCTTTGCTTTGTGATGTCGTCAGGAGCGACCGGGCCCGTCGAGACAAGTGCGCCTTCGTTCACGATGAGCTCAGCACCGCCACGAGCGCTCTGGGGGTTGGGATTTTGCAGGGCGGTGAGGAGGTCAATGTCGGCGGCTCCCGTCATAACAATTGATTCCGGCTCAACGCTCATCGCTTCAGCGGCGGGGAAAAGCTTTCCCAAAAGTCCGGCATGTACCGAAAAAGGCACCGCGATTGATAGTAAAAACACGCACAGCTCAACCATTACTTGAACGCGCGTGAGGTGAATACTGGTATGTGACTGACGACCTGTGGCTAGCGAAGCGTCGTCAGTGGGTTGTGGGTTGAATTGAATACGTTTTTGTTATGGTCTCACCGCTGTTCAGTCGTTACGTCCGCGCTAGAAAGGAAAAGGAGCATCGCTGCTCCGCACGTGTACCATGTTGGGTACGCGTCATATTTTACTAGAGACAGCATGAAGGGCAATTGACGTAATGCACTTTTTCCACGCCGGCCTGATATGCCTATTCCATGTAAGAAATAGGCCGCGCAATCGTCATTGACAGTATAGGTTAACGTGATAGAGTTTTTATATGCGCATCCATTCATACATTTTTCACTGTGTAGCAACCGCCCCGGCGTGGCGTTTGGCCGTGGCAACGACTGCATTCGCGAGCCAGTTTCTTATGGCGGATCGTGGCGGTAACGCTTCTCGCTCATATTTTCGTATGTATTGGCCTGTTGGTTTAACGACATAAATTCACCTTTATTTCATTAGAGCAGCGGGTCTAACGACCCGCTGCTTTTGTTCTTTTGACTACCATGCAGTCGCAACAGTTCTTTTACAATCATCACAAAGGAGACGAGGATGCCTTCCCTTAAGGTACTGTATACCAACGCGGCTCTGAGTGCCGCCGAGACCCTCACCGGGTGCCGGTGGGTACTTGATGAGCTTGTGGGGAATGAGGCCAAGCGACAGATTGTTATTGCGCTTTTCTGCCTTTTCGTTGGAGCGACTGCCACATCGGTAGCGGTTCCGTTCGTGATGCGTTTTGTGATTGACTCAGAAAACGTAGGCAACAAAGAAGCGACGTATCTGTTGCTCCTGGCGTTGTCGGGCGTGCTGACCGTCGGTACTGTCTTTGGCTCATTCCACGATCATTATCGTGAGCGGGCCTGGAATCAAAATTTCTTCACTGTGCATACGCGCCTGGTGAGAAAGATGTTCGAACGCCCATACGACGAGATTATCAGTGAGCAAAGCGAGGTTGGTGCTGAGCAAATCGAGTCAGTCAAGGACAAGGTGCAAAACATTCTGTACCTTTTCTTGTTTGAGTCGTCGATTGTCTTTTCGACCATCATCGGGGCAACGATTTTTTTGTTTCTCACCAGCACCCTCGCGGCAGTGGTCGCGGTCTTACAGACCATCTTCAACCTAGTGTGGTTCTTTTTCTGCAATGCCGCACTTGATGCCAAAATGGGTGCGCTCGACGAGCAGTTCCGTCGCTTCAGCCGACGCACGGTCGAGAAGCTCCACATGGTCGCCAGCGTAAAAGCCGGCGGCGTTGAAAACAAAACCGCCATGCAAGTCGGGGAGGAAATCAAGAAACCACTCGCCGAAGACTTACAAATCTGGGCGTACTGGTTTCAAAGGGTTGATTTCTCACGCCGACTCATCAATACACTGACGCCGGTTGGCATTCTTGCCTACGGCGTACACGAGTCTTGGACTGCTGGCACATTGGCGGCTGTGTCGAGTCTCATGTTTATGATTTCGCGCGAGTATGGCTTCATAGGCCACCTCATGCGACATCTCGCGGCGCAAGTGGCGCGTATCAGAGCGACCCGTGAGGCGCTCACCAAAAAACCAGCCTTCGACTACAACACCGGCATCGAGTTCACAGAGGAGAAAAAACATGCGTATTGAGTTCAAGCACGTGTCACTCGCGTACCGTGGTGCCCATATACTGCGAGATATTTCGTTCACCATTGACGAGGGCGTACGAACAGCCCTCGTTGGTGTGAGTGGCGCTGGCAAGAGTTCCATTGGAAAACTCTTGATTCGCAGCACTGATCCAACCAGCGGTACGATCTTTGTGACTGGCGCAGAGCGTCACCCGCTTATGGCTCTGAAGCTTCGATCATTCCTACGACACGTCGGAGTGATCCCACAGCGATCAGAAATCGTCAGTGGTACAGTTCGAGAAAATGTGCTCTTTAGCGTCCATGAAGAGGACTTAGCTACAGTAACCGACCGCGATGTGTGGTTGGCGCTTGATGCGATATCGCCACTGTTTCGAGAACGTTTTAGAAAAAACGGCCTCGACACGCACGTAGGGAAGCAAGGCATGCAACTCTCCGGCGGCGAACAGCAACGCCTCTGTGTCGCTCGCGCGCTTATCAAGAACCCATCGTTTCTTCTCATTGACGAAGCGACGGCCTCACTCGACTCGGAAACCGAGCGGGTGGTACAAGAAGGCATCGACGCGGCCCTTTCTCGTCACATCTCTGCCTTAGTGATCGCGCATCGTTTCTCTACATTACGTAACTGCAATCAGTTTGTAGTTTTAAAAAAGCTCACTGACTGCCAAGAAGATGAGTCACAAGTTGAGGCAACTTGTAGTTCGGCGGAGGAAGCGTATGCGGTCTCGCCAACGTTTCGACGATTGGCAGACCTGCAAGGATTTGGTCCTTAGTTGATTGTGTAAAAAAAGCCGGCGCGCAAGCGCGCCGGCCTTTTTCTTTGCCTTTTCGGCACCGTTTCACCACGTGCTATAGTGTCGCACATGAGTGACACTCCACGTTATCTCGACGGCTTGAATGAGCAACAAAAAGCCGCGGTCTTGCACACCGAAGGTCCCCTCTTGGTGCTCGCCGGTGCCGGTTCGGGCAAGACCCGCGTCATTACGCACCGGATCGTACACCTTATTCATCAAGGTGTAGCGCCGCACAATATCCTCGCCGTTACTTTCACCAACAAAGCCGCCACCGAAATGCGCGAACGCGTGCACGCGCTCATTCACAAATATCCACCGTCCGATCGAGCGTCCATCGACAGTATGCCAACTGTGACCACCTTCCACTCGCTCGGGGTACGCATTTTACGCGAGTTTCACGAAGCAGCCGGTCTGCGGAAATATTTCACTATCTACGACCGGAGCGACAGCGTACGGGCAGTCAAACAGGCCATTGTGCAAGCGAACTACAATCCAAAAGAACTTGAACCACGACGAATATTAGGAATGATTTCACGCGCCAAGGGCGACGCGCTCACGCAGATTGCCTACAAAGACGCGGCGAGCTCATACCCGGAACAAGTGGCCGCTGAGGTCTGGGAAAAATACGACGCCGTACTGGAGAGTGAGCAGGCGCTTGATTTTGATGATCTTTTAGCCAAAACGCTGCGGCTACTTGAAAGTAACCCCTTGGTGCGCGAGACGCTACAGCGGCGTTTTCACTATCTTCATGTCGACGAGTACCAAGACACCAATCGTGTCCAGTTTTCGATTATGGAGCTTTTGGCGAGCGACGACACCAACATCTGCGTGGTCGGCGACATCGATCAAAACATCTACTCCTGGCGGGGCGCCGACATCAAAAACGTCATGCAGTTTGAACGACACTTCCCACGCGCCGTTACTATTCTCCTTGAAGAAAACTACCGCTCAACGCAAACCATCATTGCGGCTTCGAACGACATCATCAAAAAGAACCGCAATCGCGTCGAAAAGAATGTCTTCACTCAGAATGAAGAGGGTGACAAGATTACCCTCTACGCCGCCATGACCGGTGCCGACGAAGCCGAGTTCGTGGCCTTAACCGCTCGTTCGCTTATCGCTGAGGGGGCTGAACCAACTTCTATAGCCGTTCTCTACCGCACTAACTTCCAATCGCGTGCGCTCGAAGAAGCGTTCTTAAACTTTGAGGTTCCGTACCAACTCGTGGGCACTAAGTTTTTTGAACGAAAAGAAGTGAAGGACGTACTGTCGTACCTGCGGCTCGCACTTAACCCTGGGAGCACTGGTGACCTGGCTCGCATCATCAACGAACCGTCACGCGGCATTGGGAAAGTGACACTTTTAAAAATCATCGAGGGGAAGCGGGCTGAACTCAAAAACAGCGTGGGCGTGAAGGTCGCCGCTTTTGACGAGCTCATGATGGATATCGCCAAGGCGACATCCGAAAAAAAACTGTCGGACACTATAAGATTCATTATGAAGCAGAGTGGTCTCGAAGCCATGTACAAAGAGGAGGGTAGTGACGAAGCGCTCGAACGCCTCGAGAACTTGCGCGAACTCGTCACGCTGGCGACACGCTACGACCACCTGCCACCAGGCGAAGCCGTTTTGCAGCTCCTCGAGAACGCCGCGCTCCAAAGCGACCAGGACGAAATAAAGAACAAGGAAGAATTCAACGCGGTGCGACTCATGACCATCCACGCCGCCAAAGGCCTCGAATTTGCTTACGTATTTATCACCGGCCTTGAAGAAGGACTGTTCCCGCACGAACGGCTCGACGACGCACGCATAGACCAAGAAGAAGAACGTCGATTATTTTATGTGGCTCTGACGAGAGCCGAGAAAAAAGTATTTCTTTCCTACGCGCATATGCGCACTATTTTTGGCAGCCAGCGGATAAATATCCCTTCTTCATTTTTGAACGACATCAGCACCGAACACATAGAGAGCGGCAATCCAGGCGGTGGCCACACGTCTGGCTACGAGACCACTATCTATTTGGATTAATTAGACGCAGGTGAGTTGACCGGGGAAGTTGGGGTCGGGAGGATTACACGGATGGGTAGCGAGCCAGTAAAAGGCAATGCCATAGCCCGCTGCCGCTAAGAGACCGATGGCCAGCCCTGTGTAAATGATTTTTTTCATGGTTATATTATACCCAACGTATGCCTCAATCCTTCCAACATAAAAAGTCTCTGGGGCAGCATTTTTTAAATAGTGACTATGTGCCGAAGCTCATGTGCGACGCGGCACGCCTGGAGGCAGGGGGAACGGTTCTTGAAATTGGCCCCGGTACCGGCATATTGACCAAAGAGCTGTTAGCTCGAGGGGTGAGGGTTATAGCGGTGGAGGCGGATGCGCGGGCGATCGCGTTCCTCGAAGAAACATTCCCTGACGCCATCGCCCGCGAGGAGCTCACCCTCCACCACACCGACGCCAGGACGCTCGACCTCCAAGCTCTCTCGCTTCGCGACCAGGCCTACAAAGTGGTGTCCAATATTCCTTACTACCTCTCCGGCTCACTCCTACGCCAGCTTCTCGATACCACTACACAGCCAAACACATTAGTTTTTCTCATTCAAAAAGAGTTGGCCGAGCGGGTCGCCCGCAGCAAAAAGGAGTCGCTCCTATCTTTATCAGTGAAGGTGTTCGGAGACCCCTCTTATATTGGTACTATCAAACGAGGACACTTCACCCCGCCACCCAGAGTCGATTCGGCGATACTGGCAATAACAAACATCAACCGCAATCGACTCGGCTCCCTTTCAAGCGAAACTTTTTTCACTATCCTCCACCTCGGCTTTGGCAGTAAGCGCAAACAGCTTTTGGGTAACTTAAGTGCGCGCTGGCCGAGGGAAGCCCTAGAAGCGTTATTTTCCGATCTTGATCTACCGCTGACTATCCGCGCCGAAGACGTGCCGCTGTCCACTTGGATTCCCCTCTGTACCCACCTCTCATCCCCAGCTTTTCAACAACAAATGCACCCGTAGTATCAACAGCTTTATAGACACTTATCGGGACGTGTCCCCTCATTACATATTTTGAGCATCCGCGGGGATGCAGTGCTTATAGAGGTGACCAAACGTCGGAGCGTGTGAAAAATATGTAATGAGGGGACACGTCCCGCTTCATACACAGCTTTGTGCACAGGCGCATAAAACACCTGTAGTCGTTGCTATACTATTAGTGTATATGAGTCAGCCGAACTCCAAAATAGTCGGAGCCTTTGTGATAGGGTTTGCCCTTGTCGGTGCCGCCTACACGCTGTCTAATTTTGGACAAAGCTCATTTAAAGCTCCTACAGAAACCGCGGCCGTCGTGAACGCGGCACCAGCCCGCACCGCCATTGAGGTGGTGGACGAAAATAACAACGGCATTGAAGACTGGCGCGACGACTTCGTCACCACCGACCCCCTCGTGCTCGAGGACACCTCAACCACCTACACGCCGCCCGACACCCTAACCGGCCAGCTCGGCATCAACTTCTTCCAAGACATCTTATCCTCCCGTACCCACGGCGCCTTTGCCAGAAGCGACGAAGAAATTATTGGGAACACCATCGAGGTACTTCGAAAAGAAACCGGTGTGGAAATTTACGACACGCCCGACATAAAAATTATTGACGAGTGGACCGAGGACACTATTCGCACCTACGCCAACGCACTGGCGCTGGCGATTACCACCAACGATGCTGTCGACGTGAAAGAGAATGAGCTCTATATATTGCAGGACATTTTGAATCGTAGGGATCAAAGTCGCATAGCTGAACTTGACGCGCTGGCGCTCACGTATCAAAAGACCCGAGATGATACTCTCAAAATCCCGGTACCAGCTTTTATGGCCAAGCAACATCTTGACCTCATCAACACCTACCACGCCATTCAGGCCGACATCACGGCTATGACCTATAGCTACAGCGACCCGGCCTACACACTGCTTCGTCTCAAGCGCTACGAAGAAGACGCGACCGGTCTCTACCTGGCTCTGCAAAACATCTATAAAGGCCTGGAACCCTACGCCAGTCTGTTCACGGTAGACGATCCGGCGGTGCTGTTCGTGGTGTTTAGCCCTAATAACCAAAGTCAAATTTAACGTTACGCCTATGATCGATACTTTCTTCATGTGTTTGAAAAAAAGCCTGGTGGCTGCGGTGTTCATCATCTTTGGTTTTGTCGCTACCTATGTGCCACAACCATACAATCATATCGAAACCGTCGAGGCCGGTGCGGTCGTCTACGATCCGACAAACTTTGTCCAAAATACTGCGACTGCGGTCGCTACTACCGCTATGTCGGTAATTCAAGGTAGTCTCTGGCTTAAAGAATCGGTACTCGATGGTATCGCTTGGGTGATCGCCAAAGGACTCATTAACACGATGGTCGGTAGCTTGGTAAACTGGATCAATTCTGGCTTTCAGGGGAGTCCGGCCTTCGTGCAGGACCTGCGGGGATACCTTCTGGCTCAGGCTGACGTGGCGGCCGGGCGCTACATTCAGAGCTTAGGGAAGGTCGGCTCGTTCATCTGTTCACCGTTTGCCCTCGACGTGCAGATAGCGGTATCGCTCCAGTACGATCTTGATCGGCTCGACCAACCGATCTCGTCGGCCGCCTGTACGCTGTCGGGCGTCGTCAACAATATCCAAGCCTTTACCCAGGGCAACTTTTCAGCTGGCGGCTGGGACCAGTGGTTCCAGATGGTCAACCAGCCAAGTTCGTACACTCCTTTTGGACAAATCCAGGCTGGCATCGACGGTATGCGGTCTGAAGTCGCCAATACTCGTAACGAAAAGAATCAGATTCTCGATCAGGGTGACGGATTTTTCTCCGGCGAAGTATGTTTTAACGTCACCACACCAACTGGCCCACAGCAGAAATGTATTATCGCCAAACCCGGAAAAATGATCCAAGAAGCTCTCTCATTCAACCTCGACTCTGGCCGACAGTCGCTCGTGGCCGCCGACGAATTCAACGAAATTCTGGCCGCACTTCTGACTCAGCTCGCCAACACTGCCATTACCGGTGCCTCCGGTCTCCTTGGCCTCTCGGGCGGCACTGGCTACACCTACACTGGCTACAACGGCGGTTCATACACTAGCGGACTGGCTTCGAGTAGCGCTGGCTCCTTGACCACCGCCAACGCCCTTTCACTCATGCAGAGCGCGCTCCAGACCCAGCAGAGCTACATCTCGACCGCCCAGTCCTATGTCGCACCGCTCACCAGTTTTGCCAACAACAACAGCAATCCCGCCAACCTACGCTCTGCCGCCTCGGCCGCTGTCACCAACATCAATCAAGCAATCATTCCGACCGCCAACAACAACGTGAGCACGCTTAACAACTTGATCAGTCAATACAACGCGGCCAATGGCAATGCAACCGTTCAAAGTCAAATCATTCAACAATTCAACAGCTTGACGCTCTACCGTCAGACCGACATCGCCACCTCGCGAGCGTACTGGGACTCAATCCTCGGCACGTCTTCCGGCGGCAGTTCCGGTCCGGTTATCCAACCAACCCCACCGCCGCCCGGAGGCTATTACTACTAATCCGCTAATTACACTGCTATGCTCCGCCGTCATCCACTCACCACCCTCTCGCTCTTACCCCTTTTGGCGGTATTCATGCTTGTGATGCCGTGGCCGGCCTTCGCTACAGTGGAAGAGTTTATCTACAACGTGATAGTCGGATTCTTCGGCCTCTTCGTGGGGGCAGGGGCGGGCGTGCTCGACTACGCTACCAATAGCTTTGTACTAGGATTCGGATACCAGTACGTCTCTGGGGGCGTGGGGGCAGTGGTTGATAGCACCTGGGTCTTGGTCCGCGACCTCTTCAACCTCACTTTTATCTTTGGCCTCGTGTACATTGGCCTCAAGATGATACTAAGCAGTGACGATAGCCAGACGAGAAAGGTGCTGGTGAGTTTGATCTTAGCCGCACTGTTGGTCAACTTCAGTCTCTTCTTTACCAAATTCATTGTTGACTTTAGCAATATCTTGGCCACTGAAGTAGTCAACTTAGGCATTCAGCAATCGATTATACCGCCCCCCAATAACGCTGCTTTACCCATCAGCCCAAGTAAACCGGGCATTTCAATGTCAACGGCGGTCATGGAGCAGATGAACTTGCAAAGTGTATTTTCTGAGGGCGACACTGCAAATTCGTGGGGACTTATTTTTGGTATAGCGATTGTACTTATTACCGCCGCATTTGTATTTTTTGCCGGCGGCATCCTACTCCTCATCCGCGCCGCCGCGCTTATTCTCTATATGATGCTTTCGCCGTTTATGTTTCTCGGTTGGGTCTTTCCACAGCTCCAGAGTGTCACTAAGGACTACTGGAAAGGATTTTTGAGTAAGGCCTTTTTCGCGCCTATCTATTTTTTAATGCTGATGTTGTCGCTTCTTTTACTCAAGGGAATAGTCGCGTTTAATATAGACTTTGCGGACGGCCTCACCTCGGCCAACACAACAACCGGAAATGCAGCAGCACAAGCACCTATAGCAGCCATCGCCAGCGCCTTTGGTCCTTTCATTATCATTGTGATCTTTCTGCTTGCTTCCCTCGTCATCGCTCAAAAAATGGGCGACCAGGGCGCGGCGCAGGCACTCAAGATCGGCAATAACATGCAACGCAGCGCGCGCAAACAAATTGTGCGGGGTGCCGGTGCCGCCACCTTTGGCACCGCCGCCTTTGCCGGCAGAAACACCGTTGGTCGCGGAGCTGCAGCCGCAGCCGGACACATGTCACGTAGCTCACTCTTTACTGGTAATGTTCTCGGCCGACAAGCACTAAAGGCTACCCGCGCTACCGCCGACGGTGGCTTCGATGCTCGAAACATTGGTGGCTTTGGCAAAGCGACTGGTCTTGGCACGGGTAAGAAGGGCGGCTTTAGCTCGAGAGCAGAAGCGAGAACAAAGGCTGACGAGAAATTCTATAAATCAATCGGTGACAAAGACATGACAGATCCGAAGAATCTCGCCAAAGCCGAAATACGAGCGGCGGAGATACAAGCAGAAGCTCAGCATGAACTGAGCGCTGTCGCTGAAGCAGAAACAAAACTTGATACTGATCAGCTCAAGTCGACAAAAGAACTGTCGGGCGAAATGGATGAACTTGAAAAGGAGATCAAGAATATGACTGGTGTGCTCGGTAAGACACTGGGCGGAGCAGACGTGGCCGGTATGCCGAAAGCAGAGTATCAACGAATGGTTAAGCAGAAACAGCAAGACCTGGAACAGAAGAAAGCTGTTCGCGAGGCGGCCAAGCTCAAGGAACGAGCGCAACAAGAAAGAGTAAATGCGGAGAAAAAGAACGACCCAACTACGAAACGTCAGGCTGAGGAGTATGCTCAAAAACTTGAGCAACAGGCTGAAGAAAGTATTCGAGCACGAAAGATAGTCAACAAAGAGAGGAAGGACACAGCTGAAAAATTCGCCGGCGATGAGGATGCGCATAAAAAGAACAGAAAAAATATTGCTGAAGCTGAAATTAAGTTTGCAAATAAAATTGCCTACCTCAACGACAAGCAAAGGGACGTGAATCAAGCTGACCTACCAGGCGTAACTAACAAAGCCCGGCAAGATTCACTCGATAACTTAAAGAAAAAATTCGGTGGAACGGCGGCAGAAATGGGCACAAAAGCAGCGACGGTTAAAAAGAGAAAAGAAGAAAAAGAGGCTGAAAAAGCAGTTGACAAGGAACACGGTCTGGAAGACGAAGCAAAACCAGAAAAAGCCGAGAAGGACGAAAAATAAAACACTATGGACGACACATTAATACAAGAACGACTACAGGGCTTTAGCCAAAAATACCGCGCTTTTGTTGAAAGTGAGTTTGTAAATCAAGCCTCTACTGACTTGGCGGAAGAGGCAGAATTAACTGAACAGCAACGGGTTGTGTTGAGTAACGGCTTCATGTTGTACCTTCTTTACTTCTTTACCCGTAGTGATCTCGAAACGTTCCTCGTAGAGAATGGAATCCAAAGCGAGACGAGCATGGCTGTGGTAGGCGCTTTTATGTCGATACTCCCAACAACAGTCAGTGACACCCACGATACTATTGTGTTAGGAACTGTGGAAGACAACGTTACTACTGCGAAAGCCACACCCAACCTGCCAATAAAGCCAGACGAAAAAACAGTTTCGCAAGTGCGCACCATGGCCGAGGATATGAACGAAGCGCGGACGCAGGGAGAGGCGGTGTACAGTTCGACACAGGCCGCTCTTTTAGAGGAGAGTCGGAAAAATGTTCAGCGGGACGAGCCGCAACAAGGAGAGATAAAAAAGTAGAGGGCAGCACGGAGACTCATTCCCCACCACATATTTTTCACACGCTCCGATGTTTGGTTACCATTATGGGCACTGTACCTCCGCGGACGCTCAAAATATGTAGTGAGGGATAGGTGTCGAAATACTCAAGTCGCACAGCGCCGACGCATACACCACCATGTATAATGGTGGTGTATGCGTTTTGAAGTGCCGCAGTTTATTGAAATTGAAGATAAGATCTTTGGGCCGCTGTCGTGGCGTCAGTTTCTGTATTTGGGCGGAGGACTCGGCCTCGCGGCTGTCCTCTTTTTTACCGGCAATCTGTTTCTGTTTGTCCTTTTTGGCATACCGGCGGGGGCGCTCGCGGGGGCGCTGGCATTTTACCCCGTCAACAATCGCCCGTTCTCATATTTTCTCGAAGCTATCTTCAACTACGTGACGGGGAAACGCCTTTACCTCTGGCGTCAAAAGAAAGACATTGTGTATCGCAACAGAACCAGCCTGTCTGAACAACGCCGCTCGGCTCCGGTCGCGCCGCCGCGCGACCGGAGCCGCAGCGGCAAAAACATCGCCTCGCTCGCGCGCCGTCTGGAATTAGAAGCTATGCAAAAGCAAAATCAGTAATCTATCTATGCCAAAAGCCACCGCCGCCACCCAAGATTTTGTTTCTATTCGCGACATCAAAGATGATGTGGTGATTCAAAAGAATGGCCAAATGAATATGGTCTTGCTGGTGTCATCGATCAACTTCGCGCTCAAATCGCTTGATGAGCAACAGGCGATTTTGCTGCAGTTTCAACAGTTCATCAACACGCTGGATTTCAGCTTGCAAATATATGTGCAATCACGCCGCCTCAACATCGAGCCGTACCTAGCCCTCTTGGCCAGTCTCGAGGTAAAACAGGACAACGACTTGATGCGGATTCAGCTGCGCGAATACATGGAATTTATCCGCACTTTCACAACCGATGTCGATGTGATGAGCAAAAACTTCTTTGTTGTCATTCCCTACACTCCGCCAGTCCTTAGCCTCTCTAAAAATATGTCGAATGTGCTAAGCGGGGGGCCACAGAAAGCGTTCATACCAACCGACGCCCGCTTTGAGGAGCACCGCATTCAGCTTGAACAGCGGGTCGGATTGGTCACACAAGGTTTATCTCGCGTCGGGGTTCGTTCGATCGCCTTGAAGCAAGACGAACTGGTCGAATTTTTCTACCATATTTACAACCCTGGCGACCCGACCGGAGCCGCGCCTGCGCTCGACCGTAACAATTAACTACCATGGGCATTCTTGATATTCTTCAAACTAAATCAACCTCCGAGCCAAACAACAGCATGGACGACCACTTGCTGACCCTCACCGACGTCATCGCTCCCTCGGCGATTAACATCAATCCAAAAAACATCGACCTGAGCGGCGCCATCGCACGTGTTTACTACGCGGTCACCTACCCACGCTTCCTCAACGACGGCTGGATTGAACCGGTCCTTAACCTGGCTCGGGAAATTGATATTTCAATCTTCATTCACCCTATAGACACGGCCGAGACTCTGAAAAAATTTCAAAAAAAAGTGGCGGAAGTGGAAAGCCAGATCAACATGAAGGCCGAGCGAGGGGAAGTGCGCGACCCCCAACTCGAAGCGGCCTACCGCAACCTTGAGGACCTGCGAGACAAACTACAACAAGCCGAAGAGAAGCTCTTCAACGTCGGCTTTTATCTCGCTATTTACGGCCAGACCGAAACCGAAATAAATAAGATTGAAAATGAGGTGCGCGGCATACTGGACTCCCGTCTCGTTGGTGTGAAGCAGGCGCTTTTTCAGCAGGAGCAGGGGCTCAAGAGCGTCTTTCCACTCGCGACCGATGAGCTCCTTGTGCACAGCAAGTTTAACTCCGAACCGCTCTCGAGCTTTTTCCCCTTTACCTCGTTTGACCTCACTTCTGACAACGGCATTCTCTACGGCATCAATCGTCACAACTCCAGCTTGGTGCTTTTTGATCGCTTCAGCCTGACCAACTACAACTCGGTCACCTTTGCCACCTCAGGCGCGGGCAAGTCATACGCGTTGAAGCTCGAAATTCTTCGCTCCCTTATGTTTGGGACAGAAGTCATCGTCATCGATCCTGAACGAGAATACGAGTATTTGGCCGAAGCGACTGGTGGGCGTTTCTTTAACATTTCGCTCTCCTCCAATCATCACGTCAATCCGTTTGATCTGCCCGCGCCGACAACGGACGAAGATCCACGCGATGTACTGCGCACCCACATTATCGAGCTCGTCGGCTTATTTCGGCTCATGCTGGGAGGCCTCACGCCGGAAGAAGAAACTTTGATCGACCTGGCCATACAAGAAACCTACGCGCTCAAGGATATCACTGGGGACTCCAACTTTGCCGAACAAGAACCGCCGCTGTTGTCTGATTTTGAAATGGTGCTGGCGGGTATGGAAGGGAGCGCCTCTTTGATTACACGCTTGCAGAAATACACGTCCGGCACTTGGTCAGGCTTCATGAACCAGCCCACCAACGTCGACATCAACCAAAAATTTGTGGTGTTCTCTATCCGCGACATGGAAGACGAGCTCAAGACCATCGCCATGTACATCATTACCAACTTTATCTGGGGGTCTATCCGGCGCCGGCTGGCCAAGCGCCTTCTCGTGATAGACGAAGCCTGGTGGATGATGAAATCTGAAGACACCGCATCGTTCTTATTTAGTCTTGCCAAACGAGGCCGCAAATACTACCTCGGTATCGGTACTATCACCCAAGATGTGGACGACTTCTTACGTTCTCCCTATGGCGTGCCGATGATCACAAACTCCTCGATCCAGCTCCTCATGAAGCAGTCGCCGACCGCCATTGACAACGTCCAGAAAACCTTCAACTTGACCGATGAGGAGAAGTTCTTGCTCCTTGAATCAAACGTCGGCGAGGGCATTTTCTTTGCCGGCCTCAAACACGTAGCGATCAAAATCATCGCCTCTTATACCGAAGATCAGATCATTACTTCCGACCCTTCGCAACTGCTCCAAATCAAGAAAGCCCGCGAAGAACTGCAGGCAACGCGCGTATAGTACAATAGAAACATGGAGCCCACTCGGCCAACGACTGACGAAATGTTCAACGCAGAGTACGCCACGCGGGGTCTGCAACCATCGGTCGGTTTTGCGGCACCAATCCGGAACGTAAAAGTGGAGCAGAAAAATCCCCATGCCCGCCAAAGTGGAAAAGTTGCCGGCCCGACTCTACGAGGAGGCGGAAAGGGAGTACAAGTTATGGGCAAAACCACTTCTGCGGCCGGCACGGCCGCGATGAGAGCCGGTGCCGCACTGAGCGGCACCGGCATTGGTGCTATCGTTGGAGTTCCACTTGCTGCGGCCGGGGGGGCGGCGACTCTGGCCAATCGAGCTAGGTACATCATCAATCGAAATCGAGACGAAGCTGATAGGCAAGCTAGGCGGCTTCGTGCCAAACGAGCTTCGCTTGGCGAACGGGCCAAAGCGACCCGCACCAACCTCTGGATTTGGTCATTTGGTTTTCTGCTATACGGCACACTGCAGCTAATGGGTGCTTTTCTTGGCTTGTTCGCTTTCGGGGTCATGGGCTTAGCTGATGAAGCAGGCAAAGCTAGTCATGCCGCGGCGAGCGCAGTACTTTCAGAAGAAGTCGTGAATGGCGTCGGAAAAATAGCGAACGGAATCGCTTGGGTGGCAAAAAGTACAACTCCTCATATAGGCAATAAAACCGTAGGCAGTTACGCCATCCACGCGGTGACGGGTGTCGATCTCGAAGCAGTCATCGACGGGGTGGGTACCGCTATCAACCCCCAAACTTTATTCCTCCTCGCTGAGCTCATTGTGTTATCGGTCGGCATTATTACGCTCCTCATCGCCAGCTTTATTTACCTGTTTAGTGGTCTGAAGCCCTTTAGCGGTGAAAAAGCGGGTACGAAACTGGGCATGTTTTTCTTTGCGCTTTTCGGCTACGCCGGACTAGTCCCGTTTTTAAGCCTGATTCCCTGGTTTTTCTTCTGGACACTGGTGGTCTGGCGATATCCCAAATAGGGGATGCATGAGTATGATTCCACTAGGCGGGGTCTGGTATGATAGAGCTATGAGGATTTTTACGAGCGCGCTTGTTTCTATAGTGTTGTGGGGAGCCTGTCAGCCAGCCTTGGCGCAGATTAATCCTACCGAATTGCTTACTCCAGCCGACACGATTGAACTACAGCCGGCTTTCCCCAAGCCAGGCGAGACGGTCTCGGCAAAGGTGAACGACTATAGTTCACTCGGCGGCTCGGGTATCCGGTGGCGATTGAATGGTCAGGTGATTCCAAACGGCGACAACAAACGAGAGGTGAACGTGGTCGCGGGAGCCGTAGGTTCACGTCACACACTTGAGGCGGTACTCTCGACTCCACAGGGTGGCCAGCGGGTACTCTCGACTACCATTCTGCCTTCGTATCTTGATATTGTGATCGAACCACAAACGCACGTGCCCGACTTTTACGCCGGCCGGGCTTTGCCGAGCATTGGTGCGCTTGTAAACGCAACGGCACTTTTAGACACCGGTCGCGCGCTCGGTACCGACCTTATCTACTTATGGCGTCTAAACACAGAAGTACTGGAAGGTGGTCCGATTCGCGGTCGGAACCAAGTCTCATTTGAAATGCCCCGTGGTGCGAGTTCCATCTTATCTGTTCAGATAAGTCGCCCCGATGGCACTATTGTGGGGGATCACGCCATTTACGTACCGTCGGTGACACCTGAAATGTATTTTTATGAAGAAAGTTCCCTCTACGGTCAATCACATCGACCTATCATGAGTAGCCTGGCCCTCATTGGTAACAGCACGACACTCCGCGCCGAGCCGTATCACCTTGACACTCGCGTATTTAATAATCCCACCATCGCCGACTGGAGCATCGACGGCTCTGAATTCAGGAGTCCCGACGGGAACCCTTATCAGATTACTATCCAAAAAACTGCCGAATCAAGCAATTCCGCCGTCGGATTCCATGTGAGAGACACCGAGCAAGTGTTACAAGGAACCCGCGGCACTATGAGCGTTACGTATTAGTTAGAATGTTATGAACCGCAAGACTCTTATCATCATCGGCGCCCTACTCATCCTACTCCTCATTGGCGTGTGGTCGTACCTGCTCTTTTTTGCAGACAAACAAGCCGCTCCCGGCGATACGTTTGCCGATCTTGACCTTGGTGACACGACCGACGGCACCGTGACCGACACCGAAACAGATGGCGCTGGTGACGGATCCACAGATACCGTTATCGACTCGTCTTCCGACAAGGCGCTTCGCCAGCTCACCACCAAACACGTCGCTGGCTACGCTGAAGTCACAACCGGTAGTTCATCGCCCAAAGTGTATTTTGTTGAAGCCGGCGTTGGTCATGTCTTTGCACTCGATGTTGAGAGCGGAACAGAAACCAGACTCTCCGGCACGTCCGTTCCTGGTGCGGAAATTGCGGTGATTATGCCTGACGGAAAGCACTTGGTAATTGAGACCAACGAAGCCGGTGGAAAACAAACGTATATCGCTGATCTCAATGAAACCGAATCGTCGCTCGCCCTCACACCAATCGAGGGTGTGGTTGTGTCCCTTCATGCCACCGAAGATAATGAGCTACTCTTCGCTGAACAAACAAATTCCAGCGTCGTTGGAAAAGCTTACAACTTTGCCAAAAAGACCACGCGTACTCTTTTTACGATTCCGTTTCGAGAAGCGATGATCGACTGGGGCAGTACCGCCAAGAGCATTCACTACGTCTACCCCAAAGCCACGAGAGAGCTGGAAGGATTTCTTTATAAAATAGAAGCTGGAACACTCACTCGTCTTCCAGTCGATGGGTTTGGGTTGACGGCCGAAGGAGAAGGGTCGACGGTTCTGTATGCAGAACAAGCCGATGCTGTTTTTTCTTCAACGCTAGTCTACGCTACCACCACCTCACCACTCTCTCTCCCTGTCTTGCCAGAGAAATGTATTTTTACCAGTGGTGCCACACGCATGCTGTGTGCGCGAGACACCTCGACCGAGCTTACAAGCAGCCTACCCGACAGCTGGTATCAGGGTGCTATTTCATTTGCGGATTCACTCTGGAGCATCAACGTCGCCGATCAGTCCACAGACCTACTCTCGAACACTCTCTCTGCATCAGGACGCGCGCTCGATATCACACGCCTGTCTCTCTACAAGGACGACTCGCGATTGTATTTCCAGAATAAGAACGATGATTCGCTTTGGTTGTTGACACTGCCTGATAAGCTACCCACCTTAGCAGAAACTAACGAACAATCCCTATGAGTGCCCTGAAACTTTTTATTCCTTTGCTGGTCTTTTGCATCCTAACCGCTCCGCTCGTGACGCTGGGACAGATCCAAGCTCAGACCATCCTCAATTTTCCCAACTACAGCTCGGGCGGCGGAGGGTTTGTGAACTTTCTCAACTGGCTCTACAGCCTCGTGATTGGCATTGCCGCCTTTTTGGCTGTGGTGAAAATTGTGGTGGCCGGTGTGAAATGGATGCTCACTGATATCGTGAGTAATAAGAGTGAAGCAAAAAAAGACATTCAAAGTGCACTACTTGGCCTTTTGCTTATCATCGCGTCGGTCGTGATCTTAAATCAAATCAACCCAGCGCTCACTTCTTTCGCTATTTAAAGCTTCACGGTTGGCGTCCATAAAGGTACCTTACCTCATATTACATATTTTGAACGTCCGCGGGGGTACAGTGCTTGTAGTGGTGTCCAAACATCGGAGCGTGTGAAAAATATGCACAGTGAGGAGTGGGGTGTCCCTATCTATGCTTACGAATATAAAACTCCTGTGCGATTGCCGCCAGGTTGCTGACCAAAAAGTACAGCGCGATGGTGGCTGAAATGGTATAGGCAATGACGGTGATAATTACTGGCATCACATACTTCATCTGTAACTGCATGTTACGCATAAAATCTTCCTTGAGGTCGGGCGTGACGCCTTCTTTTTTCTGAGGCAATTTGGGCATCGATAGATGCACGTACAAATACTGTGTGACACCGGCCAAGAGCGCGAGCACAAGGCTTTTTTGTGAAATATCAAACAAGCCCAGGAAGATCATAGAGACAGCTTCGGGCACTGGGATAAACGAGTAGAGAATTGCAGGGTTAATGTTTGGCAAAGCAATACCGGCGCTACCGCTATACACCGCGTAATACAATGCAATGACAATCGGAATCTGCAAGAAAACGAGAAAGATGCTCGCAAAGGGATTGAGTTTTGCTTCTTTGTAAATCGCCATGGTGGCTTTTGCCTGTGCTTCTTTGTCAGTTTTGTGAGTTTCCCGAATCTCTTTCAGTTTCGGTTCGATCTCACGCATGATTTTCTGGGTTTGGAGCGCCTTGATCGAAAGTGGTAAGAGCACCAGCTTCACCAAAAGGACGGTAGCGACAATCGCGAGACCAACATCCCCATGAGGGAAGGTGTCAACAAAGAACACCAACATATTGTAAATTGGGTCAAAGAAAAATGTGTGCCAGATGAAGCTAAACATAATTTGCCTATTTTACGTGCTTTTGACTACCTGTCCAATTTGCGCGAGCAGGTGGCTTCTTTGCTCGGCGCGCGGAAGCGAACGAATGGATGGCTTTACAACCACAATGAACACGCCGGTTTTCTTTTGCGTCTTTAGAGTCTGCCGGAGTGCGTCATACACACGGCGGCGAAGTTTGTTTCGTTCGACCGCTTTGTTGCTCACCTTCTTGCTCACCACGACCGAACCAGCCAATGTCGGGTGGGGAGTGTAGATGATAGTCGTGTGGGGGGACTGGAAGCGGCGGCCAGACTTAAAAAAGACGCTGAAGTCCTTACGGCCTACACGTTCACTTTTTTTGAGCATAGATACTCTAGTATAACAATCAAAAAAAGCTCTTAGCGAGCTTTTTTAACCGTTAATCGTGCGCGACCTTTGCGGCGACGGGCGCGGAGCACCTTGGCACCGCTCGTGGTCTGTGACCGTACGAGAAAACCGTGGGTAGTGGCTCGCTTGCGCTTGCTTGGTTGGTAGGTTCGTTTTGGCATAGGTTGTAGATTACCGCGCAACTATACATGATTATGTAAAATATTCAATGGGAATACTCGACGCTCGTTCCCCACTACATATTTTTCACACGCTCCGATGTTTGGTTACTACTACAAGCACTTTACCCCCGCGGACGCTCAAAATATGTAGTGGAGAACGAGCTCTCTACATTGGTTGAATAGTTGTGCACACGTTATGCACAGTTGCATTTTCAAATTTGAAAAATGGTTTTGAAATAGCCTAAAACGCCAAAAACATTTACAGTTCTTTTGACACGAGTATAATGCAAGTTACGCCTATTGCATTACTGGTTGTCTGAAGTATGAATCCTATCTCACATCAAATATCTAACAGTATCGTTCGGACTGAACAAATTGATGTAAAACAATTGTGGGACGATGCGTTGGTCAAAATAGAGCTTGCTATTACGACCGCCAACTTCAAGACTTGGTTTAGAGATACCCACATTGTCTCACTCGAAGATGGAACAGCCTCTATTGGAGTACCGAGTGTGTTTGTAAGGGATTGGCTGCAGGACAAATTCAACACCATGATCCTTAAGACGCTCCGAGAGCTCACCCCATATGTTCGCAGTGTTGAATACGCGGTCGTACAAAGAAACGAACGCAAGCAGGAGTCAACCAAAAATCAGACTGTGAACGCAGCCTTGCCGCTCGAAGACTACTACATCAACAAAAGCGACAACCTAAACCCCCGCTACTCCTTTGAAAACTTTGTAGTTGGCCCTTACAACGCGCTTGCGCACGCGGCCGCTAAGACGGTGAGTGAAAAACCCGGCATTACCTACAACCCACTCTTTATTTACGGAAAAACCGGTCACGGTAAGACTCACTTGATCCAAGCGGTCGGAAACCAGATTAAGAAGACGGGGAAAAAAGTGTTCTACGTCACAAGCGAACGCTTTGCGGTTGATTACTTCAACGCGTTGCAAAACGGTAGTGCCAACAGTTTCAAAGATAAATATCGCCAGTACGACGTGTTGGTTATGGACGATGTGCAGTTTCTGGCTTCAAAAGAAAAAACCCAGGAAGAGCTGTTTCATTTATTCAACGCGCTTCATGATAACAACAAGCAAATTGTATTCTCAAGCGATGTGCACCCAGCGCTTCTCTCCGGCCTTGAAGAACGCCTCCAGTCACGGTTCGCGCAAGGGATGATTGTTGATTTGCCCGCGCCCGACTTGGAGTCGCGAGCGGCTATTTTGCGCGCGAAATCAGCCCAAAACAGCATCACGCTGAGCGATGACGTGGTTGAACACCTCGCCCACACCATCGAAGGCAACGTGCGAGAGCTTGAAGGGGCGCTCAACACTATTATGTGCCAATCGCAACTCCTTGGTCGCACCCTCTCTATCGATGAGGTACGTACTATCATCAAAAACAGCTCTCGGCCGCGGAAAACTTTGGCTATTTCCGATGTGGTTGAAAAAGTGGCACGCTTTTATGACATCGATCAAGCAAGCATCTACGAAAAAACCAGGCGGAAGGAAGTGGTAAAGCCTCGACAGATTATTATGTACATCTTGCGAGAAGATTTCCAAGTATCGTATCCAGCGATCGGAAAGAAATTAGGAGGAAGAGATCACACGACCGTCATTCACTCGTGTGAAAAAATTAAAGCGGAACTAAAATTATCAACCGAACTAGAAGAAGAAATCACCCAAGTGCGAATGTTGCTAAAATAACCTCCGAATTTCCGGAGATTATTTTTTAACACCACAATCATTTTAAAATTACTCACCATCTGTGGAAAAGAATGGTGAGTAGTGTGGTAAAGAGTGACTTATAAGAATCTGGGTAGCTGGGAGTGGGGAGAGGGACAGTAGAACTTTTTCCCCAACAAAAAACAGTACCTCTACCTTACCCCCAAGTAGTTCGTGCGGCAGACTAGGATTTCACCACTTTATGAGTATTTATCACCAGAAATCTAGCTTTAAAATACGACACATAATTGGTTTTTACACATCTCCACACCCTTAATAATAGTGAGTAAAATGATGTATAAATAAAATATGGAAATAACAATTACTCACAGCGAACTACTTAAACAACTTGAGCTCCTTAGTCGAATTAGTGTTCGTCACGTCACCTTACCAGTTTTACAATGTGTTCGGCTCGAAGCGGTAAAAGGTAAAATTATTCTTCAGGCTACAAATTTAGAGGTGAGTGTTGAATTAAGTATTACTGCGAAGGTGAGCGAGGAAGGAATTATTGCTGTCCCTACACAGACATTTCTTCAAAGTATTCAATACATTAATCAACCACAAATCACCCTCCGTACCGAAGACCAAACTCTCCAAATAGAGACCGCCTCAACAAATACTTCCATTAAACTTTTTTCAGTTGACGAGTTTCCAAAATTTAATAAACTCAAAAAAACCGGCGGGACAATTCAAGCGAACATGTTCGCACTCGGCATTAAAAGTGTGGCGTTCGCCGCTTCACTCACCTCAATTAAACCAGAGCTCGGAAGCGTTTTCATTCAGCAGAAGAAAGAGCACTCTCTCACCTTTGTGGCGACCGACTCGTTCCGTTTGATGGAAAAGACGGTTCCCCAAAAAGGTTTTATTCTTGAGCAATCCGTCATGATTCCGCAAAAAAACGCTCTCGAGCTCGCTCGCGTATGCGAGGTCGCCGAAGGTGACCCTGTCTGTACGGTGAGCGAGAACCAGTGCGCCATCGAATTCACAAACGGCATATACATTTCTTCTCGACTGGTGACGGGAAGTTTTCCTGACTACGCGCAGATTATTCCCAAAGAGTACGTGTCACATGTGGTTGTGCTCAAAGACGACCTTCTCCGTTCGTTCAAAAAAACCTCAATATTCTTGAATAAGTTTCGCCAAGTGTCGCTTTTAGTAACCACGAACTCACTCACTATCTCCTCACAAAATAATGACGTTGGCCATATCACCGACACTATTAAAGCCGACGTGACCGGTGAAGAGCTTAGGCTCAATTTCAACCAACAGTACATTATGGATCCACTCACCCATGTGTTTGATGATTCGGTAAAGCTTAGTTTTGCCGGTCTTGGGCGAGCCATGGTAATGGAAGGTGCCACCGATAAATCTCTTCGCTATTTGGTGATGCCCATGAACAAGTAGGCATGAGGAAACCACCTGACATACGGATTAAAAAGGTGGGCGATTTGTTTGAAAGCTATCGCAAACGCTTAAAACCACCCCAGGCGACCGTTGAAAGAGAGTGCGCCATTGCGATAAAGGAAGTCACCACGTTTGACATCTCTGCCGAGGCTATCTCGTACACAGTTGCCACCAAGACAGTTAGTATTCAGGTGCCGAGTGTGATGAAGTCAGAAATCTTTCTCCACAAAAAAGCCATCCTGAACGTGTTAAAGGAACGACTCGGTTCGTCGGCGCCAGAAGCGCTCCTCTAGTCGTTTCGCCTTCGGCGATCGTCGTTGTCCTCATTTTCATCTTCGTCGGCTGTCTGTTCAAGCTGTTTGATGAGCGGGCCATAGGTCGCCTCTTTCCATTTTTGTACCCCGTACTCCCAGTTGACGTACTGTGGGTCTACGGCTGGGTTGCTTGGGTACGGCCCCTGTGGGTTATTACGATCGACGTAATACAAAATCGTATGAATGTTGTTGTAGTAGGTGGAGATATCAAGCGTGTCTTGGTCTTTTTCTTGCATCTCAGCAAAGAGTTTTGACGCATCAATGTAGTCGCCACGCAAAATCGGCTTCACACCTTCCGTGGCTATCTGCGGTTGTACAAAACTTTCTTCTGGCAGTTTGGCGAGCGCGTAGTCCATGAATTCCCGCCAGAACGGGGTAGTAATGAGGCCAGAGAGGCCCCGCATCGGCTCGTTGTCGTTATTGCCGGCCCAGGCGCCGACAGCGAGGTTGGGCGCGTAGCCCATGATCCACGCGTCGCGGAAGTTGTTGGTGCTACCAGACTTGCCGGCCACGTCGCGGTCGTTGAAGTTGATGACCGAGCCGCGTCCCCACAGCGGCGCGCGCGCTTCGTCGTCTGACAAGATGTCGCTTATCATATCAGCCACGTTTTCGTCGAGTACTCGATTGGTCATTATAGGAAATTCTTCAATCACTGTACCCCGGCTATCTTCTATGCGAAGAATGTTGCGGGGTTCGGCCTTAAGACCGCGGTTTGCGAACACACTGTAGCCGTGCGTCATATCCAAGAGGCGAACTTCGCCGCCTCCTAAGACCACCGTAAGGCCGTACCGGTCAGGATCAGTCAAAGTGGTGAGACCCATGTCAGCGGCTAATTTGAGTGAATCCTTGAGCCCGGCGAGGTATAAGGTTTTCACGGCGGGAATGTTCAGTGACTGTGCGAGGGCATTCCGCATAGTTATCGGCCCGATAAATTTGCCGTTGTAGTTGCCGGGAGCGTAGCAGGGGGATTCTGAACTATAACTACCTGGATCACACGACGGAGAAAATTGAGTAAACACGTCAAACACCACCGTGGTTGGCAGATACCCCTCTGAAAAAGCCGTTGCGTAGATGAACGGCTTAATTGATGAGCCCGGCTGACGTTCGGCGAGCGCCACGTTGAAGTTACCGTCGACCTCTTCACTGAAGTAGTCACGCGAGCCGACCATGACGAGCACGTCACCAACTTTAGGATCGACAGCCACTAACGCCGCGTTCGAGGCGTTGAATTGTTCTTGGTTTTTCGGTGCCTTCTCAGCGATAATCCGCTCCGCTTCTTTTTGCAGGTCCCAGTCGAGAGTGGTAATGACCCGCAGGCCTTTTGTCGCGAGCGCCTCCTCCCCGTACTTCTTCGCCAGAATTTCGCGGATATACATCACGAAGTGAGGAGCCTTGATGGCGCTGACCGCTTGCGCCTCAAATTCTACCGTTTCGGTTGCCGTCGCTTCATACTCTTCAGCCGTGATAAAACCGTTCAGCCGCATTCGCTCGAGCACTAATTTTTGGCGCGCATCTAGGGCGGTTTTGTTGTTGCCGTAGGGAGAGTAGTAAGTGGGAGCCTGAGGAATGGCCGCGAGGTAGGCGGCTTCGGCGAGGGTGAGATCGGCCGCGCCTTTGTTAAAGAAGGCGCGCGATGCTTCCTCCACACCATAGATGGTTCCACCGTAGGGTGATTCGTTTAAGTAAATTTCCAGAATCTCATCTTTACTAAGCACCTGCTCAAGTTTGATGGATAAAATCGCTTCTTTTATTTTTCTAGTTAAGGTTTTCTCTCTCTGTAGGACAGAGTTTTTTATTACCTGCTGGGTAATCGTTGAGCCGCCCTGCCCGCCAAATAAATCTCCGGCGGTAAAGTTAGTCACTGCGGCGCGGATAATAGCGCGCACATCGATACCGATGTGTTTATAAAATTGATCGTCCTCGATTGCGACCGTAGCGTTTTTGACGTGACGAGACATTTGCTCAAGTGGAATGATAGTTCGGCGCACGTCCTGGTGCAGGTCATACAAGAGCACTTCACCGGTACGATCGTAGATTTTGGTCGACTGCAACACCCGTCGCTCTTCAAAAGACGAAAGGTCGGGTATTTGCAGTGTCGATACCCAAAAAATAAGACCGGCCGCCACAATAACGACACCGGCCACGCCAAAAATCAACACGTCAAGTAAGGCGCCTTTCCAATGTTTCCTAAACCACAACTGTTTCTTCATAATAGTCTTATACGGCCAATACTAGCATGACTTGTCTAGACAATTCTGCCTGATTGTGTGATAGAGTTGTTGCCATATGAGCTTAAGTTCTGAACTTGAGGCCCGAGGGTTTATACAACAGTTCTCGGCCGCTACCTTAGCAGAAATTCTCGACGGAGAAAAGCGGGTTGTCTATCACGGTATTGATCCAAGTGCCGACTCGGCGCACGTCGGCAATATGGCCGCCTGGCTCTTACTGCGACATCTGCATCAACACGGCCACACGATCATATTTTTGGTTGGTGGCGGCACGGGTATGATTGGTGATCCGAAGCCCGATGTGGAGCGTCCGCTCCTGTCGGAAGAAGAAGTGCAGGAACGAGTGGCAAAATTACGGGCGCAAGCCGAGCACCTACTCGGTGCCACCGACATTATTTTTGTGAACAACCACGATTGGCTTACACCACTCCGTCTCATCGATTTTTTACGCGACATCGGCAAGCATTTCACCATAAACGAGCTTGTTAAGAAAGACGCGATCGCCACCCGTCTCGGAAGTGAAAATGGCATTTCATACACAGAGTTTGCCTATCCGCTTCTTCAGGCCTACGACTACTACGAGCTTCACACGCGGTTTCAATGCGATCTTCAAATCGGCGGTTCCGACCAGTGGGGCAATATGGTAGCCGGGGTCGACTTGATCCGAAGGAAATTACAAAAGTCGGTCTATGCACTCACCATTCCGCTCATTATCGATAAAGCGACTGGCAAAAAATTTGGCAAGAGCGAAGGGAACGCGGTCTGGTTGGACAAGGAAAAAACTTCCCCCTACACTTTCTATCAGTTTTGGCTGAACGTGAGCGATGAGAGCGTGATAGATTATCTGAAAATCTTCACCTTCTTGGCGCTTGAGGACATTGGGGCAATTGAAAAAGCGTTTGAGGCGAATCCCGGTGTGCGCTTGGCGAAAAAGCGCCTCGCGCACGAGGTGACACGTCTCGTGCATGGCGAGCACGCCGCCGACACGGCCGCGGCCGTGTCGGACATTCTTTTTGGTGATACGCCGCTTACTGATGTTTCGACAGAGCACGTTGAAATTTTACTCGCGAACGCCCCGACCAGTGGCGTATCAGTTGGAGATGCGCTCGTTGATGTACTGGTAACTGCCTCTCTGGCTACGAGCAAGCGCGAAGCCCGCACTTTTATAGAAAGCGGCGCGATTACATTAAATGGCGAAAAAATCGCCGACACTGACTTCACTCTAAAGGCGGAAAATTTTGTAAACAACATTGCCCTCGTGAGACGTGGAAAGAAAAACCTCTCTGTGTTGCGAAAGAGCGACTAAGGTACCAATGACACGTGCTGCAGATTCCAAAAAGCCCCGTGAAAGGGCTTTTAATATACAATCCAAGCAAGTTATCGATGCCAACGTGCTGTCCTTCTACATCTCGTCTATATCGTCAAACGTATCGTAGTCCACATCTTCCGCATCTTCCTCGAGTGATTCGTCAGCGTCATCCTTCTCTTCTTCCACTTCCACCACTTCAGGACCGTCCTCTCTTATGTGACCAAACCCTTCGACTTCGCCAGCTTCGGTTTCCTCTTCCGTTACCTCGTCGAGTAGATCGTCAGCTAATGATGACTCTTCATCTTCGCTCTCTTCTTTTTCTTTTTCCTCTTCATCGTTGGTGTGTACGAAAATCATATACGTGAGTTACAACTTTTTGTAACAAAGTGTGACAGTAATGACAACTGCCACACCTGCTTCAGGTGGGGATTCTACGTGTTTCTCCCGTGATGCGCAAGGCATGTTACACCAACCGCAATGGCATCGTACTCATCGTCAAGGGCGGTAGCGGGCGCACCCGGGACGAGCCGCTTCACCATCTCGGTGACTGCCTTTTTATCACTGTTCCCATAGCCGGTCGTCGCCACCTTTACTTCTTGCGGACTAAACTCGTAGATCTGGAGTTCCGCCGCTTTGGCAATGTGGAGTAGCATGCCCCGGGCCTCCGCCACACCGAGGGCAGTTTTTTGATTTTTGTTAAAAAAGAGCGTTTCCATGGCCAGTGTGGTCGGTGTGTAGGTGACAATCAACTGTTGGAATCGTGTACCGATAGCGTGGAGACGGTCAGGCAGGGCAGTCTTCCTGTCGGTTTCGATGCAGGTAGAAAAAATCAACCGTTCACGATGGTTGTCACCGTATTCAATAACGGCGACTCCAACTCGGTCATATCCAGGGTCGACTCCAATGACTCGCATAGCAACTACACTGTATCAGCAGTGGTGAAAATATCCTGCACTTCGTCATGTTCCTCGAGTGCGGCAACCAAGACGGCCAGCGCTTCACCATCGGTGTCATTTAATTCAAGTGGGTTGTTAGGTACGTACCCAGTGTCGGTTTTGGTAAAAGCCCATAGCGCTGATCCCGGCGCGCCCAAACTATAGCCAGCCTTCACAAAAGTGTGCCGAATTTCCGGAGCAGTGCGGTTGTTGTTGTCGGTCACGGCCGTGATGAGCATCGCCACCCCGCCCGGGCCGTAGGCTTCAAACACCACTTCAGAAAGCGATGCGCTGTCGGCCCCGCTTCCTTTCGCAATCGCCCGGTCGATATTCTCTTTAGGCATGGAGTCCTTTTTGGCGCGCTCAATCGCCGCTACTACTCCCGGGGAGGCGACGTTGCCGCCGGCCTTCTTTACTTCCATAGTGATCAAGGTCGCGTGCTTAGAAAACAGCTTGCTTTTTTGAGCATCGGTCGCCGCTTTTTTGTGTTTAATTTTTGACCATTTATTATGTCCAGACATAGGCTAGGTTTTTGTTTGTAAATGTTGGTATGCCAAGGGGCTGGCCACGCGTCCACGCGGCGTCCGCTCGAGGAGGCCTTGGCGAATGAGGTATGGCTCGATGACGTCCTCTATGGTCGAGGCTTCTTCACCGGTCGCGGCCGCGATGGTGTTGAGTCCGACCGGGCCGCCGTTGAATTTTTCGACTATTACAGCCAACACCGCCCGGTCTGGCTGGCCGAGGCCCAGGTCGTCTATTTCCAAGAGCGAAAAAGTTTTGTTGATGGTCTCTTCAGTCAGCGGGCCTTGTTCAAGCTGGGCCAAGTCACGACAGCGCTTCAAGAGGTAGTTGGCAGTACGCGGGGTGGCGCGACAGCGTTTGGCGATATTGCGGAACTGTTCATCGGTGACACTCACCTTGAGCAAATTGGCCGATCGCTTCAAAATCGCCGCGATCTCCTCGTCTCTGTAGAAGTCGAGTCGAAAAATGCCGCCGGAGAAACGAGAGCGCAAAGGTGAAGACAGAAGCGAAATGCGAGTGGTGGCCGCCACGAGGGTAAAGGGCGGTAGTTCCAGTTGCACGGTCCTGGCCGACGGACCTTTGCCAATAATAATGTCGAGCACACCCGACTCCATGGCGGGGTACAGCACTTCCTCAATGCTTTTTGAGAGCCGATGGATCTCGTCGATAAAAAGCACATCGCCGGGGGAGAGGTTGGTCAAAATGGCGGCCAAGTCGCCGACTCGTTCTATGGCCGGCCCGGAAGTAACACGCATATTGGTGCCAAGAGTTTTGGCAATTAAATTGGCGAGGGTTGTTTTGCCCAAACCGGGCGGGCCATAGAGGAGCACGTGTTCGGCGGCCTGGCCGCGCTCACGCGCGGCCGTCAGGAGAATCCGCAGGTTCTCCTTAATTTTTGTCTGGCCAACATATTCCTCCCAAGTGAGAGGTCGTAATGTTCGATCGAGGTTGTGAGTTTCGTCGCGGGAAATTGGTTTATTAGCGGTCGTACCTGACATAAAGACCAGTATAGCAAAAAACCGCCATCAGGCGGGAAATAGTTGACAAAAAAAGTAATCTATGCTAGTATCTTCAGCAAGTTCGAGTTCTCTTGTTCTGACCAGTAAATAAAGCCCCAATGGCGCTTTTTTATGGTCACGTCCTCCAGAATATAACTCTCTAAGCAACTCGGGTACGTTGCGAGGGGTTTTTGGCGCTCACCCTAGAGTGAGAGTGCGAAAAACCTCCTTAGCGCGATACTCACTTTCAATGCGGAAGGCTTGCTTAGAGAGTTATGCGCTGGAATGCATCATTCCAACAGCTAATGCTGACACTACCACAAATTGTCGGAGTGCAATATTGACCAAACCACGTTTCATGGCTGCAACCGATTGCAGTCACGCTACACAACGTGAGAAAGAAAATTCTCCTCTCCGGCGCCAGGAACTGGCGCCGGATTTTGCGTAGCGAATGACAACTTACTTTTTCGTGGCAGTTCGATCACTCGTTCGAGCTCAGGAATATCTGTTTCGCCCGCGAGCACTTTCGTGATACCGTCTTCAACCATAGTCGGGATGCCCTGCGGCCGAGCCGCTGCCAAAATAACATGCTCTCGCGGGTCGCGAAGGACGGCTTCTTCGACCGCTTCATCCATTAGAATCGCTTCAAAGATGCCAGTGCGGCCTTTGTAGCCGGTACCACCGCAGATGTCACAGCCAACGGCGTGGTAGAGCATGAGTGGTTCTGGTACGGTCGGTGGATGCGGGTGGGTTAGGAGCGCTGTTTCAATAATTTGACGTTCTTCCGGCGTGGCTGGTGCGGCTTCTTTGCAGTCAGTGCAAAGAAGCCGCACCAGCCGCTGGCCCAAGATGACGTTAATAGAACTCCCAAAAATTCTTGGATCAATGCCGAGATCAATCAGGCGCGGGAAGCCAGCCACCGCACTGTTGGTGTGCAAGGTGGAAAAGACCAAGTGGCCGGTCTGGGCGGCGTGAATAGCTGTCTCGGCTACCTCACGGTCACGAATTTCTCCGATCATGATGATGTCGGGGTCCTGGCGCAAAATAGCGCGCAGGCCGGAAGCAAACGTGTAGTCGCCGTCGGTCTGGGTCTGCACGATTCCGTCAATTTTGTACTCAACCGGGTTTTCAATGGTGATGATTTTCACTCCCTCCTCGTGAGTTTCGCGCAAAAAAGCGTAGAGCGCGGTCGTCTTTCCGGAGCCGGTCGGACCGGTCGTGATGATGAGGCCGTTTGGCTTTTTAAGCTGAAGAAGCATTGCCTCTCTGATGTATGGATTGAGATTGATTTTGTCGAGGCTGAAGCTCGCTACGCTTGGATCAAGAATACGCATGACGATTGACTCTCCGACCGCGCCCGGAATGACCGAAGAACGGATCTCCACCTTGCGGTCGCCAATATCGAAAGTAAAACGCCCGTCCTGCGCTTCGGATTTGGTGTTCAGTACCATGCCCGAGAGAAGCTTTAGTCGCGAGATGAGCCTGGCGTGCATATAAGACTCAATGTCAGCGATGTCGTGAAGCACTCCGTCAAAACGGTACCGTAGCCGCACCGTCGCCACTTCCGGCTCGATGTGGATGTCAGACGCACCAAGCGCCATGGCGCCAGCGAAGATGAGTTCGAGCGTCTCGGAAATACGCCTTGCGTTGTTGGAAGTTTTTATTTTTTTGAGGGCCGTTTGTACATCGCTAACCGTCTTGATGCCGGCCACCATAGCGGCGATGTCGTTAGTGTTGATTTCGAACACTCCCTTCTTCTCGGCTTCGGCCTCGTTCACATCTTTGTAGCGCTTCCAGGCGTGTTCGAGGCTGTGGCTTGAACACAGGTAGAGCTGTACGATGTACCGACGCCGCTCGAGTTCCTCGAGCACCTTTTGTGTCAGCGGGTTGTTGGGATCTTTGGCACCGACCGAGATAGTGTTGTGATGGAGCTCAAACCCCACTACATTCGCTTCGCGTGCTTTCCGCTCGTCGATAGTGGCGAGTGCGGACGGGTTGATGGTGTATCCGCGTAGGTTTATGTATTCAAATCCAAGCCGCGGTGCCATTGTCGCAACATAACGCTCCTCTTCCTCTAAGTGAAGGTCAGCCAAGCGGGCGTTGGTAAATTTGTCGTCAAATTTCACCATAAATATCACCAATAATACCACGTACGATACGATAGTTTTCAGAGCGAAGACGATCTGTTAGAGTCATAGGAATGATAGAGACAATCGCCATTCACACGCTCGAAGAGCTCGACGCTTTTGTTCTTCGCGTCATCGAGCGCTGTCGAGCACTCTCGACCGAGAGTGCTACAGTCATTGCGCTCTCGGGTGACCTCGGAGCGGGGAAAACAACTTTTGTGCAAACACTCGCGCGCCATCTCGGTGTCACCGAAACGGTCACCAGTCCAACCTTTATTATTCTGAAACAGTACGAAACTACCGACGCACAGTGGCCAACCCTCCTTCACATGGACGCCTACCGCATCGAGAGTGTGTCCGAGCTAGCGCCGCTGCGTTTCTCTGAATTTCTGCAACAGTCACACACGCTCTTTTGCATTGAATGGGCCGAAAAAATCTCCGCCACGCTTCCTCGTAGTCTCGTGACAATCCAGCTTGAGATACAGAAAAACGGACAACGAATCGCCCAAGTTTTTTAAATAAAAAACACCTCGTTATTTGAGGTGTTTGTCGGGAGTCTCAAAAAGAAGCTCCCGACCCGTAAAGAATAACTGTAGAAATATAGTCTTGAGTGTTGTGGGGGAAATAACCCCCACCCGCAGGCAACCACAGTCAAGAATACCTGGGCGAAGATAGGTTTACGCTACTGCAAGTCATCGTGTTTCGACTGGATTCCCCATCGACTTTTGCCACTCTTCCTCACAACGCTGAAGAAATTTTAACAGCGCATTTGGTTGGTAAGCGACGATTGGTCGGATGGTAGTTCGTATAATTTGGTACGAGAAGTTTCCTTTGACTAAAAAGCTCAAGGTGTTGTCGTCGATGTCGACCCGAAACTCAGTATTACCTCGATAGGTGCCGACCTTACCAAGATCAATTTCAAGAATCTCATTCTGGTCAACCAACCAACTGACGAAATGAAACGCTTCTCGCGTGACTGTGTGGTGAAACATCAACTTCTTGTGTCTTTTGGCATGCACTGACGTCATGCCGCGACAACCTTTACCGATTTCAAGCGGCATGGGATTTCCTTTCTTTCAAGAGAAACGTCGGGAGCGACTTTTTCGCTCCCGACCGATACAGAAGGTGACGAAAGCACAGAGAACGCCAGGACGACTAACTCTAGTGGACGTTACCTAGCTCAAAGTTGTTGGGAGACAAAGTCTCCCAACTCACAGACTAGTTAATCCTTACCAAGAATGGCGCAAGTTACCCGACAGAACGTCACGATATGTTGTCAGTGTCCTGAGACACTGACCCATAGCTTACTCAGCCCCACGCAACCGGAGTGGACTGGAGGCAACGCCACCAGACAGAAAGTTGTCGAGGAGTCAGACGATTCCTCGACCCTTAGAGTGCATTGGTGCACAAAACAGAAGCTAGCGACAGGTAAGCCCGGAGAAATATTGTCGGCAGACGTTCATCTCCCGACCCTTAGACTAGGACTCTACAGAGCGGGCAAGTAAGGTTCACTAAAGCCGACAATACGATACGAAGCAGGGAAAGCGAAGCTTTCCCAGCCCATACAATACTTGAGTTTGACCCAACCTAGCGCAGATAACCGTGCCTTGCCGGACAGAATGTTGCTGGAACGTATTTACGTTCCAGCCCGCAGAGTGCGATTGCGTAGGCCAGAGAAGTATAGGGAAGCCCACACTGCACTAAATTCTGCTGGAGATGTTAATCCCCAGCCCGGACCACAGGTGACCGAACTGGTGTGAACCTGACCAAACAGGACCTAACGTCGCGGGAGAACCGGAGCTCTTCCGCCCGGAGTCGAGTCGACCGTAGCTAACCTAACTGTACAGGAGCGAAGGATACCGCACGATATTGCAGCGACTACTTTTTCAGTCGTTTCCGCTTCAGAAGTAACGCCTCCGTTTCGTCGAGGCATTGTTCCCAGGTGCTGTTGCCGCGGTAGGCGGGTTTCAGCCACTCCGGCAATGAATGTAATAGAAACTTGCGGAATTGTTGGGAAACAAAGATGGTTACACCCTTGTCTTCTACGCTCCGCACGTTCCGACCGCGGACTTGTAGCGCTTGCACGATAACGCGCCATTGCCACAGAGCCCACCGTCGACTGCCAAAACGATCTGCCTCGAATTGCGTACCTGGTTCAGTAGGATTTGGGTAGCCTGGCCGCAGAAAGAAAGTGATCGGCGCCGTGCCGTCGGGCAGGTCGATTCCTTCGCCAAAGTGAGCGGTAGTGCCAACAAGCACGTCACCCTCGCCATCTTTAAAGGCTTGGGCGACCTCTCGTGGCTTTCGTTCTGCATCGTAGCTGATGACATCGACACCTTCCTCTTCCGCTAGGGCCAGGAATTTGTGTCGTTCGTCATTTGAGACAACCACAACGAGTGACCGCAGTCCTTGGTCGCCAAAGCGTTTACATGCCTTGGCGACCTTGCGCAGGATTTTGGTCTTTTCCCGCGTATTTTGCGTTCGCACCACCCCATCTCGGCCGCGTTTATTGACGGCCAAGTTTGGTGAGTCAGTCGGCATGAAGATGCGCGTGTTCTCAGACGGCCAGTCAGATGTCAAAGACAAAAACGGCAAATCAATCCCGCTTTCGATCTTCAACATGTCTGGATCGCTGATCGTCGCGCTCATGGCCAAGAGACGTTTCGGCAACATTTTGGCAATCAGCGGTCCAACCGCATACGCCTTTACGACTAGCCGATACTGCACTTTGTCATGCTCGCCCTTTTCTGATTGCCAGTAGGCGAAGATGTAGTTAAGCGCTTTGCGTTTCCCATCTTTCACTGAATACTCGAGCGAACGCAGGTAACGCGTCAGGCTGTAGGTAATATCCTCAAGACGCCGGAGCGTCTCGCGGTCAGCGATCGGATCGAGCCGGCCTTTACGTACTGCTTCGGCAATTTGTTGGCGCAGGCGCGTTGGTTGCAAGAGCTGGACGTGATAGAGAAGTTCGTAGATGTCGTCCTCTGTCAGAATCATCCGCTGGCCCGAAGGTTTGCTCTTGATGATCTTGAGAAACGACGTTTGGAATTCCTCTAATCGCAGAATGGTTTGATCATCAGCAAAGCCAGAAAGCGCTTCAAGTGCCCGGCCGAGCTGGTAATCAGTGATCTCATAGGAAAGCACGCTGCGGATAGATTCGGCAAGGCGATGTGCCTCGTCAATCACCATCGCTTCCTGTTTCTTTCCCCATTCCTTTTGAAAGAAATGGGCGAAAAGATAGAAGGCATAGGTAGCGACGACGATCGTGCCCTGCTTCGCTTCGTACTTCTGCTGAAGATACGGGCAAGGCAAAGCTCCCGGTTCGTGTGTCTGTCCAGTATCTTGATCGACACGGTGGGGACAGTCGCCGAGCATGGAACACGGTACTTCATCAGCTTGATAGCTGTCCTCGTAGTACAGACAGGGATGTTCGTTTCGTCCGTAGACGACTCGAACTTCAGGGTATTGTTCCTGCACTTGTGCTGCGAGTGTTTTGTTGGGCACGAGATAGAAAAGCACTGGCACGCCAGCTTTTTCATACGCTCGTAAAAACGTGATACCGGTGGCGGTCTTACCAGAACCGGTCGGCTTTTCGATGAGACCACACCCATGTTCCGTGAGAAAGTTCAACGCTTCGCGCTGGCTGTCTTTCGTCTCTTCATGGATATGGCGGGGAAAGGCTCTCGCCATGTTGGGATGCTTCATTACAGTCTCCTTTCAAGACTAATTTTCAAAGAACTGCAGGGAATCTCGGGTGAGATTCCCTGCCCGGACGCTACTCCGGCGTAGCTAACCATGCGGAACCACTGGATGGTGGACCACACAATTGCGTACAGCAAGAATGTCGGGAAAGTCAGGACTCTCCCGACCCAAACATAAGTTCGGAGTGGCCGAACGCACGTAGACGCACGTGACCTCAGAACAAAACTGATTTCGTCCTTTCGGACTCATCGGGCTGGATACACATCCAGCGATCAGGCGGAGCAAGGCTCCGCAGGACGTAAGGAACAAAACTTGAATAAAGATATGCGGGGAGGCCCAGGCCTCCCCGCCCATACTCGACTAAGCCTAATTCTACGAGAGGGTAGTGAAGCCAACGCTACGCTACAATACCTTGCTGTAAAGAGTGTTGACGAGTCGAAACCCTCCAACCCAAAGATGAGGTGACGACACAAGAGACCACTCAACTGTACCCAACCTTACAGAGCGATATTTTGCTGGAAGCTATCTCTAGCTTCCAGCCCAGAGCTAACCGGAGTACACCATGACGCAGGATAGTGGTGCGTGCCGCACAGTAGTGCAAATGTGTCAGGAATCTTGTGATTCCTGACCAGTACAGTGATCCATCGTAGTGGAGATTGGGGGAGTCCAGCCCACTAAGCCGAGCTGAGAATTGTCGAGAGACCAAGCTCTCGACCCTTACCGTGGTTAACGCGACAAGAGCCAAGTCAAGTGCACCCAAGATTACTCTATTCATGTTGGAAGCACCGGAGTGCATCCAACCCATGCTGGAGTAAACCAAAGGTTGGTCGGGTAAAGTGAACGGGAGTATACCGAACAAAGGTTGCCAAAGGAAGAGTCCTCTGGCCTGTAGTGGACCTTGCTTTGGCTAACTGGACACAGCCATACATCACCACTCCGAACGGTAAGGTGTCGAGAGGCGAAACTCCCGACCTTAAGTATGCACTAGTCCAGGTGACTACGCGTAGACTAAGCGTTCAAAATTGGGTCTGAAAAATCGGGAGCTCCAGAAGCTCCCGATCCATAGGTGACTGCAACGTACTGGAGCGCGGATGAGCCCACTGCGCCATAGTTTACCCATCCGTAAGCTGTTGGGAGTTTGCAAACTCCCAACCCGCAACTAAGCACAACGCAACCTGCTGGACCGGACGTTGCCCGACGACACGTCACAGTGCGTAATGTAAAGTCGGAGTCCATGACACAGACTCCGACCCACAGAACGGGCGAGAATAGCAAGAAGGAGCAGAGTGCTCATGCTTGCCATTCAGACTTGTACGTCAGGCGGCTTCACGAACTTCTGACTTGACGACTTCCCAGCTGTCGATCGTAAAGCGCCCAAACGGACCCTTGCACGCTGGCCGAAAATCGCCGAGGCCGGAAAAGCGACCGGCCGCGTTGAAAAGTTCGCGAATCTTCGATTCGCTCACCTGCGCCTCGTCGAATTCTGCCGTGAGGTCAATCGCCCAATCTTTGAACTTGGGACGAATGATGGCGACGGCGACACCGGTTGAGGCCAGACGGCCGCGGCGTTTGTCGATCGTCCAGGGCGTTTTCTGATCTTTGAACGGGTAGAACATTTCGCCGAGCGTAAGCAGGCCGGGCACCAGCGATGACGTTGCGTTGGTGAAGTTCTTTTTGGAATCAAACTTCACGAAGCGACCGGCGTTCACCAAGGCGGCGAAGAGGTATTCGACCGGCAGGCCGATGTTGCCGTCATCGTCGCGGATGACCTTCTTGGCGGCGACTGCTTCCTGCGTAACGTCAGTCTTCCGCAATTTGCGTGCTCCGGAGCCGGCGAAAAGCTCATCAAGCGTCTCGTCGGTCATCGGATTGAGCAAAAGCGGAGAAATGCTCTTCAGAATGACATGAGCGGTTTGCATTAGTTCCTTCCTTCCATTCGAGTTGTGAGGTACTGATTAAGGTACAAGCTACACCATGTAGCTTGTTAAATATACACATACTTGACCTTATGTCAAGTGTAAAGTGTTTTTTTATAGTGCACGTCGGAGAAACAAAGTATACTGACATTATGTCTAAAACGTCTCAGGAAACCTTGGTGATTCTCGACGCGCATGCGATTCTGCATCGGGCGTACCACGCTCTGCCGGATTTTTCTTCACCGACGGGCGAGCCGACCGGTGCGCTCTACGGCGTCGTGACGATGCTCCTCAAGATCATCGAAGAGTTTAAGCCCGAGTACCTCGTCGCGTGCTACGACTTGCCGGAGCCTACCTATCGTCACGACGCCTTCGACGGCTATAAAGCCAAGCGCGAAAAGATTGACGAGGCGCTCGTGGCCCAAATCGACCGCTCACGCGAGGTCTTTGCGGCGTTCGGCATTGCTATATTTGAGCGATCGGGCTTCGAAGCTGACGATCTCTTGGGTAGCATCGCGCACCTGACAAAAACAGAAAAAAACCTCCGCGTTGTTATCGCGTCGGGAGATATGGACACCCTGCAGTGCGTCGACAAGACACGGGTGCAGGTCTACACGCTGAAAAAAGGAATCAAAGACACCATTTTATATGACGAAGCGACGGTCATTGACCGCTTCGGCTTTCCGCCTAAGTTGGTGCCCGACTATAAAGGTCTCCGCGGTGACACGTCCGATAACATTCCCGGCATCGTCGGCATTGGCGAAAAGACCGCGACCACCCTCATCACCACCTTCGGTTCACTCGAAAAAATATACAAAGCGCTCGCCAAGAACGAGCAGGCATTTCTTGACGCTGGTCTCTCTCCGCGCCTCGTCTCGCTTTTGAAAGAAGGCAAAGAAGAAGCTGAATTCTCAAAAATGCTGGCGACCATCCGCACCGACGCGCTTCCGTCATTCACCGTCACCGACACGCGCTGGCGCGAGCGCGCCGATACCGACGCCATCCTCAAACTCTTCAGTGAGTTTGGTTTCCGCACCGTGACGGACCGAGTGCGAAAGTTATTTGAGCTGGCGCCAGCCGCCACAGAGGTTGATGACAATATCACGCCCGAGGCGCATAAAGAAGCGGCGATTTTGCTTTGGCTCTTGGAGAGCGAACGCACCAACGGAACCGTTGCCGACATTTTGGAATACGGACGTTCTTTTCTCAAAGCCAACAACTGGGAAGAGACAGTCAAAGCCTTGAAGCAAAAGGTGAAAGAACAAGGCCTCTGGCATATTTTTACCGACATTGAGCAACCGCTTATTCCAGTTATTGAAATGATGCAACAGACCGGCATCACGCTTGACGTGAAGTATCTAAAACAGCTCTCAAAAGAACTGCACGTCGAACTTGTGACGCTCGAAAAACGCATCTACCAGCACGCCGGAAAAGAATTCAACATCAATTCGCCGAAGCAACTCGGAGATATTCTTTTTGACACGCTTGGTCTCAAAATAAAGAACGCCAGAAAAACCGCCGGCGGTCAGCGTTCCACCAAAGAGTCAGAATTGGAAAAACTGAAGGGCACCCACCCCATCATCGAGGACATCCTCCGTTACCGGGAGTTGCAAAAGTTGGTTTCAACCTACATCGACACCTTGCCGACTATGGTTGATAAGGACGGCAAACTGCATACCACTTTCCTCCAAACTGGCACCACGACCGGCCGGATGGGGAGTAAAGATCCAAATATCCAAAACATCCCTACGCGCACGAAAGAGGGAAGAGCTATCCGCAAAGCTTTTGTTGCGTCGCCAGGCTACACGCTGGTCGCTATCGACTACTCTCAAATCGAGTTGCGCATTGCCGCGATCATGTCCCATGACCCCAACCTCATTGATATCTTCAAACGCGGAGAGGACGTGCATCGCGGCGTGGCACTGCGTGTGTTTGGCGTGAATGCGGAGGAGGTGACCGACAACATGCGGCGCCAAGCCAAGGTTATCAACTTTGGCATCCTTTACGGCATGGGCGTCAATGCGCTCCGCCAAAATTTAGGCGGAGATACTTCGCGCCAAGAAGCGCAAGCCTTCCTCACTGCCTACTTCCAAACCTTCACGCATCTCTCCGAATACTTGGAGGATACAAAAACAGCTGCTCGCAAAGAGGGCTACACCGAAACTCTGTTTGGTCGCCGGCGTCATTTCCCCGGCATCACTTCAAGCGTGCCGTTTATCCGCGCGCAAGCGGAACGCATGGCCATCAACGCTCCGATTCAAGGTACGGCCGCCGACATCGTGCGCATCGCCATGGTGCAGATTGCCGCGCACATAAAAGGGCACAAATTGGTCGATACTGTCCGCCTCCTCCTTCAGATCCACGATGAGCTCGTGTTTGAAGTCAAAACCAGCGACGTAAAAGCGCAGGTACCACCGCTTCTTCACCTCATGGAGCACGCGCTCGACGAGAAGGAGACGTACGGAGTCCCGATTTTGGCTGAAGTGAAAATCGGGCCGAATTGGGAAGAAATGGAGAAGCTTAACCGCACAGACACATAGACATGTTGGCGATTTTTTTCGGTACCGACAGAACCGCTTTGCATGACGCAGGCACGCTGTTCCTCTCTACCAAGGGCGCGCCGCCACTCGTGCCGACCATCGATGCCGCTTCCTACGCGCCGGGAGTTTTGACCAATGCCGCCGGTGCCACCTCACTCTTTGGAGCCACCGAATATTTTATACTCGACACCCCCTCTGCCGACGAGGCGTTTGAGGCAGAAGTGCTCGACGTGTTGCCACTACTTGAAGAATCAACAAACGTGTTTGTCGTGTTTGAAGGAGCACTGCTGGCTCCGCTCAAAAAGAAATACCAAAAATACACCGCAGTGGTCGAAGAATATACTGCCACCAAAGCCGATCGCTTCAACTTATTTGCACTCACCGACGCGCTCGCGCGAAAAGACAAAAAAAAGCTGTGGGTGCTTTTGGTCGAGGCGCGCCAAGCCGGCATTTCCGACGAAGAAATCGTTGGCCTCCTGTGGTGGCAGCTTAAAACTATGCATCTGGCCGCTCTCTCCAAAAGCGCTGTCGAAGCTGGCCTCAAGGACTTTCCCTACCAGAAAGCCAAGCAGGCACTGGCTCACTTTTCATCTGAAGAGCTAGACGCACTCTCGCACACGCTCTTGTCTCTCTACCATGAAGGCCACGCCGGAGTGCGCGAGCTTGATCTGGCGCTCGAGTCGTGGCTGCTGTCGGTGTGACATAATATCTACATGCCTGCCTTGTACTTTTTACGCGCCGTCTTGACCGAGCCGCACCACCGATACTACTTTCTCGTCAGCGACTTCTTGGCGCTCACGACCTTCATTTCGGTTGTAAGTATTGTGCTTGAGACCGTACCGAGCTTGCAAAATTACCACGAAATATTTAATGCAATTGAGTGGATTTCAGTCGGCGTGTTTAGCCTCGAATACGTGCTCCGCGTACTCGTGGTACCAAGGCGACTGTCGTACATGTTTGGCTGGTTTGGTTTGATTGACCTCGCTTCCATCCTACCTACCTACCTTGGCTTGGGAAACTGGACATTTCTCAAAGCGGCGCGCATCGTCCGCATGATCCGCTTATTGCGGCTCCTTCGTGTCACCAAAATGCGTAGCATTAAGGGGAGTGACCAAGATGAGCGACTCTCGTTTTACACCATCAATATTCTTCTTTTTCTGGTTGTACTCGTCGGCTCTATGCTACTCGTCGGTGTACTCATTTATATCGTTGAGGGTGATACAGAAGTATTTATCAGCATCCCCGAGGGTATGTTGTGGGCATTTCGAGTTTTTATTGAAGACAATAATCTCCCGTACCCTTCGACAGAGGGCGGGCAATTCATCTACATTTTTGCCCGAGTGGTCGGCTTGAGCGTCTTTGGCGTCCTTATCGGTATCCTCGGCAACGTCATCCGCGACGGCATTTTTAGCGGCAAAGGGAAAACTTAGATATGACGGAAGAAATTTTTCTCGCAAAAACAAAAAATGGTTTCAATGTCGTGTACGACTCAGAACACTCGCATGCCGCGACGCACTTTGCCTCGACACCGTCTCTCCTTGGGCTAGTGAAGGAAGCGTTACAGATGACTGACGTGAGCGCACAAAATATTCGGTTTGAAGTGGATATGGGACAAATTGTCGGAGAGACAGATTTGGTCGAAACAACTTCAGCTGACGAAATTGTCTACGCGTTACGGCCGTTTCGCGACCGTTACAGTCGATTCGTAAAAGACAGGCGGCCAGAACCAACCACGTACATTACGATTGAATTAAAAAAACAAGAAGATGGGACGTATCTCCTTTACACTGCCTATATTGGTCGGTTGGTACCTTCCTTTCCGGGCGGCAACGTCATGCCGGAAAAGAGTCGTGAATTTTGGTCACATCACGCACTCGTATGGGGCAGACAGGGCATTGTGCCAGGTACCGAGACTACTGAGTGCCCGTGGTGATAAGGAAATTTCTCTTAACAAGCGCGACTTTTGATGGTCGGAACGCCAAGATTACTCAAAGTTGTCTCAACCGAATTTTGAATTGTTGACGAGCTGTCGATTATGACCTCATTCTCGATGCCAAGATAATCTTTGTCTCGGAACCAGTCTCGAATTTCGGTTTCACCGAATTCGTGACTGTTAGGTTTTGTTTGGTGTCTCACTAAAGTTTCTTCGATTGGAATATCTAGATAGAACACATAACTCTTATCTGCGTAATTAACAAGACGAAGCAACATTTCGCCGTAATATTCTTTAGGTAGAATACCTTCCAAGATTGTGACATACCCACGATCCAGGGAGAAACGTACTACCTGATCGATGAGCATGATAATGTCGTCCCCACTTTTACCAGTCACTCCAAGGACTGATCTGCGTAGATAGTCTTGCTCTACCAATGCGGTTTTTTCGTTAATTCGCTCGCGTACAGCTTTTGCGATAGTGCTTTTACCTGAACCCGAATTTCCTCGAATAATAATTAGTTTAGACACCATCAAATCCTACCATCAGCCGATGTATATGGCATGGTTGTGAACTATGTTTTGTCCGCCCACCAGGGCTCGAACCTGGGACCTTCTCCTTAAAAGGGAGCCGCTCTACCAACTGAGCTATGGGCGGATATTAAATTGTTCGTTCCTCCTTCTTAATCAAGGGGTGAGGAGTGCGGGGTACTGCTCACGCTACCATACAGCATGGGCGGATATTAAATTGTACTTTGTCGACCGGGCTCCTTAAGTGGGGTGAGGGAATATGGGATACTCCCGAACCTACCAACTGAGCTATGGGCGGATAACTTTGTAAAACAAAGTGGCAAAAACTATAACACGAAATGAATTGAAATCAAACTTCTCTTTTCGCGCATATGTTACGCTACAGCCGTGAAATACATCATACTGCATGATATTCGGAGTGCGTACAACGTGGGGGCGATTTTTCGTAGTGCCGATGGCGCCGGCGTGTCCAAGGTATTTTTAAGCGGGTACACGCCGGCGCCCATCGACCGCTTTGGGCGGGTACAGGCTGAAATCCAAAAAACGTCACTCGGTGCCAGTGAGAGTGTGCCGTGGGAGAACGTTTCTTCACTTGAGGAATTGATTCACATCCTGCAGAGAGAGGGAGTGACCGTGGTCGCACTTGAGCAATCTTCCCGCAGTCTTTCTCTTTCTGACTTTGTCGCGCCGAACGATGTGGCATACATTGTCGGCAACGAGGTTACAGGTGTCCCCGAGGAGGCACTCGCCCTTGTTGATACAATAGTAGATATTCCGATGCTCGGCCAAAAAGAGTCGCTCAACGTCTCGGTGGCCGCCGGAATTGTGCTCTACCATGACATCATTCGCACACGTTAAGAACTGGGTCACGGTCGGCATATTGCTCGGCGTGCCGTTTGTAGTTCCAGAGCTGTGGCTCGTTGGAATCGTTGGAATCGCACTGCATATTTATACTGTCTACCACTCAAAAACATGGCGAGTAGTGCTCCTCGGTTCACTCCTGGCCTGGACGATAAAGTATCTATTTGTACTTAGTTTCTACTGGAGCATGTACCCGATGGATTGGCTCCCGTTTGATTTTGGTCAAGGCAAACTGGCGCTCATATTTCTCTACTGGTTCACGGTTGCGTTCTTTTTGGGATGCGGGGGAGTGGTGTGTGGTGGATTGGCGTACGCTTGGAAACGTATCGCACCCATTTCGTACGTGGCGTCCGTTTTTGTAGTGCCTTTATTCTGGCTGGCTGGTGAAGTGGTCGGCTCGCTCGTACTTTCGGTGGGGACGTTTGGCCCAGGCGCCTCGCCAAACGCGTACTTTAGTCTCGGCTACGTGGGCAACTTGCTCGCCGAACACGGACTACTGGCAGAGGGAGCGCGGTTGGCCGGCGTGTACGGACTTTCGTATCTGGCCGCACTCTTCGCCGTTGTACTTCTTCTCGTATGGATGAGAGGTCTGGCTTTTCGTGTGGGTGTAATCGTGGCGGCACTCGTGCTCGTACTTTCAGCGCACCTAGTGGTCGCCGAGCCAGCGACGCCGGAGACAGCGCACAAAGTCGCGTTGGTGCACACAGACTATCCGATTGCGCGACTGTTTGAGCGATCGGAGGCAGATACCCTCTCGACGGTCCTCGAAGAAGCGGTCACGGCGGCGGTAGGGAGCGGTGCCGACTACATACTTTTGCCTGAAGACACGCGCTACTTTAGTCAGCGGGAAGACGCGACCTTTGGCACTAAGTTTTTTTCTTTCCGCTACCCGACCTCAACGGCAGTCGTCGTCGACAGCGGACGAGCGGAAGATGTGGCCACGAACCCAGTGCTAGAAGCTACGATTTACGACGCTGGCCAAAAAAAGCAGTACATCGCGCACAAACGCTACCTAGTGCCGCAGGGTGAATTTATGCCTTACCTATACACCAGTCTTTTTAACGTTCTGGGCTTTCGCGAACTCACCAAGAAAGTTGGGGAGGTTATGTCGTACGAAGTTGGCCCGAAGACCAGTCAGGCGGATTTTGAAAAGAATGTTCCCAGCCTCCTGTTTTGTTTTGAAAGTGCTTCCGGGGTCGGCGTACGTACGCTCCTCAAAGAACGCCCCGATACACCCTTTGTTGCGCATATCGTCGCGCACAGTTGGTTCCATACACCAAAAACTTTTTGGCACCAACTCGATACTTCGCTTCGCATTCAGGCAATTTGGAATCAAACATATATCGCCGTGGCGGCCAGCTATGCACCGAGCAAGCTCGTTACCCCAGCTGGAAATATTGTGACACCGACGGTGGTGGCGCGCGGTGAGTTTTGGGAAGTTACTGAGGTGCTGGTGCCGAGGCGGTAGTGGAGAGGTCGGCGAGTATTTTTTTTACCGTGTCAGCGTCGCTCCACGGAGTTTTTTCTCCTCTTGGACCCATGATGTAGGGGTCAGTGCCTTTGCCGGTAATGAGCACGTAACTGTCGTCTTCTGCCAGCGCGATGGCTTTTTCAATAGCAGTCGTTCGATCGAGTTCTATGGTCAGCCGGGATTCGTTGTGAATGCCTTTGGCCATGTCGGCAACGATCTTCAGTGGATCTTCGTCGTACGGATCTTCGTTGGTAAGAATAATATGCGTACAGTATTTTTCGGCGATGGCGGCCATCTCGGGACGTTTCCATGTGTCGCGGCCGCCGCCGGTGTTGCCAAGCACGCAGATTTTTGGTTTGTCAGGGAAGGCCTGGTAGAGCTTCTCTAGCGAGTCCGGCGTGTGCGCGTAGTCAACTACGGCCGTGACGCGTTTGTAGACTCCGTTCGGACTGGCGAATTTTTCTACCCGACCGGCTATTGTTGGAAGTTGACGCAGGGCGTCGCGTATAGATTCGAGACTCATGCCGAGCGCTCGCACAAGCGTGAGAGCGGCCAGCGTGTTGTACACGTTAAACAGTCCAATGAGCGGCACGCGAATGGTGGTATCGCCGATAACCAGGCTACTACTGTCTTTCTGGAGTGTGTAGAGGGTTAGGTCTTTGAGGGAGTAGGGCAGGATTTTCTCAACGTTGAAGTTGAGAAAATCCTGCCCATGCTCGTCATCGATGTTGGCGACCAGGTACCGCGGCCGTTTCGGTGACTTCTCGACTGCTTTCGCTAGTGACAATTTCATCTGTTTGTATTTTTCAAACGAACCATGCGATTCAATGTGTTCTGGAGACAAGTTTGTGAACACGAGTGCATCGAGGTCGATGAAACGGTGACGGTGCTGTGCCACACCCTCGGAAGTCATTTCGATGACCGCGTGGGTACAGCCAGCCAGCACGGCGGTGTGTAAAAATTTCTGCACAAAGAAGCGGCCGGGCATGGTCATCTTGTGCAGGTTTCGCTCTGTTTTGTCACCGATAGTGAATTGAATCGTTGAGAGCGTCGCCACGCGGGCGCCATGAGCGCGGAGGAGATGGCCAAGGATTTCAGTCGTGGTCGATTTTCCTTTGGTGCCGGTGACGCCGATAACGACGAGTTGCTTTGAGGGAAAATGATAAATGACCGCGCCGAACAGAGCCAGTCCAAAGTGGTAGTACGGTTGCAAAAGACGAAAAAGAGATTTTGGGATGAAATTTTTTAGGGCGCGACGAAGATTGTCCATAGATACATTATACGAGTTCAGCCGAAGGGTCGCACCACGCTGGTTATGTGCATAACAGAATACCAACAGCGTCAAATTATCGTATTATATTGATAATAGTCCTCGTCAGAAATGGCGTCGGTTGGTGTATATATGATCTTAAAAAAAATTTCGGCTGGTATTTTGCTCACGTTTTGCAGTTCACTCCTGCTCTACGCGCCGAGCGTTTCGACTGTGCACGCAGAAACTACCGCCGGAGCCGACGAATCACTCTCCTTGTGTCCAATCGGCGGCAACCTTAGTGCAGTCATCATCGGTCAAGAAGCAGAGCAAATGGTCGGCGACTCGTGGAATGATTACGTGAGCATCACGAACCAAAGCGAATTCACACTCGGTGGTGTGCGAATCGGTGTTGCGGTGTATCAAAGAGAAGACGATACAGTGCCCGCCTACTTTGTCGTCTTACCCGACGAGCTTACTTTGCGGGCGCACGAACTCATTGAAATCCCTTTCTCTCTTACCACCACCAGTGTAGTACCGGGCACCTACGCGTATCGGGTGTTTGTGATACAGGGGAACGAAACTACCCTACTCGGCCATGCGCTCAACACCGCAAAGAAGCAGAGTGCCGGAACGCTCATCAAACAAGGAGTTGCTTCTTCCCCGGTTGTTATTACTGCGAAGATTAACGACGTGGCAGTTGCGAAAGGAAAAACTGTCGCTCTTACTCTCGGCACTCCCGTTTCCGCCAGTGTACAAACTACCAACAAGGCCACCTTACCACTTATCGACAGTGAAATCAGGCTCGTGCTGACGGAAGGCGCGGTTCCGCTTGGCACTGCCGTGACTTCAGAAAAGTCTGATTCGGTTCGCCTGATCCCTGGCGCCACGCGCACCACGGAATTTTCGGAACGATTTTTTGTCGGCGGTCGCTACACACTCTATGCCACTCTTCACACTGCGAACACTCTGCAACCGCTCGTGTCCGTCCCCATTGAATTTCGGGGCACCACCGGCAACACGACGTTTAATTACGTGTCGGTAATCGGCCTGTCCGATTATCCAGTGCAACGCGACTCCTCGCTGGTGGCTTGTTTTGATGTAGTAGGTGGTGATGACGGCACCTTAGCTCCGACTGATCCGATTGCACTCCGCTTTGTGTTGACCGACACCACCGGCGATCAGGTCTTCCAACAAACTTTTGGCTACGACGAATTCACCGGCTATGACTTTGTTCGGGTACGCCCCAACGTAACGCTACATAACTTCACACTGTACTCCGAACTGCTTGATCGGCGCTTTGGCGATCTGGCCGATAGTGCAACAAGACCGACCGAGGACACTTCCTCCAACTGGGTGGGGCTCCAAAAGCACACAGAGACCTTTGCTTGCGAAGCGCTTGATGCCTGCGCCGAAGCGCTTGGAAAAACGGTCAACAATTTTGTATCGGAACAACCCGTCCGTGAATCGTTTTGGTTCTATGCCGGTATCGTCATGGCAGCAGCTTTACTCATGTGGATTATGCTGCGCCGCCTCGAACCAGAGGTGCGAAGAGAACGCATAAAAGCGCCACCAAGCGAATTACCATAATTATGAGCCACTTCACTATGTCAGTCACTAAACGATACCTTAACCCATTTCTCGTGGTCGTCGGTGGAATTCTGTTTTTGTACTTCTTTTCGGCCATCCCCGCGTTCGCATCCCACGTGCCCAATCAAGTTGTGTTGACAGTAAACGGCGGCTCCAGCGCGGCCATTCTGAACGGTACGCCGGTCGACCTTGGCTGGTATTTAGACGGCCACGTATCAAATTGTGTTATCTCCGACGGGCAGAATACATTTACTGTTCCGGTTCCAACTTTACCCACCAGTGGCACAATGCAGGTCACACCACCGACCAATGCCAGCATCAGCTATTCACTTACCTGTACAGGTGGTAGCGCACAGCCAGTGATCGTGACCGTTGATCCGATCATCACGATCACGACGTCGCCGGCGGGCACTACCACCTTTGATGCCGTCGTTGGATACGCGCGCCCACTCGATGTGTCGTGGACCAGCCAGCTCGCCACTCGCTGTTCGAAGGTGTGGTTTGAAACTGTCTCGAATCCCGGCGTACCCATCTTTGCTTCCAGCAATAGTTATGTCGGTCTGAACGGCGGCAATCCGTACGATTTAGCAAACAACCACATCACCGAGTCCGGCACGTTCTTTATTCAATGTTTCAACGACGTGGCGAGTACTTCGGCCGTGGCCGCTGTGGATATTGTACTCACCAATCCACCACCACCCGGGTCGCCGAATGTAACGATCACAAGCACATTGCCCGGCAGTGATCCTGTCTACTTTGCGTCACCCGACCCTATTCTCGGCTGGGCGTTTGCTAATCTGCAGTTCACCTCGGCAAATGTGAGCAGTTGTCAGTACCGCGCCTACCAAAATGGCTCGCTCATGAGTCCCAATCCGAGCGGGTACGGACAAGCGTCCGCGCTCACTAGTGGCAACTTCACTTCAATTACTATTGCGACAACCACCGACTTTCGAATCATTTGCTCCAGACCAGCCAGCACCTTTAACGGAGTCAGCTACCCAGCTACCTCAAGCAGTGATCAGATTACGGTGGTGGTAAACGCGTCATCATCAGCCGGACGCTCTTCAGTGCCGCCGGCGGTGGTGAGCATCACCGCCAATCCGGCTACTAGCACCAAGTCGGCGCAAACCGGCCTGGCCGTTACCCAAATTACGATGGCAGCACAAAATGCTCAGTACTGCACGATCACGACCAAACGACTCGACAACACCTCGTACACTATTACCGGTGTAAGCGGCGGCGTCATACATGCCGGTAGTGGCACCACTACTTTGAACAATGTACTCATCTCTACCTCGACACGTTTCGTAGCCTACTGCTCGCGTCCGTACGACCTCTTGTACAGTCCTCCTACTTCGCCGCAATACCTAGGGGCACAAGCATGGGCGACAACGACGGTCGTAGTGTTGGCCTCGACTGCTAGTAGTACTGCGGTGAAGACCAATATGTACGCGCTAGCCGAGGAGCTTACTGGCACCGAAGTTTTTAACACTGGTACCAGCAAAGTCTGTTCAGGACTTATAACTTTAAACGGTTCTGGCTATTACCAAAGTTGCGGTACTAATCGAACGACTGGTGTGACTTTCCCATTTGCGCACCCACTTGGTGGCAGTGGCACGTACGATATCCAAGTCAGGTACTGCGACCAAAACAACGGCTCTTCAACTTTCAGCCTAGCCCTTAACGGCACACAGATACCAGGTGCCATCTGGACTTCAAATGACCCCACCTCAAACTCGAGTTCCTGCGTCCAGAGCACCCAGCGAATCTTCAAGATTCCGAGCGTTGCCTTAAACGACGGAGATCAACTGCGGATGACCTGCGTTGCCTCTGGCTCCGAACGTTGTCGCTTCAACAAAGTATTGTTCGGTACTGGTGACGGTGGCACTGTTACTATTCCCTACGACCCACTGGTACAGCCAACGACGATTGACCTCGCTTGGACCGGAGACAATCTCAACCCATCCGACACTTGTACTAACGCGGTTGCTACACCGCCGGGCGCTCAATTTTCGGCGGTCAACAACCGGATCAACTTTGTTCAAAACTTCCAGCTTTCGGCAAGCACGACCGTGTTCTCTATTACTTGTACTCGCAGTCTAGACGGTCAAGCCGACAACAGTGATGTGACGGTGGTAGTCGGCAATGGTGGCGTGCCGATAACGTCTACAAGTTCAATTTCTTCTGGTCAATGTATCGATAACGATCCAGCCAGCCCCACGTTTGGTCAATCAATCTCTTTCCCACCCGGACAAAGAAAGAACCCCACTACAAATTATTGTGAACCGTCGATTGATTTGGCAGCCGGCTCGCTAAGCATGCTCACGACTGGCGCCATCGCGGACGCCGTGCTTGGCATGTACGATAGCATCGACGCACTTATGGTAATTGACAACCTCGGGCCGGGCGATCTGTATGCCGGCGATCAAGTCTCATACCGAGCTCAGCTGCAATTTGGCGGCGTGTATCAAACCACCTTTGGCGTCAATGCCACGATGGAAAGTACCGCCGGCATAGGAACCTTTAGTAGCGGTATCATATCGCCACTTACGTCTTCCAACTGGCTGGGGCGTGCATTTGACGGGGTGCCGTTTGGCACGCACACACTGCTCTCGCGCATCAATATGGACGCGCCCGGCTTGCCTTTCCCTGGGTACGACACCTATCCTGAAGCAGATCAGAATTATCCTCTGAACAACGCGCGGACGACATCTATCACCTTGCCAGTACCACAACCTCCTTTGACACTCACCTCAACGCAGACGCTCTTGCGCCCCGGACAAGCGGCGACCGTATCGTGGAGCGCTCATACCGCCTATCCGCTCAACTGCACCGTGCAGGGTCCCGGCGGCGTTAGTGACAGTTTCGATGCGTCGGTCAACCATCCGCTCACCTACGCGAATAGCGCCTCGACCGGTGCGCTCTACAGCACCAGCAAGTACCTCTTGAGCTGTCGTGAGCCGATTACCGGAACCGTCTTCAATCAAGAGCTGACCGTTGAGGTAGTGCCTGCGTCAGAGGAAATTTAAACACATAAAAACGGCCGCCCCACTCCGGGGGGCGGCCGTTTTTATAGCATCGAACGTCAGTGTATCTGCTTCAGCGCTTGCTTCACGAGATCGTGAGCAGTCGCTTCCGCGAGCGCGAGCTCTTTTATCGCAGTCCGTGCGCTCGTCATGTCGTAGCCAAGCGACACCAGTGCGTCGATGGCGTCGTTCTCCGCATCAGAAAACGAGTGGCTGACAATTGTCGCGTTATCAAACCCAAGCGTGTTGAGCTTATCTTGCAAAAACTGCACGATATTTTCACAGGTCTTTTTGCCAATGCCGGAAAGTTTGTGCAAATAGGCAGCGTCTTTTTTTCCGATCGCCTCCAAGAGCAAGGTTGGGCTGGCTTCCGTGAGTATATGGAGAGCTGATTTCGGCCCGATCTTAGGCACTTGCAAAAGTAGCTCAAACACGTCGAGTTCAGATGGAGTGGTGAAGCCATACAAATCAAGCGCATTCTCTCGAACGGCCAGGTGAGTATAGAATGTCACCGCTTCGCCAGTTGAAAAAGTGGCGGTTTTGGTCGGCGTGCCAACCAAGTAACCGACTCCATGCACCACTACCGTCACATACCCGTCGGCTATGTGTGCGACGTCACCAGTGAGCGAGCGAATCATGGTCGTATTGTACTAAGTTGTTATAGAAAGTGCGAATACTTGCCTTTTTCTGACTCATACGGTACAGTATGCCCACTCATTTTTAAGTTATATGCCAATTACGAAAGGAGCTCATAAAGCACTACGACAGTCAAAGCGCAAGCAAGTCTTCAACGTGCGCCGAAAAGCTGTCATGAAAGATGTCGTGAAAGACGTGCAGAAAGCCATCGCCTCTGGCGATGCCAAGAAAGCCAAGGAGCTACTTCCGCACGCCTACCAAGCCGTTGATAAAGCGATGAAGCGGGGAGTGATAAAAGCCAACACTGCCGCCCGCAAAAAATCCCGTCTCGCTCGGAGTTTCAAAACCATCGACGCCAAGTAGTAATGGCCGCCCACACTGGGCGGTTTTTTGTGGTCGAGTTTTTCCTTTAAGCTTCACACGTGAGGAAGATTTGCCGCCGGTGTGGACATAGAGACACCTTGTGTATTTAAGGTTTTTTGTTAGGATGCACGTGCACGATGTGCACCTTTTCATGTTTCAAGTAGCAACCGCGTACGCCGCGACAGAACCAGCCGCCAATGGACTATCCGTTCACCTCAACCCCTCCGTGGTAGGGTATCTGGGGGATATGCCGATTACCGCCACCATGATGACCGTGTGGCTCGTCATGGTGCTTCTGGTTTTGTTCGCGCTTACGCTCCGCAGTCGCCTGTCACTCGTACCCTCTAAAGTACAAAGTGTGACCGAGGTGACAGTGGGCGGAGTCTATGAATATGTGAAGGATGTGCTCGGCACGGCGGAGTACGCCAACCGTTACTTCCCAATCATCATGACCATGTTCATATTTGTGCTCGCGATGAACTGGGTCGGACTCATTCCAGGCGTTGGTGCGTTCGGCATCTACGACGAACACCACCACCTCATCCCGTTTCTCTACCCGGGAGCGACCGACCTCAATATCACTATCGGCCTCGCCATCATTTCCTTTGTGACTATAGAACTGGCTGGCGTGCTGGCGATTGGTCTAGGGAAGTACGTCGGAAAATTCATTAATTTTCGTTCGCCGATGGCTTTCTTGCTCGGCTTAATTGAGCTTGTGAGTGAGTTGGCGCGTCTCATTTCATTCTCATTTCGTCTCTTCGGCAATATTTTTGCCGGCAAGACGCTTTTGCTCGTCGCGATGTTCTTCGTTCCTTACTTCCTGCCTGTACCGGTGTACGCGTACGAGCTATTTGTGGGACTGATCCAGGCTGTGGTGTTTGCCATTTTGACGCTGTTTTTCATCAAATTGGCAATTGAAGAGCCGCATTAATGTTAGTGGCCAAAACCGAGTCCGCGGTACTGTTGACTCGCTTTGTCCATTACAAATGAAGAAAGGAACCCAGCCTGCCCAAAATTGCTGGGCCACCAGACGTTATTATTAAAGAGTAGTCTAAATACAAAACTATATGGATCCTATTGTTGAGGCAGCGGTAATAAATGCAGAGGCTATGAAGGCGCTCGCAATGGCGATTGCCGCTGGTGTGGGCGTGCTCGGCCCGGGTGTCGGTATCGGTATTCTGGTATCTCGCGCCCTCGAAGGCATTGCGCGCAACCCAGAAGCGGCACCTAAGATCCAATCAATGATGATCTTGGGTATTGCTTTCGTCGAAGCGCTCGCTATTTTTGCGCTTGTTATCGCGTTTCTTATCAAGTTTACTTAAAGAAAATTTGAATATGCCGCATCTGCTTTGTTGGATGGCGTGAACTTTTACTCACTGTACATGAAGTACCACTCGTAAAAGTTCACGCCTCCGCCGCGCATCTGTGGCATCTCAAATATTCTTTAAAGTAGAGATTGATTCTTCCTCTCACATTACAAACTCCTGCCTCTAAAAATTATTCCCCCATGGAACAACTTATCGAAGCATTTGGTATCGACCTTCGTCTCATCGTCATTCAAATTTTTAACTTCGGATTGCTGATGGTGGCATTGTCGTACCTGCTTTATAAGCCGGTCTTGGCGATGATCAAAGAGCGCGAAGAAAAGATCGCGAAAGGAATAGAAGACGCTGAAGCGGCGAAAGTGGCCAAAGAGGCCGCCGCCGCCGAAAAGCAGTCAATCATTGCGGCGGCCAACAAAGAAGCCGAGGCCGTGGCGGTACGCGCCAAGGAACACGCGGCGGTAAAAGCCGATGAGATCATGATTGATGCGCGAAAGAAAGCCGAGCAGGTAGCAAAAAATGCCGTGGCCGAGAGCGAGGAGTTGAAGGCGATGGCCCGAAAGGAGAGCGAGGCGGAAATCGCCAGACTCGCGGTATTGGCGGCCGAAAAAGTGCTTAAGGAGCGAGCGTCATAATCTATGAAATCGGAGTACACACACGCATTGCTACAGCTTCTAGAAGAGGGTTTGCCAATCGAAAAGGCGCTCGCTGGTCTCCGTACGACACTTGCGAGGAGACATCATGGTAAGTTGTTTGTCCCGATTTTGCGTGAAGTCGTGCGCGTACTAGAAGCGAAGAAAGGTGTGCGGCAGGCAGTCGTTGCGACAGCTTCGACTGCCACGCAAAAAGCGCTGGCCGAAAAAATTAAATCCGCTCTCACTGCGCTTGGCGCGTCCACCGACACACCAGTTGAAAACGTGGTGGATGAAACACTCATCGGCGGGTTTGTGGCCACTTTCAACCATGAGGAGTACGACTATAGTTATAGGAAAGCTTTAAAATCATTATACGAGTCCATTACCCGTTGAGGTTCAAATTAACGATAAGAAATTATGAGCACAGAAATCATTGAGCGAATAAAAAAAGAAATTTCGTCACTCGACAACGCCGTCACCACGACTGAATTCGGCGTGGTAGCGACTGTCGGCGACGGAGTGGCAGCCATCGACGGTCTGCGCGGAGCAGAGATGATGGAAATGGTGCTGTTTGCCAACGACGACGGCGCATCATTGGAACAACTTCTATCTGCGAATGATGCACTCTATGGACTAGTACTCAACCTTGAAGAAGACTCGGTCAAGGTAGTGATTTTAGGTGACGCGGCTCAGGTTTCTGAAGGAATGAAGGTGTACCGCACCAAAAAACTCCTCTCGATTCCGGTATCGGAAGACATTGTCGGTCGGGTGGTCAACCCGCTCGGCGAAGCAATCGACGGAAAGGCCGCCATTGTGGGCAAAAAAAACATGCCGATTGAACGTGTCGCGTACGGTGTCATGGAACGCTCTTCGGTGAACACTCCAGTGCACACCGGTATCAAAGCGATTGACTCCATGATTCCAATCGGTCGTGGTCAACGCGAGCTTATCATCGGCGACCGTCAGACAGGAAAAACTACTATAGCTATCGACACCATCATCAATCAGAAGTACGAACCAAAAGCCACACGCCCACTTTGTATTTACGTCGCCATCGGACAAAAGCGATCAAAAACCGCCAGTATCATGCAGAAGCTCGTAGATGCGGGAGCCATGGAATACACCACCATTGTCGCCACTTCGGCTTCAGAAGCCTCGCCGCTTCTTTTCCTCGCACCCTTTGCCGGCGCGGCCATTGGCGAATATTTTATGGAGCAAGGAAAAGACGTGCTCGTAATCTTCGATGATCTCTCAAAGCACGCCAACGCCTATCGTCAGATGTCGCTCCTCCTTCGCCGCCCACCCGGCCGCGAGGCTTACCCGGGAGATATTTTTTACCTTCACTCACGACTGCTTGAGCGTTCTGCCAAACTCTCGAAGGAACTCGGCGGTGGCTCCATCACAGCCCTTCCAATCATTGAAACGCAGGAAGGAGACGTATCGGCCTACATTCCAACCAACGTCATTTCGATTACCGACGGACAAATATTCCTCGAAACCGATCTCTTCAACAAAGGCATCCGTCCGGCGCTCAACGTGGGTATCTCGGTATCACGGGTCGGCTCTTCGGCGCAAACCAAAGCTATGAAGAAAGTGGCAGGGAAGATTCGGCTTGAGCTCGCGCAGTTCCGCGAGCTAGAAGCTTTCATGCAGTTTGCCTCCGATCTCGACGAGGACACCAAGGCTCGTATAGAATCAGGCCGTCGCTACGTGGAGCTCCTCAAACAGTCGCAAAACAATCCGATGCCATTCTACAAACAGGTAGTGTCTCTCTATGCAGCAAATGCCGGCTTATTTAATCTTGTACCAGTCGCTGATGTGCGCAAGACTGAAGAGTCACTTCTCTCATTCATCGAGCGTGACCATCAAGATATATTTGACACCATCGAAACCGGACATGAACTCACGGACGAAGTGGTAGAAAAGCTCAATAAAGCCATCGAGGATTTTAAGGCAACCCTCGCTAAGTAATTCACCGTGGCGCTCAAGCAAATCAAAAATAAAATAATTGCGACTAAGAAAACCGGCCAAGTCACCAAGGCGATGGAGTCGGTGTCGGCGGTCAAGATGCGCAAAAGCCAAGAGCGCGCCTTTGCCAGTCGCTCGTACGTGCACACTGCTCTGCGGATTTTGGCTCGGCTTTCTCACAATGGTAAAACTACGTCACACCCGCTTATCACCCCGCGTACAGAGGGTGCGGTGCTGGCGGTCGTTGTCACGAGTGACAAAGGCCTGGCGGGAAGCGTGAATAGCGCCGTACTCAAGCAGGCAGAGATACTATTTGCACAATCTGAGGAGGTCGAAGTAATAGCCGTTGGCCGCAAAGCGGTTGAGTTTGCCGAGCGATCAAAGAAAACCGTACTTGGCACCTACACCAACGTAAAGGACGGCGTGACGCTTAGCGATGTCTATGACCTGACAGAAAAAACCATCCGTGCGTTTATGACCGGCCGCTACAAAAAGGTAGTCGTGCTGTATCAAAATTTCATATCTACCTTTGAGCAGGTGCCAGTCGTACGTCAAGTGTTGCCGGTCTCGGCAAGCGAAATTGCCGACGTGATGCGAGGAATTAAGCCAAAGACCGGAAAGTTCAGTCAAGATCGGCTGGCACCCGATACTTTTGTGCCCTACACAGTGGAGCCCTCGCCAGAAGAAGTGCTCAACACGCTTGTGCCGCAGCTCATAGAAATCATGTTCTACCACGCGCTCCTTGAGAGCAAGGCATCCGAACACTCGGCGCGCATGGTGGCGATGAAGAACGCCACCGATAAGTCAAAGGAGATGGTGAAAGCACTCACAATTAAGTTTAACAACAAACGCCAAGCGGCGATTACTGCCGAAGTATCAGAAATCACCGCCGGTGTCGAATCAATGAAATAGAAATTTACGATACGACCCCATAGGCTTTGTCGAAGAGATTATTAAATTCAAGATTTTTATAAAACATTATGAACACTGGAACAATTACGCAAATTATCGGCCCAATCGTGGACGTACATTTTGAGGGCAAAGTACCGGCGCTTCTCAACGCGCTCACGATAGAGAAAGCCGACGGCGAGACACTCACACTTGAAGTGGCGCAACACACAGGCCTCAATCGCGTACGAGCAATCGCTATGCAGGACACGCAAGGTCTCACGCGTGCCATGAAAGTCGTCGATACCGGCGCGGCTATTTCTGTTCCAGTCGGGGAAATCGCGCTCGGACGCCTCTTCAATGTGCTCGGCAAAACACTCGACGGTAAAGCACCGCTTTCTGATGTGCCCACCAAGGCCATTCATCAAGCGGCTCCCGCGTTCAAGGACCAGTCAACCAAGACTGAGGTGTTTGAAACAGGAATCAAATCTGTCGACTTGCTCGCGCCTTTCATCAAGGGTGGCAAGGTCGGTCTCTTTGGCGGCGCAGGCGTGGGGAAGACCGTGCTCATTCAAGAACTCATCAATAACGTGGCGACTAATCACGGCGGCTACTCGGTGTTTGCTGGTGTTGGCGAGCGGGTGCGCGAAGGGAATGACCTCTACCACGAGATGGAAGAGTCGGGCGTACTCAACAAGACAGCGCTCGTGTTTGGACAGATGAATGAAGTGCCGGGCGCGCGGGCGCGCGTCGGTCTCACCGGACTCACGATGGCCGAGTCGCTTAGAGATTCCGGCGGCGGCAAGGACGTACTGTTCTTTATGGACAACGTGTTCCGATTCACCCAAGCTGGCCAGGAAGTATCGTCACTCCTTGGGCGCGTATCTTCGGCGGTGGGGTACCAACCAACCCTAGCCGAAGAAATGGGTAAGATGCAAGAACGCATCACCTCGACCAAAACCGGCTCGATCACCTCGGTGCAGGCCGTGTACGTACCGGCCGACGACCTGACCGACCCGGCACCAGCCACTACTTTCTCTCACCTCGACTCAACGGTGGTGCTCTCGCGTCAACTCGCTTCGCTCGGTATTTATCCGGCGATTGATCCGCTCGAGAGCAATTCAACTGCGCTTGATCCGCAGATTGTGGGCGAAGAGCACTATCGTGTCGCACAGGGTGTGAAGCAAGTGTTACAGCGATACAAGGACCTCCAAGACATCATCGCGATTCTTGGTATAGAAGAGTTGTCTGAAGAAGACAAGCAAACTGTCTACCGTGCCCGCAAAATTCAACGCTTTATGAGTCAGCCGTTCTCGGTTGCTGAAGTATTTACCGGCGCGCCGGGCAAGTATGTGAAGCTTGAAGATACTATCCGCGGCTTCGGCGAAATTCTTGACGGCAAGCATGATGATAAGTCGGAACAAGCCTTCTACATGAAGGGTTCTATAGACGAGGTCACAAATTCATAAATATAGCCAATCTGCTTTGTTGTGACTGCGCTTTTGTTTCTCACTGTACACAAGTACACCTCAAATCAAAAGCTTGTCACGCCTCGCATCTCGGCCATCTCATGAATTGTTACCCTATTGCAAGAGAGACCAGCAAAACTAACTTATGTCACAAAAATTATTGCAACTAACCATAACCCGTGTGGACGGCCCTGTTTTTGACGGGGAGGTTGTCTCGGTGGCTGTGCCGGGTGCGGCTGGCGATATGGAAATTCTCGCTGACCACGAAGCGCTCATTTCTCCGCTACGCGCTGGCTTGGTACGCATTAAAAAAGCCGATGGCACGAGCGAATCATTCCCGCTCACCAGTGGCACGTTGGAAGTAAGTCACAACCACGCACATATACTTATTTAAAAGCTGTTGTGGGTTGAGATGACAAAAGGCGGGCGGGCACTTTCGTGCCCGCCCGCCTTTTGTCAAAGCACCTCCTCCATGTAATGCAATTCGTTTGCATTAATAAAAATCGCATGTTACGCTTCCCATATGCAGCGAAGAAATACCAAAAATAAGAAGTTGATTTTGGACCTCTTTGAAAACCGACACCTGTTGACCGCCCAAGAGGTCTCTACGTTACTACCGACACTCGACGCCTCAACGGTCTATCGCAACCTGGAGCGCTTTGCCGCGGACGGCGTACTGCGCAAGGTGTATGCAGAACCGGGCCTTGTATCATACGAACTGGCGAACGAACTACACGATCACTTTGTGTGCGACGAATGCAGTACGGTGGCGGAGATTCATGTGCCTGAGGCAGTCCTTCGTGTTTCGTTGCCGCAAGATATACAGATGCTGAAGGGAGGCATTATCGTGCATGGTCTCTGTCGGGATTGTAGGGAATGATTTTCTATAAACCTCAAAACTTGTTATGAAAAAAAATATTGTCAGTCTTGTTGTAATTCTTGTCGTCGTTGTTGGTGTAGTTTTTGCAGCTGGTCGCAGTGCTAAAGAAGAGACCGTACAGACTGATCGACTCGTTGTCGCGACGTCTTTCTACCCACTTTATTATTTTGCGTCACAGATTGCGGGAGAACATGCTGAAGTGGTAAACCTCGGCCAGAACAGCGACCCTCACGATTTCACGCCGTCGGCCGCCGATATCGTGACTTTACAAGGAGCAGACCTGGTGCTTCTACAAGGCGCTGGACTTGAGTCATGGGGTGAAGATGCGGAGCACCAACTAGGCGACGCCGGAGTCCCGGTTTTTGTAGTGGCTGAGCACATCAGTTTGCATAGAATTGAAGAAGATGAACTCGACCTTGCACACGAAGGCGAGGGAGCTGATCAAGAACCTGGTGTGGAAGACGGGCATGTCGACGGCGAATTTGATCCGCACACTTGGCTCGACCCAGTCTTGGCGGCCGAAACCGTGACTCGTATTGCTGAAGAACTTGCCAGTATTGACCCGGCACACGAAGACACATATTTAGCGAACGCCCGCATCCTTTCTGATGAGCTCGTACAGCTTGATGTAGCCTACCGTACTTCGTTCACCACGTGTACAGCCGACGAAGTACTGGTCTCTCACGATGCATTTGGCTACATCGCGCGCCGCTACAACCTCACCATGCATCCCATCGCTGGCATTTCGACGCAAGATGAACCGTCTGCCGCTTTGTTAGCGAAACTGAAAGAAGAAGCACAAGAAGGAGTACTCGCCATTCTCACTGAAGAAAACAGCGTTAAAGAATATGCGGAAACGCTCTCGCGGGAAACGGGCGTCTCTCTCTTGTCTGTCAGCACGCTTGAAGCGGGCGGCACGGCTGGCGGTGATTATATGGATGGTATGCGCGCAAATTTAGAAATATTAAAACAAGGCTATGGCTGTACTGAGTAGCAACAATACGATTCTTCACGTCGAGAACTTGTTCAAAAAATACGGCGAACACAGAGTGTTGCACGATGTAACCTTTGACTTAGCTGAAGGATCCATTGTCGGTGTGATTGGTCCAAACGGCGCTGGCAAAAGTACGTTGGTGAACATTGTGCTTGGTTTTGATACCAACTATGGAGGGACAGTGGTGGTGAAAGAAGGAACTAGGATCGCCTACGTGCCGCAGCATACCGCACCAGATGTCTACGCCCTACCGCTGTCGGTCTATGAATTTTTGCGTACCGCCGCGAGCGCCTACTACGGCTCCGCGAAGAGCGCGCACAAAGAGCAGATTCTCCACACGCTACGCCACGTGGGCCTCGACAAAGAACATTTACAACAAAACGTCCACTCACTTTCGGGCGGGCAACGACAGCGCGCGCTCATTGCGCGTGCGCTCTTGAGCGACCCGACGTTTCTCGTGCTAGATGAACCACTCTCGTCTGTAGACTTTGCGGCCCGTGACTCTCTGTATACACTGCTCAAACATCTCAACCAAGAACATAACATTACTATGCTGCTGGTTTCGCATGACGTAGAGAGCATCGTCGCCATTTGCGACTCAGTGCTCTGTCTCAACGAGACACTTCATCACGGGTGCCATCCAGCGGAATTTGCTCTTAGGGGCATGCCGCATCACCACGGGGTAGAGCACGGTCAGCATACTTAACACAGTTATGGAAATTTTTACCTACACTTTCATACAATATGCATTTCTCGCCGGTGCCTCCACTGCGCTTCTTTCCGGAATCCTTGGGCCGATGGTGGTCTCGAGCCGACAGTCTATCGCATCGGAAATGCTGGCGCACGTCGCGCTTGCCGGGGTCGGCTTGGCGGCGGTCTTTGATTTTTTGCCGCTTACCGGCGCGTTCATCGTACTCATTTTGAGCGCCCTGCTTTTGTGGTGGATGATAACGAGGGAGAAGTACGCCTCCGATGCACTCGCTATGCTCTTTCTAAGCGGCGGGCTCGCCCTCGCCCTCGCCCTCGTGCACGTCGCGCGGAATCAAGCGATTTCGTTTGAGAGTTATTTGTTCGGCAGTATTCTGACCGTGACGAGTGGGGAACTCATTCTCATGGTCGTGCTGACTGCTGGCACGCTTGGCGCTGTGCTGGCTTTTTGGTACCCGCTTCTTGGTGCGGTGCAGACGCCAGCGTATCGCATCCCGTACTCCTCCCGCCCCCAGTACATGCAGTTACTGTTTTTTGTTCTGCTGGCTCTCACAGTCTTCGTTGGTCTCAAAACGGTCGGCGGTCTCTTGGTCGGCGCTCTTCTCGTCATACCGGTCTTGGCGGCTAGAAATTATGCGAAATCATTCCGCGCCCTAACGCTTCTCTCGGTTGGTATCGCCGAGGTCAGCACCTTCATCGGCCTCGTATTATCGCTCTATGTCGACGTTCCTCCGAGCAGTGTCATTATTCTGACCTTGATTGTGATATTTTTCATCGCCGCATCGGTGCACAAGTTGGCCGAGAGAGGTGCAAAAAAAATTAAGGGGTGAACCGTTGATTTTTTTTGACCTCCCCCAGACTTACGAGTTGATTTAATCTCCTCGGTACGCCTTCTCCAACATTTCAATATCAAATTTCTTCATCTTAAGAAACGCTTGCGTCACCCGAGCTATTTGCTCCTGGTTTCCTTTACTCATCATTTCGTCCATGATAACCGGCACGATTTGCCACACCACTCCGTACTTGTCTTTAAGCCAGCCGCATTGTTCAGACTCTGGTACCGCCGAGAGTTTTTCGAAATAGTAATCAATGTCTGCTTGGGTGTCACACTTCACCATAAATGAGATAGCTTCGTTGAAGGCAAATTTGTGTTCGTGGGCGCTGTCCATGGCCGCAAACCACTGTCCAAAGAGCGCGAAGTCGGTAAACATAACCGTACCTTCTTTGTCTGGTTCCGCGCCCGCCGGATAGCGAACGATAGTGCCACGATTTGCATCTTTGAAAATCGAGAGATAAAAATCAGTCGCTTCTTCCGCTTTGCCACAGACATCCCCCACAAACAAGAACGACGGCACTATAAATGGGCGTTTTTCTCCTTCGGGGTTCGTGAGTATGAGTTGCCACGAGACGCCGTACTTATCTTCTACCCATCCGTACCGTCTGCTAAATGGATATGCATCAAGCGGCATAAGCGCTTTTCCGCCTTCGATAAGTGCGTTCCACATTTCATCAAGACGTTCTTTTGCCTGCGCGTCTTGTGCCTCGTCAAAGTTAAGCATGAAGGAAATCGAAGGGTTGATCTTGAAAAGAGGCCCAGCACTTATAGCCATAAACGAGTAGCCGGAGAGCTTGAATGACACGATATCGCAGTCGCCGGACGGCGTGTCGTAGATAGTGGTGCTGTTTGTAATTTCGGAATCAGGAAACAAAGAAGTGTAAAACGCCGCCGCTTCCTTCGCTTCCTTATCGAACCACAAGTGGGGGATAATCTTTTGCATATTTTTTAATAATTTATTTTTTTGTATCAAGGCTAGTAACTGCTCTTCACTCGACACGGCAAACACCTCGATTCTCCGAGAAATCATCCCAATTATATATCAGGAGTATGAATATATGATTAGCGGAAATTATGAAACTGCCGTATGTTTAAACTCCAGACCACATGTTGGTAAAAAACTTCAATTACAGAAATAGACAATCCTGACCGCCATGCTACACTCAAAACAACTTGGAATCTTAGTCACCGAAGTTTATGAGTTTTAAAAATTCAGTTATGTTTTCAGACCGATCTAGCAGCCGCCTTCGTTTTGTTCACAAAGCCGCGAGTTTTACACTCGCGGCTTTACTTTTATTCACTTCTGTCCCATACGCCTTTGCACAAGAAATAACAGTGAGCACTACCGAGGCGCAAGATACTCAGTCTATCGATTCAGCGCAGTCGTCTGAAGCCAATGAATCATCACTCCAGCCCCAAGGTGATCAGGTGATGGCTCTGTCGGGTGGATCAGTGGGTCAGCAGGGCGGCTCTTTGTATGTTTCCGATTCAGGAATTTTAAGTGGTGCACCAGACGTGAACGCACAGACTGGTGCCTATACCTATGCACACCCGATTGCCATTCCGTCTGGCCGAAATGACTTGGCGCCAGACATTGCTCTCAACTACAACAGCAATAATCGCGAACCGAACAGCCTCTTTGGCTATGGCTGGTCAGTGCCAATGCAACAAATCTATCGCCTCAACAAAACTGGCATCGCTGATTTATACTCCAGCAATGACTTTTACTCTGAACTTGATGGCGAGCTCGTAACGAGCAACGGCACCGACTTTGTGGCTGAGTTTGATAAAGGAGACTTTCGTAGTTATGAATTTGACGGCGACCAATGGCTTATGTTTGACAAAGCGGGAACTCGATATAGTTTTGGATCCACTTCAGCCTCGCAATTCGTTGATACAAGCAGTAGTTCACGTGTGTTTGCTTGGTACCTCGATGAAATCCGTGACACGAATGACAACTACATAAAATTCATCTATCACAAAGACAACGGAAGACTCTACCCTAATACTGTTGTTTACACCGGTCGTGGCACGACCGATGGCGTCTACACCATCAATTTTATCCGCGAAGCGCGCCCCGACACTCAGGTATCGTTCACCCCCGGCTTTGTCTCTACGACCACACAGCGTATCTCTGAAATTAGAGTTGATGTAAATGGATCGTGGGTAAGAAAATACGAGCTTGACTATACCTTAGGAGAAAACGGCAACCGTTCACTCTTAGCTTCCATTACAGAAAGCGGGAATGGGCATGGTGGGATAGTTACGCTTCCCGCGACCACGTTTGCCTACAGCAATATCGCCACCTCCAGTCAGGGCTGGTCAGGTAACAATTCATTCACTGTTCCAGAGCGTATTACTAACAGCCATCAAGGACAAGACATGGGTGTTCGCTTTTTTGATGTCAACGGTGATGGGTACGCCGATCTTACAATTTACCAAAACACCAATCTTCTGGCAGCCAATAATGTAGTTCAAAAAATATATCTCAACGAGGGTTCTAGCTGGGTTGAGGACAGCTCGTGGTCCTTTCCGCAACCGGTAGCAAAGATAGCGTTTACCGCCCAGGATAACGACGGCTGGCATGACATGGGCGCTCGATTTGTAGACGTGAACGCGGATGGATATACCGATATTCTTTGGTCACTGAACACGTGTTTCAATGGCTGGACTTGTCAAAACTTTCGCAAGACCTACTTGAATAATCAAGTTGATGGCTGGATAGAAAGCACCACTACCTTTGCACTTCCGAGTGACGTATATTTTCTCGGCGGCGGAAACAGTGGCGGTGGTAATGAGTTGGCAGACGTCAACGGTGACGGTTTGGTCGACATTGTGAAGTCAACCCGCTTCACTATTAATGGCGGCGGCTTATACACGTATACCCGAAAAACGTATCTTAATAACGGCTCAGGTTGGACAGAAGCCGGTAATGAGTGGGACTCACCTGAAGTCTTTCAAGATCAAAACAACGACGCGGGTACTCGCCTAATTGATTTTAATGGCGATGGTCTTATTGATATTGTGAAGCACACGGATGCAGACTACTCTGACCCCACTCACAATGACGTGCCAGAAGACACCGCCTACCTGAACACCGGTCGGGGTTGGGTAGTGGCACCACAGTGGAAGTCCCCAATTCCATTTGTCTATAAATTCCTTAACTATGGCAAGAAGACAAAATCTACTCGGTTGATGGACATCAACGGCGATGGCCTCACTGATATCTTTGCTGACGATAAAGACTCGCTTGGCGGCAACCTGCAGAAGATACTCATTAACACTGGGGAGGGTTGGTCTGACCAAACTTCAAACTGGACTTTTGATCCAGATTTCTACCTCAACTACTCATATTCAAACAACGGCTACTGGATCACTGATGCCGGCGTCCGTTTTGTTGACTTTGACGGAGACAATATGGTTGATTTTGTAAAGGAAGGGCCGACTGATAACTACCCAAATTCACCGGTCTATATCAATGAAATACTGACACATAAAGGAGATGTTCCCGATCTCCTCACAGAAGTAACCACTTCTCAAGGCGGCTCCATAACTTCTAAGTACACCCAGTCAGCGCGGTACAAGAAGGCGGACGGTAAATTAGCCAACGACAACATTTCCACCAACATTGATACCGTTTCCAAGGTCACCAACGATAACGGTTTTGGCAACGTATATAACACCACGTATTTCTACGAGGATGGTCACTATTTCCACGCATCGACAACTAATCGGCAATTTGCCGGTTTTGGCAAGGTGGTCGCAAGTACCGACCTTAGCACCACGACTACGCACTATCATCAAGGCAACGACAACAGTGCTTCCAGTTCTGAATCAGGTGACACCGAGGCAAAAATTGGTTTAGCGTATCAAGTTGAGGTGACTGACGATGCTGACAACCTATATTCTCGTAGTCGAACCAACTGGAATACCGTTGCCGTTGGTGATGGAGAGTTTGTGAAACTAGCAAGCCAACTGGAACAGCAATATGACGGCGACCTTGACCACAAAGACAGCGCCACTTCATATACGTACGACAACACTCACGGTTCAACTCTCGCTATAACCGAGTACGGCGAGGTGTCCGGCAATTATGACGGTACGTTTACTGACTCAGGAACGGATAAGCGCACCACGGTGTATGAGTACACCACCAGCACCAATAGTGTGGTAGTGCCGAAGCTTGAACGTCTACTTGATAACGCTTCGACAACTGTCCGTGAATCCAAATTCACCTACGATAACCAGTCGTATGGATTGGTTACCAGTGGCAATCTGACCAAACGGGAAGACTGGGTCGAAGGTTCCACTTACATTGATACCGAATGGACATACAATAACTACGGTCTAACGACGTCGCAAACAGACCCGCGCAACAACACGACCAGCTTTGGCTACGATCCATACAATCTCTTCGTGGTTTCAACCAGCAACGCGCTTGGTCACACAGTCCTAAATGAATACGATTACTCTTCTGGTCAGGTGGCCACTACCACTGACCAAAATGGAGAAGTATATGTGACGGTCTATGATGGTTTGGATAGACCAATTGAAAAAAAGATTCCTAATCCGCAAACTGGCAGTTTAGTCACAGAGACTGAGTACACATACACTGATACATCCGGTGCAGTGTCTGTTCGCAAACGATCCAACCTTGATGGCACCACCATTCAAAATTCATATACTTATCAAAATGGCTTTGGTGAAACAATTCAAGAACGAGTTGAAGCTGAAAATAGCAACATGTACGTTGTTCGAGATCTCGTCTACGGAGACAATGGTCTACTTAAAAAAGAATCACTTCCTTACTTTAGCTTCGGCACCGCGCGCAGTACTGCAACTACCGACACCGATCTTTTCACTACTTACACCTACGACGCACTGAAACGTATCGTTTCAGCACAAACTGCGGTAGGTACTACATCCACACATTACGACCAGTGGATTGAGACTGTGACTGACACAGAGAACAACAACAAGGATTTTACGTATGACGCTTTTGGTCACTTGACTCAGGTGACTGAACATAATGGCGTCAGCACCTATGACACAACCTACGAATGGAATACTAACAACAACCTCACCAAGATCACTGATGCGCTCAGTAATGTGCGGAATATCGAGTACGACGGACTATCCCGACGCACGTTGCTGGAAGACCTCCACGATCCGGCGGATAACACTTTCGGCATCTGGACTTTTGTCTATGACGCGGCAGGCAACGTGAGTTCAACCACCGATCCAAAGAACCAAACTATTACCCATACTTACGATGCACTGAACCGAGTTCTGAGTGAAAACTACACCGGACAGACGGGCACCGAAGTTTCGTATTCGTATGACTCATGTATTGAAGGAGTTGGTTATCTGTGTGAGGTGGCGAATCAGTCAGCTACCACTGCCATCACGTACGCCAAAACTGGTCAACCAGCTTCAGAGACAAAGACTATCGCCGGTACCGCGTACACCACTGAATATGAGTATGACCGGCAAGGCAACCAAACGCTCGTCACTTATCCAGACAACAGCGAAGTACAGTACACATACAACAAAGGGAATCGGATTGAACAGGTGAAACAGCGTGAAAGTAGCGGTAATTTTGCCGACGTGATCGAGGACTTTGATTACGGCCCACATGGTCTCGTCACGTATCAAAAACACAGCAATGGCTCCGAAACCACGAAAATCTACGACGAGAACGAGCTCTATCGTTTGCGATCGATTCTCACCACCGGTACCTCAACGTATGGCACTGGTGGGCCTGGAGCAGAAATGGAAGAGATCATGTTATTGCTTGATGCTGAAGAGACGCAGATACTATCGACTGTGGCTACATCCTCCACCTCCACAGTCGAGTCAACCGATGAAAGTTCTATTGATAACGCTGAAATTAGTAGCTTCGATGAAGTCGGTGTATCAAGTACCGAAGCTGATGTGGTGGTGGATTCGGTTATAGACTCGAACCCAATACCAGAAGACAGTTACACTGTCGTGCCTGAATCAAATGGTGCCACGTCCTCAGCAAGCTCTTCCAAACAGAATGGCGGCGGTAATGGTGAGATCATTACTTCCTCTACGACCGAACAGATCGTTAGCCCCCAACCAAATGACAAGGTGCAGTCTGCGCCACAACCGCTGGTACGCAAGGGTACATCTTTGAGGAGTGGAATCACCACCATGTCACTTGTGGCCGGAGATCCTGGAGCAACTACCACAAAGATCATTGTCATTCAGCCAGGACCCACAGAGGGCAAGGATACTATGTACGGCACCGTCTACGTTCAAAACGGCTTGCCGAATGATACGTATATGAATATTGGGGGTTGGGGAGACTGGTACTACTCATACATTGAATTTGATCTTAGTTCTTTACCAGCCTCGTCATCTAAGATTATCAACTCACAAGTTCAGTTGTATCAGCAACTGGACAGCAGCTATGCGCCGAACAATGGAAAACTTGAAAGAATTACTCAAGCGTGGACAGAATCAGGAGTAACTAAGACTAACAACCCTACAACTGCGAGCATCGGTATGTCGTGGCAGTCTGTCCCTTATACAAATTGGTGGGTGGTTGATATTTCACAGCTCACCAAGGATTGGGTTGATGGAACGTATCCAAACTACGGAGTGAAGGTATTTGGTCAATACAATAACCACGCCCAAAGAAAATTCTATACGTCCGATGAAACAACAAACACCACGCTCAGACCGCAATTAGTGGTGGAGGTTGTGAACGAAGCACCAACTGAACCGACCAGTCTTTTAACGAGTGGTCAGACAAATCCGATAGGACTTAGCAGTACGTCAACCCCATATTTCTCAGCACTTTACAACGACCCGGACGGAAACGACCAAGCAATTTATTACCAAGTTCAGGTAGACAATAACTCCGATTTTTCTAGCGTCGTATGGGACAGCGGCCAGATGACCATGGCAACCACCTCAGGCGGCAACAGAAGTCCGGATATAAGTTACGATGGCTTCCCGCTTAGCGCGAGTACTACGTACTACTGGCGAATGAAGTTCTGGGACGAAGGCGGCGCGCAGGGTGTCTGGAGCACAACCACCGCAACCTTCTCACTTGTCTCTCCCAGCACGAGCACTGCCAGTCTTCAGTGTACTTTCCTTGGTTCAAACACCAGCACTGCAGACCTCACCACCTACACGTACAACTCGCAAAATCTCGGTACCAGCTCAAGTGACCGGTACATAGTTGTCACAACCGGCTCGCGGAAGGGGGGCGTTGGCGGGACCCTAAATAGCGTGACTGTTGGCGGTCAGTCGGCAACTATTGTTGGTCAAGCGGCCAACAGCCTTGCGAATACCAACATCACCGGACTAGCGATTGCGGCCGTGCCAGCTGGTGCCACTGGTAACGTGGTGGTGACCTGGAGTGCTCCAATGTTACGCAACTACATCGGTCTCTACTACCTTAAAGGTATTGCGTCAGCCGTTCCCTTTGAGGTTGCCACCAGCACCACGACTGACCCGAGCGTCAATCTGGATATTGAAGCAGGTGGGTGCGCAATTGGTACCGCCCTGTCCGGCACCGCTTCCTCGGTTATCTGGACCGGTCTCACGGAAGACTTCGATAGTGTCCTCGAATCGTATGTCACGCGTACCGGCGCCCATGGTTCATTTGAAACGGCACAGAGTGGTCTTGCCATCACGGCAAACTTCGGGGCGTCGAAAGAACAAACAGGCACCTTTGCCAGTTGGTCACCGGCTCCCGTAGGCAACACCGAAGCAGTGCTTCAGCACCTCACCTACACCTACGACTCACTCGGCAACCTCACCAAGATTGTGGATGCCTCAGATACCACCTCCGCCACCACCACCTACACCTACGACCCTCTCTCCCGCCTCACCAGCGCCACCACCACCCTAGCGAGCTCCATCCCATACTCCCGCTCATACACATACAACCCCCTCGGCAACTTCCTCACCAAGTCCGACCAAGGCACGTACACATACACCGAAGTTGACTATGCCAACCCGCATGCCGTCACCACCATCGGCGGACTCTTTTTCGGGTACGACAATAACGGCAACCTGACTTCAGAAGGCACCGGTACGTACGCTTGGGATTATCGAAATCGACTGACGCAATCAGTGGAGGGTGGAGACACCGTCTCATACCAGTATGATCATGCCGGACAGCGAGTATTGAAAAACAATGGCACCACGACGACCGTGTATCCAAGTAGTCTCTATGAAGTGGAGGGAGCTACCACCACGAAGCATATTTATGCAGGAGACATGTCGGTCGCTACCATCGAAGGTTCTGGAGCCGGAGCGTTGACGTATCACAATCATCTTGATCACCTCAACTCTACCAAAGTGGTGACGGATGGTGTTGGATCTATACAATCAGTGACAGATTACTATCCATTCGGAGACGCACGCATCGAACAAACCTACGGCAACACCTCGGAAGATATTCAGTACGTGGGAACTCGACATGATACTGAAACGGATCTCAATCTAATGGGTGCACGCTATGCGGATACCGGAAGAGGACAATTCATTAGCCAAGACCCAACGTTCTTAGCAATTGGTGGTCCAGATTTAGCAAACAAAATGGGACTACCTCAGTCAAATGATAAAGAGAAACGCAACGAGGGTGCACTAAGGGCATTTCTTTCAGACCCGCAGTTAGCCAATTCGTATTCCTATGCACGTAATAATCCAATAACACTGAAAGATCCAAATGGGAACTGTGGTCCGGCCTGTATTATTGCAGCGATAGTTGCCGGCATCCTCTTAGATGTGAACACAGCACAAGCTCCGGCAGACTCAGGAGACCTCACATCGTCTCCAATAGCCAATGGGATTAATCTTCTTGGCCTTGCAATGCCGAGTGGTGCCGGGAATAACGTTTCAAAGGGTGTAATCAAGGCTGGAGACACAATCTCAGGGCTTGTTGTGACAACTCATGCAGCACAGAGTTTCACTGAGAGAAACATGCGACCGGAACAAGTCGCAACCGCCCTAAAAGATGGAGTGAAATATCTGGATACAAAAACAAATAATGTGCTGCATGTGGTTGGAGAAAGAGCCAAAGGGGGGTATACAATAGTTACGGATCAAGCGCAGGAAACACTAGTTTCAGTTGAAAACTTTGTGAGAAATCTGACACCGAAGAACTCACCCGAAAGATTTAAAAAACCAGAGTAATAATCGTATGAATGAAGGGGAAAACTATAATCTGCTGAAACAAATAATCAACGAGGTTGACCCAATTGGACTTATTGACCATGAAACACCAGAATCGTTTAGCGAATATAATGCGGAGTTAAATGAAATATTAAAAGAAGACATTTCCCATCTCAATGATAGGCAATTGGGTCAACTTATTTACGAAGTGTTTGTTAGATTCTTCAATGAGGATTTGGTGGGTTCAAAAGACAAATACAATTTAATTGCAAGTAAATTCCTTGCGGATAAAAAATAAATATCTGGGTGGATGACGATACCTACAATATTGGTGATGTCGCGCGTAGAAATGCGATCAGCCACTATTAACGATACCTTTAAGTAATGCGCTAGCTCCAACAAGCAACACCACAGAAGCGCTCCAACACCTCACCTACAACTACGACGCCCTCTCCCGCCTCACACCACTACCACTGGCACCACCTACTACCCCAGTCAGTACTGAGTGTGATATTGTAGCGGCATGAAAAAATCCTTTATCACTGCCATTATTCTCGTTATTTTACACACCTACCCATTAGTAGTTGCTGCAGAAACAACGGGGGTCTCATACTCGACTCAACAAACAATTGCTACGCTGTTGAAGCAAATTGCCAGCTTGCAAGCCCAGCTCTCATTATTGCAGACGGCAAATCAATCTGGCGCATCCAAGCCGCCAACGGACACTGTGGCCACCCAGGAATGGTCTTTTAATATTCAAGATCACAGTTTTGACTACATTCACCACGACGACGAAAATTACGAAGAAGTCGAAGAGGAAGCTAATATTTATTCTGTTAGAAATAATCGCCTGTATAAGATCGAAAAGAGGAAAACTGACAGGTACGATATGGAATTATGGGACATATTCAAAGAGGTTTCTGATCCGAAAGTAATTGAGTCTTGGCTGGGCTGGTTTGCCACGTATGAAGATCCTGATAGTGCTGTACTCGCCTTTGTTCAAGAAATTCATAGCGGTGACCGCGGTTGGGTCTTAGCTGTAAATACCCATGGTATTGATCTGTCAAACACCGAAGCACGTCAGGGTTTAATTTTGACGCTGCTTCACGAATATGGACATCTGATTACGTTAAATGCATCGCAAATTTACAACCATGCGAATGCGGCGGCTTGTGCACACAGGGTCGGAACATTTCATGTAGAAATTAACGATGAACTGAGGGTTTGTCCCAACCGCGCCGCATATATCAATAAATTTGCCACGGCGTTTTGGTCACCAGATATGGCAAGGGAAGCTGTTGAGCACTACAACTCGGAAACAACAAATGAATTCTATGATGATTATTCTGATAGCTTCATAACAACATACTCAGCCTCCACTCCATTTGAGGACATAGCCGAAGTATTTTCCGCATTTGTGTTGAACACGCAGGTGTCGTCGAACACCTTGGCCTCGGATAAAATAGAATTCTTCTTTGATTTTCCAGAATTAGTTGAATTGCGAAATCAGGTCAGAAAAAACGTGTCAGGATATTTTATTGATGGCGCATAACGGGAGAACAAAACAACCAGTTGCCCACCAGTTAAGCCGTGCCTATTTTCGCCTAAAAGGTTTACTGATCTCGATCAGAACCTTAAAACAACGGACGTATCCCATTTACCGTTACCTTGTCTTTTTGTAGCAGTCAATGCAGCGCAGCGTCCCCGTGTCGCGTGGTTGAAATGGTAATTTTGTAATTTTATTTTTGCATTCCGAACATTCCCAGTCGCCTTCAAACATCTTCTTTTCTCCTCCGGTCGCACTGGCTTCGTTCCCTCCTCGTTTCTTAGCGTGACAGTCGCGGCAGAGAAGATTGTCAGTTTTTTTCGGTTCAAATGGCAAGGTGGTAATGGCCCCGCCGCAGTTACTGCACGTCCAATTTCCTTCAGACATAATTATTGTTTGTTTTTTATACTACAGTCTAGTATGTCATATTATACTCTTTCATATGCCCAGGCTTTTGCTGTGCAAGTAATTCAGCTGGATAAGACTTAACTATCTTTAAACAGTTAGCAGGTATCGCCCTTGTGTTGTGTATTTCTTATCCTTAAAACATGTCACAAAACGGTATGGGCTACCGGTGTTCGGGTAAATAAAAACCAGTGCGGTGACATTCTCACCTTTGCGCGAACCTACTTTCAATCACGAAGTGATTGATTGCGTGCTTCGCACGCTCCGAGCGCGTAGTGGCTTTGTACTTCTCCGTACGCTCGACGCTCCTAGTGATTCCAACGACGGCGCCTCGGGGCGCTCGCTTCACTCGCGTCCAAAACCAAAAACCTTCCAATTTTTTGCGTCCCTCCCCCGACCCCTTCCCGCCTAAGAAAAGAAGGAAAGGTTTTTTGGTTTTGGTTCGGCGT